>ERZ773056.809-NODE-809-length-16390-cov-4.057974_pt1 | contig 16390 bp, 18 predicted proteins | sample MGYA00580857_ERZ773056 | MGnify/ENA primary metagenome ERZ773056 (study PRJEB29015, sample SAMEA2737996) | human oral metagenome | biome: human oral; feature: human-associated habitat; material: dental | place: China | collected 2114 ... | reverse complement strand
CGGCTCATTCTATTTAATTTTTATCCTAAAATCTGGAATGTAACTCTCTTATTTTTATTAACATTATAAGATAAACTTTGCAACAGTTTTTTATAATGTACCTATTTAGCTTCTATCCAAAGAACTGCATCTTGTGAAAGTTCTTTTCCATTATGTTTCATTTCTCCACCTGCACCTAATGCTGCAAATCCCCAATATCCTTTATGTATTGGAATAAAAGAGAAATATCCATTTTCATCTGCATAAATAATAGTTGCAGTTTTTTCTTTTTGCAATTCTCCTACAAATTTAGAATTTTTAATATTAGAATTTAAATATTCTATTTCTATTTCTGCATTAGCAACTGGCTTTCCAGCTTTATCAACAACTTGTGCTCTAAAAATTTCACCCTTCCAAGTAATTGGGTTTGATAAAGGAATTATTTCAGGATATCCATTAGCTAATCTTTTATTCCAATCGGTAGCTAAATCATCTTTATTAACTAACACCTTAGTAATTTGTTGAATATAAACTTCTTCTGATGCTTCATAATATGGAGCAGGAACAAAAACTAATCCCCAATCTCCTCCACCTTTTAATCCAGAGCTTTTGTCTAAATTAAATTTATAAGAAGTAACTTGTTTAGAAGCAGGTCCAAATTTTGATGCTTTTAAATTTGCTTTTAAATCAGTTTTTTCTCCGTTATGAATAGAGAAAAATTCTACAACAGGATTTATAGTTCCTTTTTCATCTTTTCCAATATCCATACTGTGAGCTTCAACTCCATCTGATGGATGTGTAAAAATTAATTCAAATGGCACAGAAGATTTCCCAGAAATATTAGAATCAGCTGTGTAAATCATTTGAAAATGTGCAAAAGAAGATACAGACATAGTAGCTACAAGAGCTCCAATAAGTAATTTTTTAGATAACATTATATCCCTCCTAAATTTATTTTGTTTTGCAAAATTTTATTCTTTTAGATTATAGCACTACTTATTTTGTCTGTCAAATTTAAAATAATTTAAATAAAAAATAGATGATATGTAAAAATATCATCTAAATTTTTTAAATGAAAGTCTTTAAATTTTTTCTTCTTACTTTATAGTCTGGCATATATTTTTCAACCAAAGCCCAAAAATCTTTTTGATGATTCATATAAAATATATGACATAATTCATGTAATACGACATATTCAATACACTCAATATCTTTTTCAATTAAATCAGAGTTAAAACTAATATAGTTTTCTTTTTTATGGTATATTCCCCAAGCAGAAGAAAGTTTTTTAATTTGATAATAATCAATACTTCTATTTAGAAGTTTAGTATATTTATTTAAATATTCATCTAAAATAGCTTTTAACTTTTCAACTTTCCACTCTAATAATTTTTTATCTATTTGAGTATTATCAATTTCTTTTGAATAAATGTAGATACTTGTATCAGTTAATCTTATCCTTTCTAAATCTGATTCAATAATTTTTTTATCTATTTCTTTCCCTAAAATCTTTATACTATTTTCTTTAAGATTGCTTTTATTCTCTTTAATTATCTTTATTTTTTTTAAAGTTGTTTCTATCCATTCCTTTTTACTCTGAATAAAGTTTTCTATATCTTTATTACTTGCATGCAGAGGAACAGATACTGCAATCCTTAAATCAGGGTATATTCTAATTATAAAATTTTTTATTTTCTTCTTTGTAACTGTATATTCCACTTTATCACTCCTTATAATATTATAACAAATTTTAATCATTTTTTAATTATATTATGTTAAAATTAATTAAATTCATTTATGAGAGGAGAAAATTTTTAAGTGAATAAACTATTAAAATTAAAGATTAAATATACTATTTTTATATCAATATTTTTTGTAATTTTCTATAAAGGGGCTGAATTTTATACATATACAGTTAAGAATGTTCCTTCATATTTTATGGATTGGGAGAAAAACATTCCTTTTTTGCCCATATTTATGTTACCATATATGACATCAGCACCATTTTTTTTAGTAACTGTATTTTTAGAAAAAAATGAAAGTAGTTTAAAATTACTTATGAAAAGAGCAGTCTTTTTAACAGTAGTTTCTACTGCTATATTTGTAATATTTCCAATGAAATTTTATTTTCAAAAACCTGAAATTGACAATCAAATTTTTAAATTTCTTTTTTACTTATTAGGAAAATTAGATAGTAGTTTTAACCAATGTCCATCATTACATGTAAGTTTTGCCTTTCTTTCTGTTGTAGTTTATTATAGAGAGATAAAATCTAAATTTTTAAAATCATTTTTATGTATATGGGGATTTTTACTTGCAATTTCAATTTTATTTGTATACCAACATCATTTTATTGATTTTGTAGGAGGAACATTAATGTTTTTAATAACTTGTATAATTTTTCCAAGAAAAAAAGGCTAAACAATAGCCTTTTTTAATAGTCATATTTTGGACCTGACCAATAAATATTTTGTCTTTCAACAGTTTCTTTTGGTAAATTTACATCTTTCAAAGCCCATTTTCTAAATTCTTGAAAACCTGTTCTATCAACTATATATCCTATATGTTCCTTTCCATTAGGAGCATCTTTTGCTATATATTCTTTAACATATTGATAAGTGTTTTCAATAATTTTAACTATACTATCTTCATCTACCCATCTTAACCAATCTTCTGCAAGTCTAGGATTTTTCTTTCCAGTTCTTCCCATAATCATAAGTTTATAATATTTTTTAGGGCTTCTCGTCCAAGCTGACATAGGACAATTTATAACACATTCTCCACAACCTATACATTTATTTTCATCTCTAACAATTTTATTATTTTCCATTCTTAGAGCTTCAACTGATATTTTTTTACATTTTTTTACACAAGCATTACAAGCTACACATCTATCCATTTCATATTCAGGTAAACAAGTTCCAATTATTCCAAAGTCATGCATTCTTGCTTTTATACAGTCATTAGGACAACCAGTCAAAGCTACTTTAAAGTGTAAATCATTAGGGAATATTGCTTTTTCAACTCTTCTAGCAAATTCAGTTGTATTATATTGAGCCTTAGGACAAACTTTATTTCCTATACAAGCTGAAACATTTCTTGTTCCAGCTGCTGGATAACCTTTTCCTTTTTCATCTTGATTTATATTTAATTTATCAATTAAAGGTTGGGCCATTTCATTAACTGCAGGCATATCTTCCATATCTATACCAAGAATTTCAAAACCTTGTCTTGTTGTTATATGAATTTTTCCATCTCCATATTTTGAAGATATTTCTGAAACTAACATTAGACATTCAGGATCTATTAATCCTCCTGGAACTCTAACTCTAAGTGCAGTTTTATATTTAGTTTTAGTTATTCTGAAAGCATTTTTCATTACTTTTTTTATATTCAAATCTCTAATCATATTTTTCTCCAATCACTAATCCACTAAATTTTTTGCAAATTCATAATCAAACACAGGTCCATCTAAACAAATATATGTTGCATCCATTTTGCAGTGTCCACATTTTCCTATACCGCAATGCATATTTCTTTCATAAGAAACCCAAATATTTTTTTCAGCTACATTTAATTTTAAAAATTCTGCAACAGAAAATTTCATCATCATAGGTGGTCCTACAACAACTGCTGAAACATTTGATAAGTCATTGAATTTTAATTCAGGAATATACTTTGTAACTAAGCCAATATTTCCTTTGTAACCTTCTTCAGCACCATCAACAGTTAAAACTACATCAAGTTTTTTACTCCATTCTTCTAAATCTTTTGCAAATAAAACATCTTTTGGAGATTTAAAACCAGCTATCAATTTAAAAGATTTTACTTTTTCTGGATTATTATATACAAATTGTATTATTCCTCTAACTGGTGCTAAGGCACTTCCTCCTACAACAATAACTAAATCTTTACCTACATATTCATTTAAGTCAAAACCATTTCCATATGGACCTCTAATAAATAGTTTATCTCCAATTTTATATTCAAATATTTCATTTGTTACTCTACCAACAGCACGAATAGTAAAATCTATATAATCTTCACCTATTCCTGAAACTGATATAGGACTTTCACCAAATTTAGGTAAAGATATTTCATAAAATTGACCTGGTTTTGTTTTGCTAGTATCAGCATTAACTCTAAAAGTCCATTCTATGTCTGTATGTTTTATAATATCAATAATTTTAGCTGGGCTAGGTATATAAGGATTATCACAATTACACATTTTTTACTCCTCTCTTTTTTCTTTCATTGCTTTAACAACTTTTTCATAAACTTCTGATATTAATTCTTCATTATCTTTTTCTCTCATAGCATGAGCAACTTTCTCATAAGCTTCAGATATTGAAATATATTGTGGACACATATCATCACATCTTCCACAACCAACACACATATTTTCACCAAATCTTTTTTTATAGTCATGAATTTTATGTAAAGTTTTAAATCTCATTCTTTGTCCATGTTTTACTCTAAATGAATGGCCTCCAGCAATATTTGTGTAACCATCTACTTGACAAGAAGCCCAAACTCTTCTTCTTTCTCCCATATTTTCATTTTCTTTGTAATGTATGTCTTGCATTGAGAAACAAGTGCAAGTAGGACAACTGTAATTACATCTACCACAAGCTATACATCTAGTATCATACTCATCCCACATCTTATGATTTTGCATATACATAAAATCTACTTTTTCAGGTAAATCAACTTCAAATTCATTTTTAGTCACATAATCTATGTCAAAATCTATCTCTCTTCCAGAAAAAACATTTAAATCTTCATTTCTTATTTCAAGTTGAATTTCATTTCCTCTTATATTCATTGCAGCATCATAGTTATCAGCTTTATTTGTTCCCATACTTACACAAAAACAGTTTCTAAAAGTTTTGCTACAACCTACAACAACAAATTTTGTTTTCTTTCTAGTTCTAGTATAGAAAAAATCATTACTAGCTCCATTACCTAAATATATTTGGTCTATTCTTTTTACTGCATTCATATCACAAGCTCTTAAAAATACTAATCTTTCTCTAGTATCTTCAGCTGCTACCTTATATTCATCTTCTGTAAAATAAAATAGAACTTCATTAACAGGTAATAATGCTTCTTTTGCTGGAAAATGAGATTTATCTTCCCAATTCATCTCAGAAAAATTATTTACCTTTGCATATCTAACAACATCTGTATCAGAATATGTTCCCCTCTTTTCAAAAGTTCTAGGAGCAAGTATCAAATATTTTTTTGATAATTCTTCTAAGCCCCTATCAAACTCCTCAATGCTTAATCTAAGTTTCATATCTTTTCCTCCAATTCTAAAACTTAAATGAATTTTAATTATAGTTTTTCTAGTTAATTTTAAAAATTTTATATACTTTTCAAAATATTAAAAATTTCGCTTATATATTATCATTTTGTTTATAAAAAAACTGTGATAATTATCACAGTTTTAAAAATTTTATTAATATTTTCAAAGTAATTCTTGACTTATTTCTTAAAGAATTGTCTTGCCTTTTCCATATCTATATAAAACTTTCTATCTTTCAATAAAATAATAGCTTTCTCATTTAGTAATTTTATACTTCTTGATACAGTTTCTCTTTGATAACCTAACATCTTTGCAAGATAGGTTACAGTTAGATTTAAATTTATTAAAATAAATTTATCTTCTACATTTTCAATTCCATATAAAGTTCCTAATCTATATAATTTAGCAGCTAATTTTTTTTCTATATTTGTTGAAGTTGAATTTTTTAATTGTCTATAAAGTCTTCTTATTCTTTTTTCCATAAATAACATACAGTTTTTAGCTAAAATATAATCCTTAGACATAATCTTATCAAAAGTTTTTAAGCTTATTCTAAGAATTTTTGAATCTTCAAATCCCCAACATTCTATACCAGAAGTATTTTTTCTCATCAATGGTGCGTTTATCATAGCACCACTATTTAATAAAAAAATAACTTTATTCTCTCCATTCTCATTAGATTTTACAAGACTTACATTTCCTGAAACTAAAAAATATACATAATCCAAAATTTGTCTATCTGAATACAATGCTTCATTTTTTTTTAACTCTATTGTATCTGAATTATTTTTAATTTCATTTATAGAATTTTTTGATATTCCCTCAAAAACTTCAATTTTTTCTATATCACTATTTTTAGTTTTCATGATTTTTCCTCATTAAAAGTTTATTTTTATATTTATAGAATATTCCTTTTTTTTGGTATTGTCAATTATTGACAAAATAATAAATTTATTGTTAAAATATAAATTATTTTAAAATATTTTATTAGGAGATTTGAATGGGAGAAAAAATAAAAGAACTCAATCCTTTAGGTTATAAACCTGTAGGAAAATTATTAAAATCATTAGCTATTCCAGCAATTATTGCTAACTTAGTCAATGCACTCTATAATGTTGTAGACCAAATATTTATAGGACAAGGAATAGGATATTTAGGAAATGCTGCAACAAATATTGCCTTTCCAATTACAACTATGTGTCTAGCAATAGGGCTTACTTTAGGAATCGGAGGGGCTTCAAACTTTAATTTAGAATTAGGAAAGGGCTATCCAGAAAAATCAAAACATACAGCTGGGACAGCAGCAAGTACATTAATTATTATAGGAATTATACTTTGTATTACAGTTAGAATTTTTTTAGAACCTTTGATGATTGGCTTTGGAGCAACAAATAAAATTTTAGAATACTCAATGGAATATACAGGAATAACATCTTATGGGATACCATTTTTATTGTTTTCAATAGGAGTTAATCCTTTAGTAAGAGCTGATGGAAATGCAAAATATTCTATGATTGCAATAGTTATAGGTGCAATTTTAAATACAATTTTAGACCCACTATTTATGTTTGTATATAATTTGGGAATAGCAGGAGCTGCTTGGGCAACTGTTATAAGTCAAATTATTTCAGCCTTATTATTACTTATATATTTTCCAAAATTTAAATCAGTAAAATTCTCTTTAAATGATTTTATCCCACAATTACATTATTTAAAAAGAATTATTTCATTGGGCTTTGCTTCTTTTATTTATCAATTTTCTAATATGATAGTTTTAGTTACAACTAATAACTTGTTAAAGATTTATGGAAAAAATTCTATATATGGAAGTGATATACCAATAGCAGTTTTTGGAATTGTTATGAAGATAAATGTTATTTTTATTGCAATAGTTTTGGGACTTGTTCAAGGGGCACAACCAATATTTGGCTTTAATTATGGAGCTAAAAATTATCATAGAGTTAGGGAAACAATGAGGTTACTTTTAAAGGTTACATTTAGTATAGCAACTATTTTATTTATAATATTTCAAGTTTTTCCTAAACAAATTATATCTTTATTTGGAGAAGGAGATAAATTATATTTTGAATTTGCAACAAAATATATGAGAATATTCTTGGCATTTATCTCATTAAACTCAATACAAGTATCAATAGCAACTTTCTTTCCTTCAATAGGAAAAGCTATAAAAGGAGCTACTGTGTCTTTAACAAAGCAATTGATAGTTTTATTTCCATTACTTCTGACATTACCAAAATTCTTTGGTGTTGAAGGAGTAATATATGCAACACCACTTACAGATTTAATAGCTTTTACTGTTGCAATTATTTTCTTGATAAATGAGTTTAAACATATGCCTGAAAAATAAAAAAGTAAAAAATAAATGAGCTACATTGTAATTAATCATTAGAAATTTTCTTTGAGTAAATAACAATTTTTAATAAGATTACTGCGACGTCCTATAATGTTGAGAGAGCCTTTGTGGAGCTCTAGAAACATTATAGGCTGGCAAGTAATCACTATATTTAAACTAGAAATTATTAAAATCTCTTAAAGAAAATTTTCTAAAATCTACTGAGTAACAAACTATTTTTTACTTTTTTTATATTATTTCATCAAGTATTGCTAGTGCCATAACAGCTTCTATCACTGGCAATACTCTTGGAACTATACAGGCATCGTGTCTACCATTTATTTTTAAAATATCTTCTTTCATCTCTTTTATATTTACAGTTTTTTGTTCTAAACTTATAGATGAAGTAGGTTTAACTACAACAGAAAATACAAGTGGCATTCCAGTAGAAAGTCCTCCTAAAATTCCACCATTATTATTAGTTCTAGTTTTTATTTCGTTATTATCTAAATAATATAAATCATTAGCTTCTGAACCTAAAATATTTGCAAAATCAAAACCTATCCCAAAAGAAATTCCTTTTATAGCTGGAACAGAAAAAGCTAAATGAGAAATTTTACTTTCTAAACTATCAAAGAAAGGACTACCTAATCCAACAGGTAGATTAAAACAAGCACATTCTATCTCTCCACCAACTGAATTTCCAGATAATTTTATTTTTTCTAATAATTCTTTTGTCTTATCTTCTAAACTGTTTTCTATAAAAGGTAAAGAACTTTCTTTTAAATTTTCAAATTTTTTTAAATCTATTTCTTTAAAATCTAAGAAACTTTTATCTTTTATGCATAAAATTCTTTTTATATGAGAAAATATTTTAATTCCTTTTTCTTCTAAAATATCTATTGCAATAGCACCTGCAAAAATCAAAGGCAAAGTTATTCTTCCAGAAAAATGCCCTCCACCTCTAACATCATTAAAGCCTTTAAACTTTATTCTTGCTGGATAATCTGCATGATTAGGTCTTAATAAATCTTTTAAATTTTCATAATCTTTTGAAATAGTATTTTTATTTTCAAATATCACACAAAGAGGAGAACCAGTTGTGTAGCCATCTTTATAGCCACTTAAAATTTTATACTCATCTTTTTCTTTTCTTGAAGTAGTAAAAGAAGATTTTCCAGCTTTTCTTCTTTCAATAAATTTATTTATATTTTCTAAATTTAATTTAGTTCCAGCTTCTAAACCATCTATAACTATTCCTATTGCTTCTCCATGAGATTCACCAAAAATAGATAATCTTATTTTATTACCCCAAGTATTCATAAATTTTTCCTCCTAGTGATAAGAAAACTTCCCAAAAATTTGGATATGACTTTTTAACACAATCTAAATTATCTAAAATAATTTCTCCATTATAACAAGTTGAAGCAATAGCTATTGTCATAGCAATTCTATGATCTGAATGTGATGATAAAGATACAACTTCTTTACTATTATAAATAAAGTTTTTTCTTGAATTAATTAAAATACTGTCTTCTTTTTCTATTAAATCAAAGCCTAATTTTGATAATTCTTGCACAGTTGCACTTAATCTATCACTTTCTTTTATTCTTAATCTTGCTATATTTACAATTTCAATTTCTTTTTTTGAAATACAAGCCTTTAAAGATAAAATTGGTATTATATCAGGTGTTTCAGAACCATCTAACATCAACGTTTCATTTTTATTCCAATTATCAATTTCAGAAATGAAATCAATAATTTTTTTATCTCCTTGTAATGAATTAACATTTAATCCATTTATTTTAATATCTGAGCCAATAGAATTTGCAACTAAAAAGAAAGCCACTTGAGAATAATCAGCCTCAACTTCAAAATTTCCTGACTTATAAGTTTGATTACCCTCTATTATAAATTCTTGATATGAATTATTAATAATCTTAACTCCAAATTTACTTAAACAATCCAATGTTATATCAATATAACTTGATGATTCCAACTTACCTTTTATTATAACTTTAGAATTTCCATTTAATAAAGGTAATGAAAATAGTAAACCTGTTATAAATTGAGAGCTTATATTTCCATCAATTTCATATTCACCACTTTTTAATACTCCATCTAATAAAATTTCATTTTCATTTACATATGAATATTTTATTTGATATTTATCAAAGTTTTCAAAGTAAGGGCTTAAAGGTCTTTTAAATAACTTACCTTTACCTTTAAATAAAATCTTATTTTTTTTAACTATTGATAAAGGAAATAAAAATCTGAGTGTTGAACCTGATTCATTACAATCAATTTCACTATTATTATTTAAATATTCCTTATCTAAGGTTTTACTTCCATCAATTAAAAGATAATTATCCTTTTTTTCTATCTTAGCACCTAATTTTTTCATAGCTTCAATTGTTGCTATTATATCATCAGAGAAAGAAATATTTTCTATTTTAGATATACCTTTTGCTAAAGAACTGGCAATAATATATCTATGTAATATACTTTTTGATGGTGGAGGACTAACTTCACCAACCAATTTATCTGCTTTTATAATTTTTTTATTCATATCTCTCACTTATTTTTTTATAGAAAATCTTTCAGCTAAAATTTCTTTTATTAAAAGTATAAATCTTATTTGCTTAGCCATAAAAAGTGGAATTACAATTTGCTTTTTATCATTAGTTATCATATCAATAACAGTTACAACTTTTTTTCCTAATTTCATTTCTTTTAAAGTTCCAGTTTGAACATTATCAAATTGTAAGTTTAACTTTCCAAATTTTAAAGTTTTTGCATCACTATCTACAACATAAGAATATGTTAAAACATTTTTAAATTGTTTTAATCCTATACCAAGAAAAATTACTCCAATAAGTAAAAGATACCATTTGTGATAAATAGTATAAGAATAAATTTCAAATAGACCTATAAGAATAAGTGGAATTGCAATACCATAACCTACTAAACTTTTAGTTCCATTCAATTTAAATTTTTCAATTTTCTCAATATTCTCAATTTTTTCTTCTTCTATTTTTCTAACTAAATCTTCATAAAATAACATAAAAACTCCTTTTTCTTAGCATTATTTTTATTTATTAAATAATAAATATTTCTTTTTTCTTTTCCAAAGGAAAAGAATCAATAATTCTTCCCTTTTGCCAAGAATTTTCTATAAAAATATGTATTTTTTCTAAACCACCTAAATGAAAACTACCTTGATAAGATATAGGTCCTTCATAAACTACTGTTCCAGCTGGAAATTCAATAACATAAACAGTATTTAATGGAGCAATACCAATTAATCTACTATTTTTATTAATCAAATATAATTTTATAGCATAGTCTATTCTTGCTTGAATTAATGATTTGGGAATTTCATTTATATAATAATTTCCAAATCCTTTTTGAGTGGTAATATCAGTAATTCTATAATATCTTTTAGCTTCTGTCAAAATTTGTTCATTATACATTCCACCATAAAAACTTTGTATTGGTCTTTTTAAATTATTAGAAACTTCTCCCATAGAAAAAATTAATTTCCTTTTTAAATTCTCTAAATATTCATTTAATTGAAACATCTTTTTCTTATCTCTATCTTCAACATACATTTCAGTTAATCCAGTTCTAAGTGGAAATAAAGATTCCATTATATCGCTTATCTCTTGTTCTTTTTCTAAAATATTTTTTTTATTATCTATTACATCATATATTAATTCTTTGAGGAATCTTAAAACTATCTCACCATTATAGTCATTCAAATTATATTTTTCAATAAATTCTATCAATTCATTTGCCACTCTTTTCATTTCTAAATAATTTATTTCCATATAGACCTCTTTTTTAAAAATATTATTTATAGTAGATTATATTATTTATAAATTTTAGTGTCAAGTTTAATAGAAAATACTATTTTTTATTTAATATTTGTGCTATTATAAATATTAGAGAATTTTTTATTTGGTGAGAAGATGAATAAAAATAGAATTTTATTAAGAGATAGATATTTTGAAAGTGCAATTATGATTTGTATTGCAAATATAGATGGAAAAGACTGTTTTATATTAGAAAAGAGAGCAAAAAATATAAGGCAAGCAGGAGAAATTTCTTTTCCTGGTGGAAAAAAAGATAAGAAAGATAAAAATTTTAGAGAAACAGCAATAAGAGAAACTATTGAAGAATTACAAATAAAAAGAAATATTCTTACAAATATAAGTAAATTTGGAATTTTAGTTGCTGCCACAGGGGTTATTATTGAATGTTATCTTTGCAAATTAAATATAAAAAGTTTAGATGAAATAAACTATAATAAAGATGAAGTTGAAAAATTATTAGTTGTTCCTATTGATTTCTTTATAAAAAATAAAGCTATTAAGGGAGAAGTTGAAATTTCTAATACAGCAAAATTTGATGTAAAAGAATATAATTTTCCTGATAGATATGCAAAAGATTGGAAAATTCCAAGTAGATATGTGTATATTTATATGTATGAGAATGAACCTATTTGGGGAATAACAGCTGAAATTATTTGTGATTTTATTAGAACATTAAAAGAAGATGGAAAGGTAGGTTTTTATGAATATAGATAGAAAATTAGCTAGTGAACTTGTGGAAGAAGCAAAGAAAAGTGGAAAGAAAGTTGTATTTACAAATGGTTGTTTTGATATACTTCACACAGGACATGTAACTTACTTAAATGAAGCTAAAAGACACGGAGATATTCTTATTGTTGGAATAAATTCAGATAAGTCAGTAAAAAAATTAAAGGGAGAAACAAGACCTATAAATTCTGAAAATGATAGATCTTTTGTTCTTGATGGATTAAAAGCTGTTGATTACACTGTTATTTTTGATGAGGATACACCAGAAGAATTAATAGCTTGTTTAAAACCATCTATCCATGTTAAAGGTGGAGATTACAAAAAAGAAGATTTACCTGAAACTAAAATTGTTGAAAGCTATGGTGGAGAAGTTATAATTTTAAATTTTGTTGAAGGAAAATCTACAACAAATATAATAGAAAAGATTAATAAAAAATAGAAAGGGATAAAATATGGAAAAAGTTTTAACTTTTAATCAAATAGATGAACTTGCTAAAAAACTAGCAAACTATGTGGAAGAAAATACAGTTATTGCTTTAATAGGTGACTTAGGAACTGGAAAAACTACTTTTACTAAAACTTTTGCTAAAGAATTTGGAGTAAAAGAAAATTTAAAAAGTCCAACATTCAACTATGTTCTTGAATATTTATCAGGTAGAATGCCACTATATCATTTTGATGTATATAGACTATGTAATTCAGAAGAAATCTATGAGATAGGTTATGAAGATTATATAAATAATGGTGGAGTTGCACTTATTGAGTGGGCAAATATTATTTTAGAAGATTTACCAAAAGAATATATTAGAATTGAATTTAAATATACAGAAAAAGAAGATGAAAGACTTGTAGATATTAAATATATAGGAAATAAGGAAAAGGAGGCAAAATTTAATGTTGATTTTGGGAATTGATACTTCAACTAAAATTTGTACTTGTTCTATATTTGATAGTGAAAATGGAGTTATTGCTGAAACAAGTTTATCAGTAAAGAAAAATCACTCAAATATTGTAATGCCAATAATTGATAATTTGTTTAAGATTTCAGATTTAACTATAAATGATATAGATAAAATAGCAGTTGCAATAGGACCAGGTTCATTCACAGGAGTAAGAATCGCATTAGGAATTGCTAAGGGTTTGGCTATGGCACTTAATAAACCTTTAATTGCTGTCAATGAACTTGATATTTTAGAAGCAATAGCAAGTGGTAATGAAAATGAAATTATACCTTTAATTGACGCTAGAAAAGAAAGAGTATATTATAAATATCAAAATACTTATATTGATGATTATTTAATTAATTTAATTTCAAATTTTGATAAAAATAAAAAATATGTTTTTGTTGGAGATGGAGCAACAAATTATGAAAATATCCTAAAAGATAATTTAGGAGATAATGCCATTATTTTACCTATGTATAATGCTTTTCCAAGAGCTTCTGTTTTATGCGAATTAGCTTTAAATAAAGAAGAAGCTAATATTTATACTTTAGAGCCTGAATATATAAGTAAATCAAGAGCAGAGAAAAATTTTTAATTTTATATTTTTATTTTAAATATAACAAGGATTATTGTAAACTTTATAATAATCCTATTTTTTATTAAAATTTTACTACAAAAATTTAAAATAAAGTAGTATAATAGGTAGAAAATATCTATCAATATGATTGCCTACTTAGGCTTGATTTTTTATATATAAAATTTTTATTAAAGGGGAGATAGTTTTGAAAGCAAGTGAAAGAAAAATTACAAAATTATTTTCAGAAAGTGACACTGTCTTTTCAATCCCTGTTTATCAGAGAGATTATAATTGGCAAGAAAAACAATGCCAAAGATTGTTTAAAGATATATTACAAACTGGAAAAAATGATAAAATAACTTCATATTTCTTAGGAAGTATAGTTTACATACATGATGGAATTTATGGAACTGGTGAAAAAGAATTTCATGTAATTGATGGACAACAAAGAATGACAACATTAACATTGTTATTTTTAGCAATTTACTATAAATTAAAAGGAACTATACTTGGAAAAGCTGATAAAATTTACAATCAATATGTTATAAATCCTTATTCTGAAAAAGAAGTAAAATTAAAATTACTTCCACCTGAAGAAAATCTTAATATTTTAGATAAGATTTCTAATAATAGATTTGATGAATTAGAAGAATTTCAAGATAGAAATATGGTAAAAAATTATCTTTTTTTTGAAAAAGAATTAGAAAATCTTTCATTTGAAGAAATAAATCATCTTTTAAAGGGAATAGAAAAATTAATCTATATTGATATAGCACTTGAAAAAGGAAAAGATGATCCTCAAAAGATTTTTGAAAGCCTTAACTCAACAGGTTTAGATTTATCACAAGGAGATTTAATAAGAAATTATATCTTAATGGACTTAGAAAGAAATGAGCAAAATCATATATATAAAGATTATTGGATACCAATTGAAAATAATTGTAAAGTTAGTAATGGTACTGAAATAACAAGTTATGTATCAGATTTTATTAGAGACTACCTAACTTTAAAAACAGAAAAAATTTCTTCTAAACCAAAGGTTTTTGAAGTATTTAAAAACTATTATGTTAATGAAGTTCATGAAAAATTAGAGGATATGAAAAGATATTCTGAGGCATATTCTCTTATTATAAAACCATATTTAGAGAGAGATAAAGATATTCAAAGAGAATTAGAAAATTTAAATTCTTTGGATAAAACAGTTATTAATACCTTTCTTATAGGAGTAATAAAGGACTATAAAGATGAAATATTGGAAAGAAATGAGTTTTTAAATATTCTTATTTTACTTCAAAGTTATCTATGGAGAAGATATATAACAGAAAAGCCTACCAATGCTTTGAATAAGATTTTTCAGGGTATGTACTCAAAAATTTCTAAAAATGAGAATTATTATAAGGACTTAGAGGATATTTTAATGACACAAGACTTTCCAACAGATGAAGAGTTGGAGAGTGCCTTAAAATTAAAAAATGTCTATAAAGATAAAGAAAAATTAAATTATGTTTTTAAAAAGTTAGAAAATTACAATCATAATGAATTAATTGATTTTGATAATGAAAAAATTACAATAGAACATATTTTTCCACAAAAACCAGGTAAGGCTTGGAAAGAAAATTATTCTGATAGTGAATTAGAACAAATGATAAGTTTTAAAGATACTATATCTAACTTGACTTTAACAGGAAGTAATTCTAATTTAAGTAATAAATCTTTTTTGGAAAAAAGAGATGATGAAGTACATGGTTATAGAAATAGTAAACTTTATATGAATAAATATCTTGGAAAACTTGATGAGTGGAATCTCTTATCAATGGAAGCAAGATTTGAAAGTCTGTATGAAGATATAGTTAAAATTTGGAAAAGACCAGAAGATAAGGTTACTGATGATATGGAAAAAATCACTTTTGTTTTAAAAGGAAGTATTACTTCTGGAACTGGAAGACTATTATCCAATGAAAAATTTGAGATTTTAAAAGGTACTTCAATAGTTTTAGAAGTTAAATCAGAAAATCCTACTACATTTAAAAGAAATAAGAATTTAATTGATGATTTATTAAGAAAAAATTTAATTGAAAAATTGGGAGATAAATATATTTTTAAAGAAAATTATATTGCAACTTCTCCAAGTGCTGCTGCAATTTTAGTTTTAGGAAGATCTGCTAATGGGTGGAGTGAGTGGAAAACTTATGAAGGAAAACTTTTGAGTGAATATAGGAAATAAAGTGAGGTTATTATATGTTATTTAGAAGTTTCTTTTTAGAATATTGTATAGAGATTAAAAATCTCAATTTAAAAGTCAGTTGGAAAGAACAACCATTTTATAGAAAACTGATATTAGTCCTGATTTTTATAATTGCTATGATAGGGATACATAAAAGATGGAAACTATTATAACTATTTTCTTTTTATAGGTTTGATATTAATTCTAATAGGTGTTGGTTGGGATTTCACATCTCATGGGCAAAAAGAATTACTTACTATTATAAAAAAACATTCCTCTCAAAGAATGGAAGTTCTTTTAAAGTTATTAGAAAAATATTCTATATCTATTTTAGATAAGGAAAGTATATCTTTACTTATAGAAGAAGCAAAAGAAAAAAAGAATAGTAATAACCCTTTTATTGA
>ERZ773056.805-NODE-805-length-16449-cov-4.231060_pt1 | contig 16449 bp, 21 predicted proteins | sample MGYA00580857_ERZ773056 | MGnify/ENA primary metagenome ERZ773056 (study PRJEB29015, sample SAMEA2737996) | human oral metagenome | biome: human oral; feature: human-associated habitat; material: dental | place: China | collected 2114 ... | reverse complement strand
GTGAATATTATGTAGCTAGTGGAAATGCTACTGAATCCGCAATAAAGGCTGGGTACAAAGAGAAATATGCGGGAGTAAATGCTGATAAATTACTAAAAAATACTAACGTTTCAAAATACATAGAAAAAATAACGGAAGAAATTGCAAATAACAGAATAGCAAAAGCTGAGGAAATACTTGAATTCTTAACTGCAACTTTAAGAGGAGAAGTAACCGAAGAAGTTGTAATAGGAGGATTTGGAAAATCAGTAACAGAAAAAATAGTTAAAAATGTAGATTTAAAAGATAGACTGAAAGCGGCAGAACTTTTAGGTAAAAGATATAGGTTATATACTGATAAAGTTGAAGTTGAAGGGGTTATTCCAGTCATGATTGTAGGTGAGGACAAACTTGAAGAGTAAGAAAGTAAAACTACCAGAATTAGTTGGAAAAGGATATAAGGATTTTTGGAACTTCAAAGGAAGGTATAGAGTTTGTAAGGGTAGCCGGGCAAGTAAGAAGAGCAAAACAACTGCTCTTTTTTTTATTTTTGCACTAATGAAATATCCTGGTTCTAACTTATTAGTTATAAGAAAAGTATATAGAACTTTAAAAGATAGCTGCTTTGCAGATTTGAAATGGGCAATAAACAAACTTCAGGTAAACGACTACTGGAGTATCAAAGAAAGTCCACTTGAAATTATTTATATTCCAACGGGACAAAAAATCCTATTCAGAGGTCTGGATGATCCACTTAAAGTTACTTCAATAACAGTTGAAACTGGAAATTTATGTTGGGCATGGGTTGAAGAGGCTTATGAAATAAACAGGGAACAAGATTTTAATATGCTCGACGAGAGTATAAGAGGAGTAGTGGAAGAGCCTTTATTCAAACAGATAACAATTACTTTTAATCCTTGGAACGAGAGACACTGGCTTAAGAAGAGATTTTTTGACGTCGAAGATGAAAACATAATGGCTAAAACGACAAACTATATGTGCAATGAATGGCTTGACGAAAGCGATAAAAAGCTGTTTGAAGATATGAAAAAGAACAATCCACGGCGTTATCAGGTCGCAGGACTTGGCAACTGGGGAATAGTTGAGGGGCTGGTATATGAAAATTGGAGAGAGTTGGAATTTGACTGGAGAGAAATTTTAAATAAAAGAAGAAAGGCGAAGGCAGAATTTGGGCTAGATTTTGGTTATACCAATGACCCTGCTGCTTTTTTTTGTGGGGTAGTGGATATGGAACAGAAGGAAATCTATGTTTTTGATGAAATATACCAAAAGGGAATGCAGAATACGGCTATTTATAGCGGCATAGAAAAACTCGGATTCAGGAAAGAAATAATAACTGCCGACAGTGCAGAACCGAAAAGCATAGAACAATTAAGAGGTTTAGGACTTCACAGAATTAAAGCATCTAAAAAAGGGAAAGACAGTATTAATGCAGGAATACAGTTTATTCAGGATTTTAAGATTTTTATCCATCCAAGATGTGTGAATTTCATAACGGAAATAAGTAACTACAGCTGGGACAAGGATAAATTTGGAAAAGCAATAAATAAACCGATTGATGAATTTAACCACTTGATGGATGCCATGAGATATGCACTTGAGGACTATATGAGAAATAACCGTATGACTACATTAAACAAAAATATATTGGGGGTGAGATAAGTGCAAATTACAGTATTGGAAAAAGCACTATGGGATTTTTTAGTGAAAGACTTAGTGAGATTGCAGAAACTTGAAGATTACTACACAGGAAAACACAAGATATTGGAAAAGCCTGACAGGCTGAAAGAAAAACAGGACAGTAAACTTATTCATAATTTTCCGAGTTACATAACAACAATAGCTACGGCTTATTTTATCGGAAAAAATATAAATTATAAACTGTTAAAGGAAAATTTAACCAATGAATATGAAATGGTGGGAAAATACTTAGCTACGGAGGAAGAACAGCAGTGTAACTTTGAACATGCGGAAAACTGTTCAATCTTTGGATGTTCATACGAGCTGTGGTATAAGAATATAGACAATACAATAAACTTTAAAGTATTGGATCCCCGTGACGTATTCGTCATAAGGGATAATACGATAGACAAAAATATTAAATACGCAGTCCGTTGGAGCAGGGAGAAAAACGAAGATAACGAGTATGTCTATACTTTGGAGATTTACGATGAAAAAACTGTGACAGTCAATACATTTACTTCCGTGATGGATTACAAAGGGATAATATTGACACCTCAAGCACAGGGAGAAACTAGACTACATGGATTTAACAGGGTACCTTTGATTGAATTTGCTAACAACAAGCGAAAACTCGGAGATTTTGAAAAAGTAATTACACTTATTGACGGATATAACGAGGCTGTATCAACATCATTGGACGACATGAAGGACTTTACGGATGCAATCCTCATTTTGACTAACATGCAGGGGACTGACGAAGAGGATATAAAAAGCCTGAAAAAGAATAAAGTAATGCTGCTAGGAGAAAACGGAGATGCCAAATGGCTGATAAAAAATGTTAATGATACATATTCCCAAAACAATAAAAACAGGCTGAATCAGGATATACATAAATTTTCATTCATACCCGACATGCAGGATGAACAGTTTGCAGGGAACAGTTCAGGAGTGGCATTGGGGTACAAGTTGTTAGCACTGGAGCAGTTATCAGCACAGAAGGAAATGTATTTTAAGAAAGCGTTGAACGAAAGACTAGAATTAATTTTAGATTATTTCAATTTGAATCTGGTACCGCTGGATATACAGAAAATATTTACGAGAAACACTCCTGAAAACTTAGTCGAGCTTTCCAATGTGATAACAAATTTAAACGGAGTTGTGTCACAAGAAAGTTTAATTTCACTGCTGCCTTTCATTGAAGATACGGAAGCGGAACTGAAAAAAATAGAAAAAGAAAATCAGACAGAACAACCTCTAGATTATAAGGGGCTAGCAAATGAAGAGTAAGGAATACTGGGAGAAAAGACAGCTTGCAAGAGAAGAGCTGTCATTTGACAAAGGTACACAGGCATATGAAGAGTATGTGAAAATACTTAAGGAAAGCAACAAGGAGATAAATAATAAAATAGCACTTTTATATGCGAGATACCAGGGTGAGCTAAAAAAGTTAGGTGTTGACAAAATTCAGGCTAACACATTACTTCGTGGTGCTGAATATAAGCAATGGCGGTACGATATAGAAAAATATGTAAAGGAAATTGAAAAGCTGAAAAAAACTAACCCAGTTGAATTTAGAAAGTTGTCAGTCGAACTTGAAACACTGGCATACAGGAGCCGTATCAGTCGACTGGACAGCTTGAAAGCCGGTATTGACTATGATCTCATACAGGCCGGGGAGAAAATCAATAATAAAGTGACGGATACATTAAGCGAGGTTTACAAGGACACATACACATCGCTTACTGAAGACTTGAATTTTAAAAAGGGTGTAATCAGCAGTAGTGTAGTAAAGAAAGCACTGGAGAACGATTGGAGCGGAGCTAATTATTCAAGCAGGATATGGAGCAATACTGACAATCTGGCAAAAGCAATAAAAAACGAAGTGATTATTGGTCTAAATAAAGGACTTAACTACAGGACTATGTCACAGAACATAGCTAAAAAATTTGAGACAAGTTATAAAAACGCTGAAAGACTGGTAAGAACTGAAACCAACCACATTCAGAATCAGGCAACGCTTATGGGATATATGGATGCAGGAGTTGTGAAATATCAGTTTTTGGCAGTACTGGACAGCAGGACAAGTCACACCTGTTCAGATCTTAACGGAGAAGTGTTTAAGACGGAAGATGCGACGGAGGGAGAAAATTACCCACCAATGCATCCGCACTGCAGAAGCACTACCATACCTTATGAGTATGCTGATGTTGAACCTGATACAGTTAACGAAACATCAAAGGAGGAATCGGAAGAAATCGAAAATCTGTATAAAGATTTAGTTAAACAAGAACCTTTGATAACAAATGACATAAAGCGTATAATAGGCGAATCTGATGGGCATCTTGAAGGGTTAGAATTTAGGTTGAAATCCAAGGAATCACTATTCAGAAAAATTGAAAAGGATTATATAGATAGTGACGGGGAGTTATCAAGAATAGAAATATTTAAGAAAATGAACGATATAATCAGATACACGACTATTTTAGACTTTGATAGTTTCACTGAAGATTATAACAGGATAAAGGACTTGATTTTAAAGGAAAATTATAATATAATAAAAATAGGAAATACTTGGAAAGATGGTAATGTATATAAAGGGATAAATACAGTCATCGAAAAAAATAACGTAAAAATAGAAATGCAATACCATACTAAAGAAAGTTTTAAATTGAAAAATGGAATATTACATAAATTGTACGAGGAATACAGAGATATAAATACATCTGGAAAAAGAAAAAAAGAATTACAACAGCAAATGAAAAAATTAAGTCTTGATATAAGAAATCCTAAAGGAGTTGATAAAATATGAGAGAACAGTATTACCTAAATGACGCAAAAACAAAACTGATCATGGTAAAGAATGATGATGTTTTTTCATATAACTTTATCCAAAGAAAATGGATTGAAAATGATTTCTGGTACAATGAAATATTTTTTGAAGGGGCTGTAAACTGCATAAAAATAACTGAAAAACAAGCAAATGAAATAATGAGAGGTAACGGGTATGAAATTAATTAAAGCTTTCTTTCTTTGTGTAATTAAACATTGGAAACAAAGAGATAAAGCAGGTAAAAGATACATATGGCATCCAATACACGTTATGCTAAATGTAAAAGGATATAATGAAAAGATAGTTGCATTATTACACGACATAGTTGAGGACACAGACGTAACTGTTCCTGACTTGAAGAATCTCAAGTTCAGTAAAGAAGTGATAGAAGCAGTTGATGTTATCACAAAGAAAAAAGATCAGGAATATTTTTCGTATCTGAAATTAATAAAAGATAACAGCATAGCCAAAAAAGTCAAAATAGAAGATTTAAAACATAACAGTGATTTGAAAAGATTAAGATTTGTAACACAGAAAGACATGGATAGAGTCATAAAATATAAAAAAGCATTAGATTATTTAATTGCGTAAAAAATAGTTTAACAGATACAGGAGCGGTTTAACGGCCGCTCTTTTTTATTTGTCGTACTGATGGACATTAAACATCTGGACAGAAAATAATAGTCGTACAGGACTTTAAACAGGAGGGACAGTTATGTCAGAAGAGATAAAAACATTCACTCAGGAGGAAGTAAACAAACTGATTGAAGAGAGGGTTGCCAGGCTCACTAAAAAATTTGAGAGCGAGAAAAAAGAACTGGAACGAAAGCACGGAGAAACTATTGAAGATTATGAGGCCAGAATCAATAATGCTAATCTTACTGCAGAGGAGAAGTATAATAAGAGCCTTGCTGAACTTCAGAAACAGCTTGAAAATTCAAATTCGGAGCTTGCAACCATGAAAACTAATGAACTGAAAAAAGCAGCATTAGGAAAATATAAAATTCCTGACAGTTTTTTAGGGAGTATTACAGGGAACACGGAAGAAGAAATTGAAAACAGCGTGAAATCTTTTTCCGAAAACTTATCCAGTTACCTTAAAACTCAGAGCGGGGGAGTACCGAACAGTCTGAACGGTGGAAGTAACGGGGAAGAAAATAAAAAAGATACAGGACTTGAAGCGTTTGATAAGGCTTTCAGTTCTTTTTAATTTTAAAAGGGAGATGACTAAAATATGGCAATGGTTTACACGCAGATATTTGCAGATAAGATTGATGAAAGATTTACAAGTGATGCAGTATCACAGAAAATAGTAAATAATGATTACAGCTTTGTAGGAGCTAAAACTGTAAAAGTGACTTCAATTAACACAGTTGATAATAGAGATTACAACAGGAACACAGGTTATGGAAACGCGGACGTCCTGGAGAATTCAGTTCAGGAAATGACACTGACTAAAGACAGGGGGTTTAAAATACTGCTGGATAAAATGGATGAAGATGAAACAAAAATTAAGGCAGGGGAAGTACTGGCAAGACAGTTGAGGGAGAGAGTAATTCCTGAGATTGAGAAGTACAGATTTGGAACAATTCTTAAGACCTGCGACACAAAATCACAGACAGTAACAGGACTTGCAGCCAACAACGCATACAACAAATTCCTGGAAGCACAGGAGAAGCTGAATGATGCGGATGTACCTCAAAACAGAATTGCTTATGTCACGCCTGAGTTTTTAACAAAACTGAAAAAGGATGAGAATTTTGTAAAGGCATCAGACATAGGTCAAAACATAAAGATAAACGGATTAGTAGGAATGGTTGACGGAGTGCCGATAGTAAGAGTTACTAAAAAATGGATGGAAGCTAAAACTGGAACACCAGCAACTACTAAAAAATATGCTTGTTTAGTCGGACATAATTCGGCAACGGTTGCACCTGTGAAATTAGCTGAATACAGAGTAGTTACGGATTCAGAAAATTATTCAGGAACTTTATTCCTAGGTAGATTTTATTATGACTGTTTTATACTGGATAACAAAGTAAAAGGTTTAGTTGCAATTGAAGCGTAAGTAAAGTATGGTTGAATGCCATACTTTTTCTATTTTGAAAAGGTGATAGAATTGACTGAAATAATTGATAATATTTACGAAAAAATAAAAACCATATCTGACGTAAGCTTAAACGAACAGAAGACTAAGTTTATTATCGAAAGCGTCATCCAAGATAGTGTCAACTATATGAACCGTGAAAACTTTCCTGAGGAACTGATAACTCCTACGGCCATATATATTTACAAATATAATTTTGATAAAAATAGAAATATAAAATCCATGAAAAGTGGAGAGAGGCAGGTCGAGTTTGTCACAGGCTTAAACGGTGATGCTGAATTTAGAAAAAGTTTGAACCGTTTCAGGAAGCTTGGAGTTGTGAAATAGGAGGTATGATATGTTAAACGAGTTTTTTAATACCGATACGATAGTTGAAGTTAAAAGGAATATAAAATCAAAAGATGAAGATGGATTGACTAATCAAGACTGGAAAGTTGTTTATACTAATATCAGATGCCAATTAAGTGTAGGAATTTTGAGGGCTACTGAACCTGGAATTATAAACAGTTCCAGGAACACGTATAAAATATTAGTCAGTAATGATGCAGACATAAAGCAGAATGATATTTTATTAGTAAATAAAGGCGGAATAAAATATAAATTTAAAGCCGGTAAACCAATAAAATATACTGATTTTTTGGAACATCAGGAGATAGCAGTGGAGGAAGTGGAAAGAAATGAATCTTAGCGGCGACTGGGAGAAACTGGCAAAAAAATTAGAAAATCTGGCCACTGATACCCCACAGAAAGTAGAAATGACACTCAAACAAGTTGCTGAACAAGCAATAAAAGAAGTAAAAGAAGAAACACCAGCGGACACAGGTCAGTTAAGAATGGGCTGGCACAGGGAAAACGATGATGGTTTAAAGCAGATAATTTACAACAATGTCGAATATGTAAATCATGTTGAATACGGTCACAGGGTAGTTTATTACGGTAAGAAAACAAACAAAGTAGTACCCGGAGTATTTATGCTGAAGAAAACGATAGATAAATTAGAGCCTGTATTTAGGAACAGCATAGGCTCAACAATAAAAGCGGAGTTTGATAAATAATGGAATTTATGGATTTTATAAAATCATTAAGCCGTAAAATAGACAGTTTTACGGGTAAGGAAGTCGGAATCGATAACATAAATAATTTAGAAAGACCGGCATATTTTATTCAGGTTATCGACTATAAAAAAGAGTTTTTTGCAAATTATAAAGAAAGGATATTTATTAGTATAGATATTACATACATCCCTGAAAATGACGAGAATAATAAGGCGGAAATATATAATGCACTTGATAAGCTGAATAATATGTTTGAAGTTAGAGGAAATAAGATTTTAAAAGTTAAAGACAGATGCCTAACTTTAAAAAATGAGAACACAAAAATAGTAGATGGTCTAGGTCATTACATTTTCGATTTAGATTTATTCGATGTGTACGGGACTGATTTGAGAACTTTCGACAATAGCATTGAGACAATAAAAGAAATATTGAACGATAACACTGAACTAACGGAACATGAGCTGCTAAAAAAAATAGACTTATTTGATGAAAAAGGTAATAAAGTATCGTTATTTGATGAGAATAATGATTTGATCAGTGATGAAGTGTTTAAAAAATTATCATTATTTGATAAAAATGGAGTTCCATTTAATTACAAGATAATGAGAAATTTAAAAATGAAATTAAAGAGATAGAGGAGTGATAAAATGGCAATAGTGGGACAGATTAACGCAAGTCCAAGCATTAATATTGAATTCAGAACACTAGCAACGACAGCTATCCAAAGAAGTGAAAGAGGTACCGTATGCCTGATTTTGAAAGATACAAAAGCCACTGGAAAGTGGTACACCTTTAAAACGATAGCGGATGTTGAAACTAAAAGTTGGGATACGGACAGTATTAAATACATTAATTTGGCCATGCATTATGGGGCATTTAAAGTATTAGTCAGAGTTGTGCAGAATGGGGAAAGTACAGATAAAGTACTAAAAGACTTAGAAATGAGAAAATTTAACTGGCTGGCATACCCGCAGGCAATAGAAGCGGAAGATCAGACAGTTGTAAGCTGGGTAAAACAGCAGTTTGGAAACACCGGGCCAATTGGAAAAACTGTTAAATATGTATCAAGCCATGCTAATAAGTCAGATCATGTGGCTATTGTGGAACTTGCAAATGGCGGAACATATAAATCCATTTATGGGGATTTTACAGCACAGGAATATTCAGCTGCCATAGCAGGACTTATTGCAGGTATGCCGTTAAACCGTAGTGCTGATAATCACATTATGAACGATTTGAAAGAAGTTGAAGATTATGAACCTAAAATTGGTAAATTCAGCCTGTATATGGATGAAGATACAGTCAGGGTAAACTATGGAGTTAACTCTAAAACTACATTTGACAGTACCTGGAAAAAAGACACAAGAAAAATTAAAGTTGTTGAAGGAATGTGCTTTATTGTGGATGACATAAGAGACACATTCAAAAAATACTGGATTGGGAATTATATTGGTGATTATGACAATAAAATGAATTTCTGTTCAAATGTAACAAAAGTATATTTTAAAGAAATGTCACCAAATGTACTGAATGGAGATTATGACAATAAAGTAGAGATAGATTTTGAAGCACAGAAAAGAACAGTTATAGCAGATGGATTAGATGCGGACACTATGACAGAGTCGGAGATTCTGCAATATCCTACGGGTGATGATGTTTATTTAACAGGCGATGTAAGGTTTGCTGATACAATGGCATCTCTTAGCCTGATAATGACAATGTAATAATAAAAAGGAGCTGATAAAATGTCAGAAAATATAAGAGGAAACAGAACCATAACGGGAGCTTACGGAGAGTTATGGCTTGATAATGAAAAAGTGGCTGAACTGAAATCAATAGAGGCTAAAATTTCAGCTGAAAGAGCGGATGTTCAGCTAGGTCTTTCTGTTGACAGTAAGATTACGGGATTAAAAGGGGAAGGTACCCTGACAATATATAAAGTGTATACCCGTGGTAAAAAAATCCTTGAAAACTGGGCAAAGGGTAAGGATACCAGAAGCAGAATAGTGACATCAATTAAAGATCCGGACAGTTTAAGAGGTCAGGAAGAGAGAGTGTCAATTGATAATGTATGGTTCAATTCAGTTGAATTGGCTAAATTTTCAAGAGGGGAAATAGTAGAAGAGGAAATCCCTTTTGGATTTACCCCAAGTGATGTCAGATATGAAAACTCTATAAAATAAAAAGGCAGGTATGATATGAAAAATATAACAATAGAAATGCTACTGGAAAACAGTAAAAAGTTGGCTGAGAAAAAAACGGTAAAGGTTGACGTGGCAGAATTAGGTGGAGTTTTAGAACTGGAAGTACTAAACAGAATGGAAATATTGGATATTTTAACTAACGGTAACAGTACTGACAAGGATAGCGAAGTGGTTTACACGGCAGGAAAGATTTTCAAGGATGATAAATTAATCACCCAATTAGGTTGTGAAATGAATCCGGCAGAAGTTGTTCCAAAGGTATTAAGCCATTCAACAATAACAGGTATTTCAGAACTACTCATGAAAAAAGCTGGATGGAATGAAAAATTTACTGTTGAGGAAGTAGTTGAAGAAATAAAAAACTAATTAAGGGCGACTGGAAAGCAAGAACAGTCGCTCATTATTTAAATTGTGGCCACAGTTTACAAAGTTTAAGGAAATTGAGTAATTCAGAATTATTATTCATGTTTCTTATGATTGGAGGTGTAGCAGAGGGTGAGTGAATATAAGTTAAGTGCCCTGCTTGAGTTGAAAGATAAGTTTTCAGGTGCGGCACAAAAAGCGGGGGGCTCACTGGAGAAATTAAAAAATAATGCTGCCGGGGTGGCTGATAAATTAAAAGGTACTTTTAACGGGGTAAAAGGAGCACTGGCAACTGTCGGTGTGGGTATTGGGGCGACTGCGGTAGTTGGGGTTTTAAAATCATCTCTTCAATCTTATGCGGATTTGGAGGATCAGGTAAGAAGAAACAGAGCCATAATGAGTGCTTCAGCAGAGCAGGAAAAACAGCTCATGCAACAGACAAGAGATTTAGGCCGATCAACCAAATTTACGGCACAGGAAGTGGCAGAGGCACAGATGTACCAGGCAATGGCGGGTATGAAAACAAATGAAGTACTGGAAATGACACCTAAACTTTTAAAAATGTCAATTGCAGCTGGAAGTGATTTTGCCCAGACTTCTGATATAGTAACGGATAACCTGTCAGCTTTCGGTATGTCGATAAGCGAAGTTGACAGACTGATGGACGTAATGGTTGCAACAAGTAACAATGCAAATACTAATGTACAGATGTTAGGGGAGGCATATAAATATGTTGCGGCAAGTTCAAGGAATTTTGAGAGCTTTGAAAATGTAAATATATTACTGGGAGTACTGGCGGATAATGGGATTAAGTCAGGGCAGGCAGGGCGGAACTTGGCGGCAATTTACAGAAGACTTGCTAATCCATCGAAACAAGTGGCAAATGCTTTAACTGACCTGAACATACAGCTTTATGACCAGCAGGGTAAGTTCAAAGGATTGAAAACGATATCCGATGAATTGAAAAAAGCTACAGCTAACCTTACCCAGGAAGAAAGAAACAGATACTTGGCAGTAATAGCTGGCGGAGAAGGTATGAAGGTACTAGCATCTATTATGGGAACTACCGAAGAAAATTACAACAAGGTGGCTAATGGTGTGAGAAATGCTAAAGGTGCGACAGATAAATTCGCCGATGAAATGAGTAACACGACATCAAATAAAATAGCACAATTTAAATCTACATTAGATGATCTGAAAATATCAATAGGAGAAGCCTTTGCACCAATAGCAACCAAGTGGATGGAAGACTTTATGAAAAAAGTTGATGAGTGGCGAAATAATGGAGCATTAGATCCTGATAAATTAAAAGGGAAGGCTGAAGGGATAGTGAAAGCCGCAGAAGTAGGATTGCGTGGACTTATGGGCGTAAAAGGTGCAACATGGGGAGCTTCACTGGGGACAGCACTCGGAGGACCTGTTGGAACTGCAATAGGTGGAGCAATAGGTGGAGCAATTGGTTATTTTACTCCAGATATAATAAAAAAATTAATGAAAACTAAAGATAAAAAATCGGGAGCCGTAAATGAAGCACTTGATGATTCACAGAAAGCAAAGTTATATGGAAAAAGTGGCTACAGTTATACGGGACATAAAGCGGATTTAAGATCAGAAAAAGAATATGCAGGAAAATCATATGAATCTACACCGGTAATAAAATTGGATATGAGAGCAATACAGCATCAATTAGGAATATCACAACAGAACATTGCCCTTACACAGCAGGAGAAAACAGCACAATTGACAAGTGCGATTAGCCAACTTCTATCTAAACAGCAAAGCAGTAATCCGTTACGACCACTGGACACTACGGCCATAACCAATGCCCTTAATGTTGGGTTAAGTCCTTTAAATGGACTACCTAATCTTCTGAATAACAGATTAAATACAATGCAACAGCCATCAGTGCCACAACCTGTCTCTGTGGAGCAAATTATTAATCATGAAGCTAATGCACAAATAGCGGCACAATTATCAAACATAACCATAAATGATACAGCTAAAATTGAGAGTATCGCTAAGCAGATAGCCGAAAAAGTCAGCCAGAATACATATAACACCATGATGTCGAACTTACGTGCACAGATTCAGGCATCACAATAATTAATTAGGAAAGGGATTTTATAAGATATGAGACCAATATTCATGTTATTGTACGACACGAAACCGTTTATTTTCACGATACCACCATTAGATTTTAAAATTACAAGCAGTCAGAACAGTGAAGTTGTAAAGATTTTAGATGTTGGAGAAGTAGCATTGGTAGGGGAGAGAAATATAAAGAAAGTAAGCTTTTCCACGTTTTTACCTGCTAAAAAATCAAAATTTTTTAATTTATTTCTCAATCCTCACTCACCAATGGGCAGTATAAAAAAACTGGAGAAGTACAAAGATGATAAAGAGGTTCTGACTTTAATAGTCCCTAATTACAGTATCTATTTTAAATGCTATATTGAACAGTTGGAATATGAAATAAAGGAAAGGACGGGAGATGTTGATATCTCGATTAGTCTTATAGAAGCTAGGAAACAGACAAGACTAATTGATGATGCCAATGAACTTTATGAGAGGCATACTGAGAAAACTTCGCCAATTAAAGAGTATCAGCTGGAAGAGAGATTTGAAAATATTAAGAATGGATTGAAGGATAAGATAAAAGGAAAAATTGACAGTTTAATAAATTCTAAAAAGTAAAAGGGAATGAAAAATGTTAAAGATAATTGTTAATAACGAAGAACATATTAAAAAATTTGAAAGAATTATTTGGAAAGGGGGAATAAATGGAACTTCTCGGACATTAGAAGTAAAATATTTAGATGATGCTACAATTGCTAAATTAGGAGATAAAGTAGAATTCTATGTTGATGAGGATATACTATTCACAGGTAAAGTTTTTTCTGTGGAAGTGACTGGACAAAGTAAAATCAAAACTTTCAGCTGCTTTGATAACTCCATATATCTTAATAAAAACTATTTTGTGAAAAACTTCAATAAGAAAAAACCATCCCAGATATTAAAAGAGATTTGTGGGGAATTAAAGCTGGAAGTTGGGAATGTACCGAAAGATATAGTTGACTGCACATATCCTGCAATTAATCGTAGCGGGTATCAGATAATTTTAAACGCTTATACGATACAGCATAGGAAAGACAAAAAAATATACTCAATTGTCAGTAATGATGGGAAAATAGATATAATAGAACAGGGTTCACTGGCTGATGTCCTTCTGCATTCGGAACAGGATATAAAAAGCTCCAGATACGGTGAAGATCTTGAGAAGATGGTGAACCAGATTGTCATATACAAGACTGAAAAAGAAAAGCAGCAGATAGTTGATAAAGTGGAAAATAAAGATGATAAAGAGAAGTACGGTTTATTTCAGAAAGTGATGCAGTATGACAAGGACAGGGATAATATTAACAACGCTAAAGAAATGCTGAAAAGCGTTGAGAAAACAGGAAATATCACTTGTATCGGTAATGTTTTGATACAAAGCGGTTATTCGATAGGGATACACGAACCACATACAAACCTCGTCGGCAGTTTTTTAGTAAAAAATGATACGCATGTTTGGGAAAATGATGTTTATTATTGTGACGTGGAGCTGGCTTTTGAGAATGTAATGGATAAAACCGAATTTGAAGACAAACCGAAATCTAAAAAATCCAAGAAATCTAAAAGTAAGAAAAGTAAGAAAACTAAAAAAGAAAAAGAAGGAAAAAAAGCAGGTGGTAAATAATGAGCATGTTTGAGATACTAAACGAAATGATAGACAGTGGAGTGCAACAGCAGGCGAACAACTTTATAAGAGCCAGTGTCACTAGTCCACCGCCTGAACTGAAAATAAAATTTGATAATGTGGAAATTCCTCCGGAGCAGATTTACTGCTCTAATTTTTTATTACCGAATTATCACAGATTCTACAAGATAGACGGTGTGATTGACGAGATAACTATTGACACGACTACACAAACATCGGTTGCTAACGGACCAGCTCAGCATACTCATGATCATTCAACAGTTAAGGGTTCTGGAACATATAAAAGCCACAAAGATATATGGTTTGAGGACACCTTAAAAATTGGGGATGAAGTGCTGGTATTGGTGTTAGGTGTGCATTATGTGGTAGTCAGTAAAATAGTAAAAATGCCAAGTAACGCAATAGAGGGAGTGTGATTATGGACTTTGAAACGTTGTTTTTAAAACAGAATGAAAAACAAGAAAAAGAAGAATTACCTATTTTTAAAGAATATGCAATTGATTTCGATACATTGGAACCTTTAAAAAACGGTAATAATCTTGTTGAACTGACAAAAAATGAGGCACTTAAAGTATGGATATTTAAAACACTTAAAACAAAAAGAAATTTTTACGGGATACATTCTGACAGCTACGGAAATAACTTGGATGTGCATATAGGTACGATATATCAGGAAAGTGTGAAAAATGCCTTGATTATCTCGGAAATCAAAGATTGTCTGCTGGTCAATCCGTATATTTTGGACTGCTATAATTTTGAATTAAAGTACAACAGTGATGACAATCATTTAAAAGTATCTTTTAATGTATCTACTATTTATGGGGAGAGCGAGGTGGACTATATTGAATAAAGTAGAAGCTAGAAATAATTTTCTGTCTAATCTGGAAAATAATTTTTCCAAAATAGAGGGAACTTTTAATTTTGATATAGCAAGTGCTTATGGGATAGAAGCTGAAAGTATATATAAGTCATTAGAATTCTGGGTCAATCAAACTTTCATTGATACGGCGACAGAAGACGAGTTTATAGATTATCATGCGATGCTTTTTGGAGTGACCAGAAAGCAAGGAACTAAGGCAAGAGGAGAAATATTAATAAGTGGAAAAGCTGACACAGTAATATCTGCTGGAGCAATAGTCCTGAAAACAGACAGCACAAAATATAAGTTGCTCTACGACACAACTATCGCATTCAATGGAAAAGCAATTGCTGAGGTGGAATGTTTGCAAATTGGGGAGGTTGGAAATTGTGCTATTGGTGAGATAGTAAATTTTGAAATAGCTAATGCCGACATCTTCACAGTGACTAATGAAAAAGCTTTCACAAATGGCTATGAAAAAGAGCCTAATGACAGTTTAATAGCAAGGGCAAAAGAAAGGATATTAAAACCGGCTCACAGTGGTAATATATATGATTACGAAAAATGGGCAAAAGAAATAGACGGAGTAGGTAAAGTATTAGTTGAACCACTATGGAATGGAAACGGAACAGTAAGAGTCAGAATTTCAAACTATAACAATACCTTAGCTGATAACGATTTAATACAAAAGGTGAAAAGAAGGATGGAACAAATTGACGGTAGACCAATCGGAGCCGATGTCACAGTGACAAATTTTGATGGTAAGAATATTGCTATATCCATAAGCGTTATTTTAAGTCCGGGGGTAAAGTTAAATACCGTATCGGACCGAATCAGTTCTAAAATAAAGCAGATGATAAAAGATAACTCGGCACTATACACTTTAAACAGCAAGGAAGTTTTATCAATTAACAGGGTTGAAAAAATAGTTTTATCCATTAATGGAGTTGAAGACTGTAAAGTTCTGATAAATAACGATAGCAAAAATATAAATGTAGATAGGAATGAAATATTAATAGTGACTGGGGTTGTTATTAATGAACAATAAAATAAAAGTAATTTCCAAAGTTGCAAGGAACAGTCTGCAGGTGGATCTAATAAAGAGTTTAATAACAGAGGCTCAAAAGATAAAAAATGATATTGAAAAATATAAAGAATTTGTTTTTTTAAACTTTTTTAACGAGGAACAGATCCTGAAATATGAAAGATTTATGGAATTAGAATTTGACCTGGGATTAAGTCTGCAGGACAGACGAGAGAGAATTCTATTCCGTTTGCTGTCAAAACGGATATTTTCCCCGGACAACTTGAAGGTGCAGGCCCGAATATTTACAAATGGGGAGATTGAAGTGACAGAAGTATTTGACGAGTATTATTTTGTTATAAAATTTACAAGCATATACGGAATACCACCTAATTTAAATAATTTTATTAATTTTATAGAACTGAATAAACCTGCCCATTTAGGTTATAAAATAGTTTACAGCTACATGACCTGGGATGAATTTGACAGATACAACAAGACATGGGACATGTGGGACAGTTTGAATTTAAATTGGGATGATAGAGAAAAATATAAAGAATAGGA
>ERZ773056.802-NODE-802-length-16463-cov-10.483118_pt1 | contig 16463 bp, 15 predicted proteins | sample MGYA00580857_ERZ773056 | MGnify/ENA primary metagenome ERZ773056 (study PRJEB29015, sample SAMEA2737996) | human oral metagenome | biome: human oral; feature: human-associated habitat; material: dental | place: China | collected 2114 ... | reverse complement strand
CAAGTTGATATAAGAGAAATCGGCGATATTCTGCAAACCTTGACCTTTCGTCACATCGGACAAACTGGTCAAACTTTGCAGATGGTGCTTGATATAGTCGGCAGCAGTCACGGTTTCACTTGCGCTTGACATGATATTTTGCTTTCCAAAAAATAAAAAAAATCACATGACTGGTGGCTAACAAGCCTAAAAGAAACGGTATAAACCGCAACTCCTGGTGATATAGGGCAAAGAATGCCACCATTAAAACCAGTGCCAGCACTATTCTTAAACCTTCTCCGAAAATAAAAGCATAACCGGCATATTGCGGCATACTGCGGAAAATATTTAAGAACAGAACCGTAACAGCAGAAGGTAAAACATAACTCACCCCTCCTGCAGCCGCCGACCATGCGGCAGGCAACCCCGCTACCAACCCGCTCAATGCAACCACTACCACTAACACGGCAAGTTGGAGATAAAGAATTTTTACCATTAGGGCACACAGCAAGAGTCAGGATAGGCTGCACTACTATAATGAATGCCCCGTTTTCCGTCAAGCAAACAGGTTAATTTTCGTGAAATAATTTTATAACCTGCCGATGCAACCGTTATAGAAAGTTACGTTTTTAAACCTCCCATTCGGCTTTGCGGCCATTTTTAACAGTTCTTAGCAAAATGACAAGGTGTCTGCCGCATTTAAAGATAATTCGGCCTTCATCTATGCCATTGTTTCATTTTCTGCTTGTTTGACAGGTATTTCCGGTGATTTATTGCTTCAACTCCGGCTCTAATTTGCTGCGTACTCAATCAAACGGCACACCTAACCGTTTTAACAGTGCATCTAAGGTTTCCGGATTGTCAAAATGCAGGACGATTTTACCTTTTCGACCGTTACTGCTTTTGACTTCGGCACTCACGCCCAACTCGGCCGTTAATGTTTCATTCAACCGCCGGATATCGGGATGAACGGTTTTCTCGGTACTGCTTTTTTTTGCCTGTTGCGCCAACTGGCTGCGGCGCTCGACTTCGCGTACCGACCAACCGTTTTTAACCGCTTTCTGAGCCAATTCCAACTGATCAACTACCGGCAGTGTCAGCAATGCGCGGGCATGCCCCATCTCCAAGTGGCGGCGGTAAAGCAGCTCCTGAACCGGTTCCGGCAAGGCCAGCAGGCGGAGGGTATTGGAAATCGCACTGCGGCTTTTGCCAACGGCTTTGGCAATGGTTTCGTGCGTCAGGCTGAATTCGTCGGCGAGACGCTTCAGACCGCGTGCTTCTTCAATCGGGTTGAGGTTTTCCCGTTGCAGGTTTTCAATCAAACCCATTGCCAGCGCGGTTTCGTCGCTGATGTTTTTGACGACGACGGGAATCTCGGTCAGCCCGGCCAATTGGCTGGCGCGCCAGCGGCGTTCTCCGGCGATCAGTTCGTATTGCGACAATCCGTGCTCGCGCACGATAACCGGCTGAATAACGCCTTGGGCTTTGATGGACTCCGCCAATTCCTGCAACGCCTCGTCATCCATCTGCACGCGCGGTTGGTAACGTCCGGGCTTGATGTCGCCTACGGCTACCGTGGTTAGTCGTTCGTCTCGGCCGTCTTCTATGCTGCCGGACAAAAGGGAATCGAGGCCGCGTCCGAGGCCGCTCGGTTGTTTTGCCATAATTTTTACTTCTTTCGGATAATACCGTCCTATTTTAATGGAAAGGCCGTCTGAAAGCAGTTTTATTTTTTCAGACGGCCTCTCTGCTGTTATGATGCCCGATCGGCTTCAAGGCCGAATAAATGTGTTCGTTAAGGAATGATGCGATGCTGGAAGTTTATCTGATAAGGCACGGCAAAACCGTTTTCAATACCATCGGCCGCCTGCAGGGATGGAGCGATTCGCCGCTGACTGACGAAGGACGGGCTGCGGCTGCGGCTTTGGGATGCAGGATAGGGAAACGGGAAATTGTATTTGATGCCGCCTTCTCCAGCACCGCACCCCGTGCCGCGGAAACCGCCGGCCTGATACTGCAACAGACAGGGCAAGGCGGCTTAGCTGTCCGACAACTACCCGATTTGCGCGAATATTGCTTCGGCGGCTTTGAAGGCGAGTTTACCCATGTGCTGCACCAAAAGCTGGCCGAACAAAACGGTTTTCCCGATGCGGCGGCTTTTCAGACGGCCTTACGCCGTGCGGATCGGCATTTGCTGGCGGAAACCGTCGCAGCAGCCGATCCTCTGGCTTTGGCGGAAAACGAGGAACGGTTTACTACCCGCATCAGGCGTGCCCTTGAGCAAATCGCCCGGGAAAGTGCGGACTGCCGCCGCGTATTGGCAGTGTCGCACGGCATGACGATTACGGCGATTTTGAAAAGCATAGACAGTAAAGCAATCGAATACCGCAGCGTACCCAATGTTTCGGTATCGCGCCTGATTCTTTCAGACGGCCTCTGGCGCATCGAAAGCATTGGGGAAACAGAATAAACGGGCCTGAATAGAAATCCAATTACAAATGCATGTTTAGAAATTATTTTCCCTCCTTTTAAAACCGTCAATAAAAGTTCCCGTTTTGCTTCCGATTGCAAAGAAAAAGTAAAAATAACGGAAAACGGTTATGCGAAGTGAATTTTTGCTTGCAGCTTTTGCTTAAAACACATACCATTTAATTCATAATAAATGACTGTTTTCCCTTTGCGAAGGAATTTTTTATGGGTATTTCTAAACACCGTTCGATCAACATCAGCCTGCTGCAGGCGCGCGATGCCCTTTCATCCTACTTTCGCCCCGTTTTGAACGAGGCGGGCATTACCGACCAACAGTGGCGCATCATCCGCCTGTTGGCGGAAAACGGCACTTTGGATTTTCAGGATTTGGCCGATCAGGCCTGCATACTGCGCCCCAGCCTGACCGGCATTTTGACACGGCTGGAAAAAGCACGCCTGCTGGTGCGGATGAAACCATCCAACGACCAACGCAGGGTTTTTTTGAAGCTGACAGACGAAGGCGCGGACATGTACGAAAAAACCTGTTCGGCAATCGATGCCTGCTATGACGACATCGAAAGCAAAATGACACGCGAAAAAATGGACAAACTACTCGAGTTGCTTCATGAATTAAGTACATTGAAACAACGTGAGTCCGAAGCCGAATAAAAGGCCGGACAAAACCACACCGAAGCGGCAGTGTCGGGTAGAATACCCGCCTGCCGCGTCTTTACGTCCGGCCGCCTGAAACACCCGCACGATACCGTAATCCGACAAAACTTATGCCGCACACCCTCCAACTCCCCTTCCGCGACGCCATGGCCGCCTGCGCCTCAGGCGTACACGTCATCACCACCGACGGCACGGCCGGACGCTACGGCATCACCATGACCGCCGTTACCGCCGTTACCGACGAACCGCCCACCGTCATGCTGTGCATCAACCGCCAATCGGTCATCGTGCCCGTTTTATTGGAAAACCGCGCCGTCTGCATCAACGTGCTCGCCGCCGGACAGCAAGACGTGGCCGAACATTTCGCCGGCATGACCAAACTCTCGCCCGAAGAACGTTTCGAATACCACATCTGGCACAGGGGGCGCAACGGCCAGCTTCAAGTAGAAGGCGCGCTGGCACACCTGCACGGCACCCTCACCACACAAAGCGAAGTCGGCACCCACTGGGTATTCATGGTGGAAATCGACGAAATCGCCGTCCATGACGGCAAAACCACCCACGACCCGGCACTGGTTTATTTCAGACGGCGTTTCGGCAGCCTGGCCTGACGGCCGCCGTACCGGCATCAAAGGCCGTCTAAAAACACTCGGACAACCAAACGTACCACGACAAAGGAATACTGATGGATAATTTAAACGAAATACTCGACTACAACCGAAACTTCGTCGAATCCGGTGAATACGCCCAATTTTTCAGCAACAAATATCCCGAACGCGGCCTCGCCATCCTTTCCTGCATGGACACCCGCCTGTCCGAACTGCTGCCGCGCGCCCTCGGGCTGAAAAACGGCGATGCCAAACTGATCAAAAACGCCGGCGCACTGGTCAATCACCCCTGGGGTTCGGTGATGCGCAGCCTGCTGATAGCCGTATTCGAACTGCGTGTAACCGAAATCATGGTCATCGCCCACTACGACTGCGGCATGCGCGGCATGAATCCCGACGCATTTTTGAATAAAACCGGCGAATTCGGCATCCCCGAAGACCGCATCACCACCCTGCGCAACGCCGGCATCGGCCTCGACAACTGGCTGACCGGCTTTACCGACGTGGAAGACAGCGTGCGCCACACCGTCGGCATGATACGCCGCCACCCCCTGATGCCAGACTACATCCCCGTACACGGCCTCGTCATCCACCCCACCACAGGCAAGCTTGCCCTCATCGTGGACGGCAAAACCGAATGCGCGGTGAAACCGGCATGAGTACGCGCATCGGCCTTTTCGGCGGCACCTTCGACCCGATACACAAAGGGCACACCCACATCGCCCGCGCATTCGCCGACGAACTCAAACTCGACAGCGTTATCTTCCTCCCCGCGGGCGACCCCTATCACAAAGACGGCGCGCAAACCCCTGCCGAACACCGCCTGGCCATGACCGAACTGGCTGCGGCGGCCGACCCCCGCTTTGCCGTCAGCGACTGCGACATCGTGCGCGGCGGCGCCACCTACACCTTCGACACCGTACAGATTTTCCGCCAGCAATTTCCCACGGCCGAACTGTGGTGGCTGCTGGGCATGGACAGCCTGCTCAAACTGCACACCTGGAAAAAATGGCAGACACTGGTCCGCCAAACCAACATCGCCGTTGCCAACCGAAACGGCGGCAGCCTCGCACAAGCCCCGCGCGAACTGCACGGCTGGCTGGGCGAAGCACTGCAAAACGGTTCGCTGCACCTGCTCCAAGCCCCGCTGCTAGACATCAGCTCCAGCGACATCAGAGGCCGTCTGAAAAACGGCTTAGATGCGGCGGAAATGCTGGACGGAAACGTTTGGCACTATATCCGCAAACACAAACTCTACGCCGCATAAAAACAGCCGAGGCCGTCTGAAACCCGCAACGCTCGTTTCAGACGGCCTCATTTGCCGACCCTTAGTCAATCACATGGTATATCTCATTCTGTCGCCGCTGCTCAGCCTCGCACTTCTCTCCGGCATGACCGTCTCTCTGGCCAACAAAAACGGTAGCGACAAAGAACGCTATGTCATTTTGATGTGGCTGTGTTTTTTGCTTGCCCCTTCTCTTGGCGGATTGGCTGCCTTCCTACCGCGCGCGACGTATTTCGATTTCAGCCTGTTCATGGGCATCACCATCGCATCATGGCCTTTCGGCTGCCTTCCCGCATCCGTAACAGCCGTACTTGCCGCCGCCTTCAAACTACACCGCAATCCGCAAGGCCTTGCAACCATGACCTTTATTGGCAGCGTATGCGGCTTATTGTTCGGGATATTGAATGCCGATATTGTCGGCATTCCACTCTCCGACACCACCCTTGCGGGCACAATAGCGGCTTTTGCCTTCTCTTGCCTGCTGCCGAAAGAAAGGCCGTCTGAAAACGAACGCAGTGAGTTTCTGCGAAGCTAAAACGAGCGCGGCGAATTTCGTTTCTAAGAAGCTCATCCGCCATGTTCGTTTTTAGACGGCCTTGGTTTATACTTCGCCCCTTTATCCGCTTTCCCGCTGGAGGCCGTCTGAAACGGCTTTTGCGGCATCCAAACCATGAACCTACTCTCCCTGCTCGGCAAAGTCGGCAGCATGACCATGCTGTCGCGCATACTCGGCTTTGTCCGCGACATGATTATCGCGCGGGTGTTCGGTGCGGGCGATGCGACCGATGCCTTTTTCACCGCCTTCAAACTGCCCAACCTGCTGCGGCGCATCTTTGCCGAAGGCGCGTTCGCCCAAGCCTTCGTGCCGATACTGGCGGAATACAAGCAAACCAAATCGCCCGAAGCCACGCGCGAATTCGTCCGCCACATCGCGGGGATGCTGACCTTCGTGCTTACCATCGTAACCGCAATCGGCGTGTTGGCCGCACCGTGGATTATTCACGCCACGGCGACCGGTTTTGCCAACAAACCCGACAAACTCGCGCTCTCCGCCGACCTGCTGCGGATAATGTTCCCCTATATTCTGTTGATTTCGCTGTCGTCGTTTGTCGGCTCGATACTCAACACCTACCACAAGTTCCAAATCCCCGCCTTCACGCCGGTGCTGCTGAACCTGTCGTTCATCGGTTTCGCCCTGTTCCTCGTGCCCTACTTCGACCCGCCGATTACCGCGCTGGCGTGGGCGGTGTTTGTCGGCGGCGTGTTGCAGCTCATATTCCAACTGCCCTGGCTGGCCAAACAAGGATTTCTCAACCTGCCCAAGCTGGACTTTAAAAATTCGGCGGTAAACCGCGTCATCAAACAAATGACCCCCGCCGTATTCGCCGCCAGCGTGACGCAGATTTCGCTGGTCATCAACACCATCTTCGCGTCCTACCTGCAAAGCGGCAGCATCACATGGATGTATTACGCCGACCGCATGACCGAACTGCCCACCGGCGTGCTCGGCGTCGCGCTCGGCACGATACTGCTGCCCACGCTGTCGAAATACGCCGGCGGCCGCAACCCGCGTGAATTCTCCAAGCTGCTCGACTGGGGACTGCGCCTATGCTGCCTGCTGGCCGCGCCCGCTGCGCTGGGGCTGGCCATGCTCTCCTTCCCGCTGATTGCCACCATGTTCATGAACAAGGGCTTCACCCTGAACGACGCGGTGATGACGAAAAACGCGCTGATTGCCTGCTCCTTCTGCGTGGTCGGCCAAATTATGATTAAAGTGCTCGCGCCCGCCTTCTACGCCCAGCAGAACATCAAAACGCCGGTCAAAGTGGCCGTATTCTCGCTGATTGTGACCCAACTGATGAACATCGTCTTCATCGTGCCGCTGAAACACGTCGGACTGTCGCTGTCGGTCGGACTGGGCGCATGCCTGAACGCCGCGCTGCTGCTCACGCTGCTCCGACTGAAAGGCCTCTACCAACCCGACGCGGGCTGGCGGCGTTTCCTGACCAAACTCGCCATCGCGCTGGCCGTCATGTGCTTCGGCCTGTGGGCGGCGCAATCCTTCATGCCCATGCAGTGGACGGACATCCGCGGCTGGCAGAAAGCTTTGCAACTGGGCTGGCTGGTGCTTCTGGGCATCACGCTGTACTTCACCTCGCTCGCCCTTTTGGGCTTCCGCCCGCGCGACTTCAAACGTTCGGAGGTTTAAACCGGAAGGCCGTCTGAAAATATCCCGCGCGGCGCAAACGTGTTTCAAACAAAGTAAAAAACCGTTCAGCCGCTTTCAGACGGCCTCGGAGGCACGGATAATCAGGCTTCCTCCGACTTTCAAACCTCACAGTGCCGCACAGGCGGCGATAAAAATCCCGTCCTGCGGGAGCCGTACCGAAAAGGATTTTGATGAAAACCACCCTCCGATTTCTAACCGCCGCCACTTTGATGCTGTCGGCACAGGCCTTCGCACAAACCCCGCCTCCCGGCGTTTACATGACCATGGGTTCGCAGCTTATCGGCATCCTGACCGACGGCAGCTATTGCATGGTCGTCCAAAACGATGTCAAAAACGGCGGCTGGCAGGAAACGCCAAACAGCCTGCAACTGGACGACGGCAAAACCGTCATCGCCGACAACGGCAGCGGCGGCTACACCATCAACGGCAAACCGGCGATGCTGATGAACGGCGGCAACACCGCCGGCATGTGCGCCTCCATCAAGGAACATGCCGAAGAAAAACGGCGCGCCCGATAATCAACCCACAGACAAATCCTCCGGCTTTCCAATATAAAAAGGCCGTCTGAAAACCCTTTTTTCGGTTTTCAGACGGCCTGTCCGATTTTGCGGCCGTTACCGCTTATTCGATGACTACCCGTGCATTCAGCGGCTGTACGGGGCGGTTGTTTTCCGAACCGACGGCGCGGGTGAATTTTTCCGCTTGCGCCTGGTCGATGTGGTCATAAGTTTTCAACACCAACCATGATACGCCCTCTGTGCACGGCGGCGTGGTCAGCGAACCGGCAAAGCGGTAGTATTTCAACCGTTTCGGCAGCAGAGTGGATGCGTCGAACGGTTGGTCGAGCTTCACTTTTCCTGCGGTCATCGGCATGACGTTCCAGATGGAAGACAGGCGGTCGTTGGTTTTGCCGGCCTCATACAGCACGGCCAACACCAAAGGCTGTTTGTTTTCGTCTAAGTGGACGAAGTGGGCTTCCATCGGGAAGGTGCGGCCTTTGATTTGGTTTTCGCTCGGCACGTGGAAGTGGAACTGTTTCAGGGTGTAGGTGCGGCCGTTCACGGTCAGGGTGTTGCCGCCTTCGGGATAATTGACTTGGATGGTGTGGCCGTTGTTTTCCACGTCAACCGTACTCGGTTTGTAATTGACTTTGATGGCGGGCAGTTTGCCGGAAACGGTTTCGGTAATGTTTACCGGAGATTGGTTTTTGCCGGTGGAGCACAAACGGAATTCTTCAGACAGATTGCCCCAGCTTTCGGGAGAGTCGTGTCCGGTATAGCCCCAATGGGTGTGATTGCCGTGTGCGGCGGCGGAGAAAGCGGTACAGGCCGACAGGAGGATGGCGGTCAGACGCGGTAAATTACGGGGGAAGCAAGGCATTGCAATATCCTTTCTGTTAAGGAGTGGAAAAAAGCGTTGCGGTGCGTATGTAAATATTTTTATTTTTTATTGAAAGATAGCTATATTGAATGGTTCGGTCAAGCATTCCCGCCCTTCAAACCATTAGTGTAATGAAGTTAAAGCGGATTCATTTCTCTGCCGACCCCTACTTTCTTTATCTCGATTTAACACACCTGCCGCAATCCCCAGCCTACTGCTCAGTAAACATAAAAAGGCCGTCTGAAAATCCGTTTGCAGGTTTTCAGACGGCCTTTTTACGCCTTTCAATAACAGATAATCCTGCCGACTTTCCAATAACAGATAATCCTGCCGACTTTCTCGCCGTCGGGTTCGATTTCCGCCACTTTTGCGGCAGCCTTGTTTTCCCACAGCAACTTTCCGCCATCATCTTGCGAAGGCCTGCCCAGCACATACCAGGCTTTGTCCAGGCTGTCGCCCAGATGTATGGTTTCACACGTTTTCCGGCTTTCACCCGCATGAAATCCGCAGGTATCTTTTTGACGGCAGTCCGGATTGATGCAGCGGCTTTTTTCCCTGTTCCAAAAACGGCCGGTCAGTTCGCAAGCGGCCTCGCTGTATTCGTAGGCATAAACGGTAAGGCCACACAGAAAAACTGCGGCAAGGCCGAATACGGCACGGCGGTGGAACGGCTTCATGGTTGTTCTTCCTTGAATAATCCGATTTGTCCGATAAGAGGCCGTCTGAAAAATCCGTTTGCCGTTTGGCAAAACTGTTTTTCAGACGGCCCAATCATAACGGGAGCCTTGCTTCGGCTTTGCGGCAACCGCGTTTCAGACGGCCTATTTCGCCGCGTCACCCGTATCGTTGCCGAAGCGTTTCAAACCGCCGCCGAGTGCTTTGTAGAGGTCGGCCATGTTTTCCAGCCGCGTCAGGCTGCTGGCCAACAGCGTGCTGTCGGCGGCATAGCTGCTGCGTTCGGCATCGAGCAGGTCGAGCGCGCTGGAAACGCCGTGCTTGTAGCGCAGTTGAACCAGGCGCAGTTGGTCGGCGTAAGCCTTGCTCTGTTTGGCTTTGGCTGCATGGGCTTTTTCCAACTGTTCGCGTGCCACCAATGCGTCGGCCACGTCTCTGAACGCACTTTGTACCGCCGCCTCATAGTTCACAACCTGAATCTGCTGACGGATTTTCGCCGCATCAAGGCTGGCTTTCAACGCGCCCCAAGTGAAAATCGGAACGTTGATTGAAGGTGCGAACGCCCAAGTGCCGTTGCCGGATTTGAAGAGATTATTCAATTCGTTGGAAGCCGATCCGACGCTGCCTGTGAGGGTGATGCTGGGGAAGAATGCGGCGCGGGCGGCACCGATATTGGCATTGGCCTGTTTCAGCGAGTGTTCGGCGGCACGGATGTCGGGGCGGTTGAGCAACACGTCGGATGTCAGGCCTGCGGGCAGGCGGCTGACTTTAAACTGACGCGACAGCGGCAATCCTGCCGGCAAATCGTCCGGAAGGGGTTGGTTAATCAGCACGGACAAGGCATTGCGCGCCTGCTCGCGGTTTTTCACGGCCGTTTCGTAATCGGCCTGTGCGGAGGCAATCAAAGCTTCCTGTTGGCGCAGATCAACGGCGGAAATCACGCCCGCTTTGTGTTTCAACTGGCTCAGGCGGTAGGTTTGCTCGCGGGTTTTCAAAACGTTTTGCGCCAGTTTCATTGCTTCTTCGGCGTAGCGTTCGTTGAAATAGGCTTTGGCCACGGAAGCGACAATGGTCAGGTGGACGGCATCGCGGGCGGCGGTGCTGTTGAAGTAGCTTTCCAACGCGGCACGGTTGTTGCTGCGCGCTTTGCCGAAGAGGTCGAGTTCGTATGCCGATACGCCGAGGCCGACGCTGTACGATTCGGTGATGGCGGCACGGCCTCCCGCAAGGTCGGCTGCGGTACGCTGGCGGGTGCCGCTGCCTTTGCCCGCCACTGTCGGGAAGAGGTTGGCGCGCGTGATGCGGTATTGCTCGCGCAGTGCTTCGGCGTTGAGCGCGGCGGTACGCAGGTCGGTATTGCGTTCCAGCGCGATTTCAATCAGGCGGTGCAGGCGCGGGTCGGCAAAATAATCCTGCCAGCCCAAAGAGGCCGCCTGAATGCTGTTTTGCGCGTTATCGTATTTGAACGTTTCCGACACGGCAACCTGCGGCTGTTCGTATTTCGGAATCATGGTGCAGCCGGACAATGCGGCGGCAACGGCGGCCGCACTCAAAAGGGGTTTGAAAAAATTTTGTTTCATGTTTGGTCCTTGTTGTTTTTCAGACGGCCTCCCTATGCGTTCGGAGGCCGTCTGAAAAACCGGTGGTTTATTCGCCGTGCATTGGCAGGGCAGGCTGTTGCGGTTGTTGCGGCTGCTTGCCTTTGAACAGCTTGCGTATTACCACATAGAACAGCGGCACGAGGAAGACCGACAGGATGGTGCCGACCAACATGCCCGACAATACGGAAGTACCGATGGCGCGCTGGCTGGCCGAACTTGCGCCCGAAGCGAAGAACAGCGGTACCACGCCCAAAATAAAGGCGAAGGAAGTCATGATAATCGGACGGAAACGCAGATGCGCCGCCTGAAGTGCCGATTTCACCGCATCCATGCCCTGCTCTTGCAGGTCTTTGGCAAATTCGATAATCATGATGGCGTTTTTCGCACTCAAACCGATCACGGTAATCAAGCCGACTCGGAAATAGATATCGTCCAAATATTGCGGCGGCACGCCGAACAAGGCGAGGAAGCCGTTGCGGCCGGTAACACCCAGCACCACGCCGAGGAAGCCCAGCGGCACGACCAAAATCACGGAGAGCGGAATCGACCAGCTTTCATACAGTGCGGCCAACACGAGGAAGACGGCCAAAATCGCCAAGCCGTAAACCAGATAGGTTTGCGAGCTGCCTTTGGCTTCTTCGCGAGACTGCCCACCCCATTCCAAGCTGTAGCCGCCTTCGAGTTCATCCACCAACCTTTTCACTTCGGCCATTGCCTGTCCTGTGGAGTAGCCGCTGGCAGCCACACCTTCCAGTTTCATGGACGGATAACCGTTGAAGCGCACGCTCTGCTCCATGCCGTTTTCCCATTTCGCGGTAGCGATGGTGGACAGCGGCACGGCAACGCCTGATTTGTTCGGCACGGTCAGCGCGAGGATGTCTTCCGGCTGCATACGCGACTGCGCGTCGGCTTGGACGATTACGCGTTGTAAGCGGCCGTTGTTCGGGAAATCGTTGATATACGAAGAACTCAATGCCGTTCCCAAAACGCTGCGTATGGACGAGAAATCAATACCTTGAGCCGCTGCGGCCTGACGGTCGATTTCCAGCTTGAGCTGCGGTGCGTCTTCCAAACCGGAGGCGCGGATGTTTGCACTGTCGAACATCGGGTTTTGGCGCATTTTGGCAATCAGTTCGTTGCGCTTGGCCAGTAATGCGGCATGGCCGCTGTTGTTACGGTCTTGCAGATAGAATTCAAAACCCGAAGTGGTACCCAATTCCATGATGGCAGGCGGATTGATGGCAATACCGAAACCGTCCTTCACATTCTGCATCAGCGCGCCGGTGAGTTTGCCGGTAACGGCAGCCGCGCTGCTGGCAGGACTTGTCCGTTCAGACCAGTCTTTCAGCGTAATGAAGCCGAAACCCATATTCTGACCAGAACCGGCAAAGCTGAAGCCGGACACACCGAGGAAATTTTCCACCTCCGGCATTTTGGTGATGATTTCGTTGGCAGTGGCCAAAGTCGCATCGGTACGCTCTTTGGTCGCACCGGCCGGAAGCTGGACCATCATCATCAGGCTGCCTTGGTCTTCCTGCGGCAGGAATGAATCCGGGATGTTTTTGTATAGCAGCCCGGCCACGCCGCCCAATGCCGCATACACCACCAGCATCGGTACTGCGTGCTTCAACACTTTAGCCACGACGCTTTCGTATTTGTGCGTGCCTTTGCTGAAAGTGCGGTTAAACCAGCCGAAGAAGCCTTTTTTCTCTTCGTGATGCCCTTTCGGAATCGGTTTGAGCAGGGTGGCGCACAAGGCGGGGGTCAGCGACAGGGCGAAGAAAGCCGAGAAGGCAATCGCTATCGCCATGGTGGCGGCAAATTGGGTATAAATCTTGCCGCTCGCGCCTGTAAAGAACAGTAGCGGTAAGAATACGGAAATCAACACGGCGGTAATACCGATAACCGCACCGGAAATCTGCGACATGGCTTTTTTCGTCGCCTCTTTCGGCGGCAGCCCTTCCTCGCTCATAATCCTTTCCACGTTTTCCACCACCACAATCGCATCGTCCACAACGATACCGATCACCAGCACCATGGCGAACATGGTCAGCACGTTAATCGACATACCGAGATATTGCAAGCAGGCAAACGCGCCCAGCAGCGAAATCGGTGCGACAATGGTCGGAATCAGGGTATAGCGGATGTTTTGCAGGAAGAGGAACATCACGACAAACACCAGCAAAATTGCCTCGGCCAGCGACTGCACCACTTTTTTAATCGAGATGGAAACGAATTTCGAGGTATCGTAAGGTGCATCCCACTTCATGTCGCCGGGGAAGAATTTCTGCAATTCGTCCATCCGTTCGCGGACGGCGGCGGCGGTGGCCATCGCGTTACCCTTGTTGGACAGCATGACGGCCATACCGACGACCGGCTTGCCGTTCAATCGGGTGGAAGTGGCATATTCCTGGCTGCCCAATTCGACACGCGCCACGTCTTTCAGGTAAACATTAGAGCCGTCGGTATTCGAGCGGACGATGATATTGCCGAATTCCTCAGCCGTTTTCAGCTGGCCTTCCGCCGTGATGGTGGCGGTAATGGTCTGTCCGCTCACGTTCGGCAGGGCACCGAGCGAACCGGCGGAGATTTGGGCGTTTTGCGTAGAGATGGCTGACGAAACCTCGGCCATGGAGAGGTTGTAGTTCTGCAGCTTTTTCGGATCCACCCAAACCCGCATCGCGCGCTGCGAACCGAACAGGCGGGCTTCGCCGACGCCGTCGATGCGTTGGATTTCGGGCTTGATGTTACGCTCCACATAGTCGGCAATTTCCTCCGTACCGATGGTGTCGGACGACATCATCAAAACCATCAGGAAGTTGGAGCGCGATTTGGAGACGGTTACGCCGTTTTGCTGCACAGTAGCGGGCAGTGTCGCAGTTACTTCCGACAGTTTGTTCTGCACCTCGACTTGGGCAAAACTCTCATCGGTTTCCGGCGTAAAGGTCAGGCTGACCGTACCGCGGCCGCTGGATGTGGCGTTGGTGGTCATGTAGTCCAAACCTTCGACGCCGTTCATGTTTCGTTCGATGACGGCCAGCACGCTGTCTTCCATCACTTGTGCCGACGCGCCGGGATAGGCGGCAGTCAGCGTGATGGTGGGCGCGCCCACCGACGGATATTGCGACACCGGCAGCGAACGGATGCCGATTACGCCCGCCAGTATGATAAATATCGCGATTACCCACGCGAAAATGGGGCGGTCGATAAAAAACTTAGCCATATTCGCTGTTCCTTATTTGGATTTGGCTTCGGAAGCGGATTTGGCTTCGGGTTTGACCTCTGAGGCCGTCTGAACGTCGGTTTTCGGCTCGGAGGCGGCAGATTGGAGGGCGGAAGCGGCGGCAGACTGAGCCTCGGCGGGGGCATTGGCGGCTTCGGCAGGCGGCGTCCATTCTTTCGTCGTAACGGTTTTCACGCCGGTTTGCGCGCTCATCATGCCGGCAATGGTGGTACCGGCGACAACAACCTTGTCTCCCGCATTCAGGCCGGAAGTAATCACCCAATTATTGCCCTGCTGCGCCGCCACGGTTACCGGGCGCGGCTCCATTTCGTTTTTCGCGTTCACCACGAGTACGGTGTCCTGCTGTCCGCGCGTTACCGCCTGCTGCGGCACGACATAGGCGTTCGGCACGACGGACTGCGCCATCACGGCGCGGACGTAAAGGTTGGGCATTAAGACGTTTTGCGGATTGGGCACGACCACGCGCAGTTTCACCTGCCCCGTGGTTTCGTTGACGGTGGTATCGGCAAACATCAAAAAGCCTTTTTGCGGATAAACCGTGCCGTCTTCCAGTTTGATGTCCACTTCGATACGGCCGTCAACGGCTTTCAGACGGCCGTCTGCAATCTGCTGGCGCAGCTTCATGATTTCGGTGGCCGATTGGGTTACATTGGCATACATCGGATCGGTTTGCTTGATATTGGCCATCGCCGTCGTACTGTTCGCACTGACCAACGCGCCTTCGGAAACATTAGACTGACCGATAAAGCCGGAAATCGGCGCGGTGATGCGGGAATAATTCACATTGATTTGTGCCGACTTGATGGCCGCCCTGGCTGCTTTCACACTGGCTTCGGCAGATCGCTTGCCGGTAACGGCGGCATCATATTCCTGCTTGCTGATGGCATCGGCTTCTACCAGCGGGCGGTAGCGCGCCAGGTCGGCATTGGCCTTGGCCAGCGTCGCTTCGGCCGACGCCAGTTGGGCGCGCGCGCTTTCCAACGAGGCGACATAAGTCGCGTCTTCCAGCTGATACAGCGGCTGGCCTTCGCGCACATAGCTGCCCTCTTCAAACAGGCGGCGTTTGACGATACCGCCCACCTGCGGGCGCACGTCGGCGGAACGCACGGCCTCCAGACGGCCGGGCAGTTCGACACTCAAGGCCACATCCTGCGGCTGTACAGTAACCACCTCAACTACGGGCGAGGGAGCCTGCTTTTGTTGCGCGCCGCCCTGTTTTTGCCCCGCAGCCGCCTGGCCGCCGTCTTTGCCGCCGCAGGCGGCCAAAGCCAAAGCGGTGGCGGCAGCCAAAACAGCCAGCCTTGCCGTGTGCGCGGAAAATTTCTGCATCATATTGTTTCCTGTATAAATTCTGTTCAAACCTGCACCAAATCAGGCCGTCTGAACATTCAGACGGCCTAATCCGCTCTTTTTATGACAACTTAAAGCCGCGCATTATACATACAATGTTGAATGTAAGTTAAGTAAATTGAATCTTATAATGCGCGGAATTTTTTTACTTATCCTGTTTCACAAACCATGAGAAAAACCAAGGCCGAAGCCCAAAAAACCCGCGAGCAGCTGTTGCAGTCCGCCCTCGACACCTTTTTCCTCCAAGGCGTGGCAAAAACCCCGCTCCAAGCCATCGCCCGCAATGCAGGCGTAACGCGCGGCGCGCTTTACTGGCATTTCAAAAACAAGGAAGAACTGTTCCGGCAGACTTTCGAGAACTTCAGCACCACCTTTTCAGACGGCCTCAAGAAAGCCGACAAACAAGGCCTGAGGCAACTGCTGAACAGCATCTTCGTCCACATCAAGCACGACAAGCTGCACTACAAACTCTTCGTCATCACCCATTTGAAATGCGAATACACGGAAGAAAACAAAGCCATCATGGCCGTGCAGAAAAAATACCTTGCCCTGTGGGAAGAACAGCTGCGCGAAATCGTCCTCCGCTGCACCGCCCGCAACGAACTGCCCGGCGACCTCCACATCGACCTGGCCATCACCTACCTGCGCGCCACCATCTGCGGCCTGATGGAAATGTGGCTGCACGAAGACGACCTGGATTTGGAAGCCGTCGTCCCGCCGATTATCGACACCGCCATCTACACCCTGCAACACAGCCCGACCCTGCGCCTGCCCAAGCCGAACAGCGCGAAGCACGCCGAAAAAACTGTAGAGGCCGTCTGAAACACAGCTCCAACGGAATGAAAACAAACGCCGTAGGTTTGCACGCAGCCAAACCGAGGTTTCCATTAGGAAGCAGACCCCGCAACCGACCCAAGCCAAACCCCTTTCCCCGCTGAAACACCCTCCCGCAAACCGTAACCCGAAACGA
>ERZ773056.801-NODE-801-length-16494-cov-4.395584_pt1 | contig 16494 bp, 17 predicted proteins | sample MGYA00580857_ERZ773056 | MGnify/ENA primary metagenome ERZ773056 (study PRJEB29015, sample SAMEA2737996) | human oral metagenome | biome: human oral; feature: human-associated habitat; material: dental | place: China | collected 2114 ... | reverse complement strand
CACACGCGATAAGATCCTGCACATGGGCAAGATCGACCTGACCAAGCTGTAACCCGCTGCACCACGACCCTCCTGATATAGGGGTATCAGTAAATAAGCAGTATCACGCGGCAGAAGACCAAGAAGCCTGCCCCGCATATACTCCCATTCTTTTGGTAAAGGCCCCACGCTGACACAACCAGTCGCTCTGCGCAATAATGGAAGGTATGGGTCTATCACAAGGTCAGAAGAAACGCCTGTACGGCGAACAGGCACAGCAGGGGCGGAGCCGACCGCAGTCCGGGCGAAAACCCCAAGAGCATAAAATTCATGAGCTCAAACAGGTCATGGATGACCGTGCCGTGCGCGCGAACGCGCCCGCCGAACAGCAGCGTTCGAAGACCTTCCTGTATGTGGCGGTCACAATTTCCCTGCTGCTGGGCGCCTATGTGGCGTTCTGGGTGCTGCCAAGCTACGGCAGGCTGGCGAACGCCCAGGTTCCCGACCTCTCCCCCGTCACCTCAACGGATGCGCTGTCTGCCTTCGCCTCCGGGCTGGGCGACAATCTGGGCGCCTACACGTATGCGCATCGTTCGGTCGGCATAGTTTTCGCGCTCTTTTTTGGGCTTTCGCTGGCGTTTCTGGCGTACACGTCACGCCTGCCAAAGGTGCTGCGGGCACTGTTCACGGCGGCGCCGGTGGGCTACCTGCTCGCGCACATTGCCACGATTTTTATGCTGGATGCGGCGCTCGCCGACCCTGCGCATCAGCCCGGTGCCCTGAACATGCTGTTACCCGTGGATTGGGCGCTGCTGCTTCTGTCTCTGGCGGGTATCGCATACCAGCTGGTGCGCAGCATGAAGGATGCGGCCTCCACCTTTATCGCGGGTGGGCCGAGCGTCGAGGCAGACGGTAAATCCGAGGAATAACCCCCTCGTCCTCACTGCATGAAAAAGGAACCCTAATTCACGATTAGGGTTCCTTTTTTATAGAGGGCTCACGCAGAACCCCGCACGAAAGACAGGCTCGGGCCTAAATCCCTGCTGATGCGCTAGGGGAGCTCGACGGAGTTACGGGATCGTCATCGTCTTCAAACTGTGAAGCTATACCTGCAACAACCCAAGATCCGTTGCGGTATTCCGCCAGCAGGTGACCTTTAAATTCCCGTTTGGCGTCGCCTCCGCCGTCTGATACGTCCTCTACCTTCCCGTCGTTAACTTCAAATTTGCCGTAATTCATCGTAAAGGTACGTTTCCACGAGTAGACTTCTCCATCCCACACGGGCTTGTCTTCGTCCAAAGTGTAGATTATTTTGGCGTTGTCCACCCAGCGTTTGCCGTCTCGTGCTCTCTGCAGCAGATCCTTCATCTCACTGTCTAAGAAGTGATTTTTCTCGGATGTGCTCATCGGACCGTTTTCAATAAGCGAGTAATCACCTGTATTAATGGCGTACTCGACCGTTGCCGCCGTATAGGCGATAGTGTCGCGCATCCCCTTGAGAGATTTCTCGGTGACACTCCCCGGTTTCTTGGGTTTGGGGGTGTTTCTCTGAGCGTGTTCCTTGGTGGCGGGCTCAAAGGTACCCGACTTCTCGTATTCGAGCACGGATTCAAAGTTAATATCGCCCTTGTAGCTGCCGCTCATATCGATACTCGGGCTCGGGCTTGAGGACGCTGAACGTGATGCCGACGAACTGGAGCTTGAAGAACTTGACGAGGAGCTGGAACTCGACGAGCTGGAAGAAGAGGATGAACTAGAGGATGCGGGCGACGTCGCCTCAATCCCCTTCACCTTGGGAGCACAGGCAGATAAAAATACGGCACCGGCGCTAGAGCCCAGAACCAGTAAGGCGGTTCGGCGATCGAACAGAGAAGACATGAGTAGAGTTCTCCTTATCGGAAGTGTAGGACAAATCGGTATATGTTTAAGTTTAGGCTTGCACTGCCCCTTTTAGCGCGGCACCGCGCACAAGTTCCCGTCATCATCAGCAATACTCGTCGCACAGGAGTATAGAGCAGTACAGCACGCACATTAGTAGTCCGAAAGGATCAACAGAGTCCTTCGGAGAGAAATACCTTTACAGAGGCAAGGGCACTTACGTTTTAGCTCTTAGACTTCGGTTGATTGGCAACCGCGCTGGTTATCCAAGCTCCGTTAATATACTGCGCCGTCAGATTACCTATAAATTTATCGCGATATATCATGTCGTGGTCTTCGTCTGAATGGTACTCAACCTTGCCGTCAACAACCTCGAATTTACCGTACTCAACGATAAATTCACGATCCCATTTGTATTCGCCATCGCCTTCAAGCCGGGGACTCTCTTCGGTGAGCGTATACTCGATCGTAATATTATCCGGCCAGAATGTGCCTTCGCGGGTTTTATCGAGTCGTTCCTTCTCTTCCCTCAAGAAGTAATTGCGTTCTGGTTCCGACATAGAGCTTTGCTCCAGCAGGGAGTAATCCCCCGTGTTATAGGCATATTGCGTTGCGGCAACCGCAAACGCGATGCTCAGGTGGAGGCCTTTGAGCGACTTCTCATCCGCACCGGCAGGTTTCTTGGGTTTAGGAACATTTTTTGCCGGATGCTCCTTCGTAGCAGGCTCATATGTACCGGATTTCTCGTATTCCAGAACGGACTCAAAATCGATTTTTCCGCCGTAGCTGCCGCTCATATCAATATCAGTTGCACCAGACTGCGATGATGAGGACTCTGGGCTTGATGAGGCAGAAGCCGATGAGGAACTTGCCGAGGCTGAACTCGGCGATGAAGAGCTTGAACTTGAAGAGGTACTCGGCGATGCATCAGACGACGATGCGCTCCCCGACCCGGAACTTTCAGCGGTGGAATTACCACCGCACGCGCTCAGTAGTGCCACACCGGCTCCGGTTCCGAACACGAACAATGCATTTCTGCGGGTAAAAATTGAAGACATCATTGCCTCTCTTAAATATGTACGGGTATTTATCGGTCACTTTCAGAATAAGCGCATAGGGCTTCCTACTTCAGGATTTGCGGCAAAATGTTATGGAACCTTTATGTTCTACACGCCGCATAAAGATGCTCCCGACCATCGAATGATCGGGAGCATCCCGCCAAAGAACAGCGCAGATTCGTTAGCGCTTCACCAAGCTCTTAGGAGGAAGAATCCTTCTTCTCACCGTTGAAGAATCCGCTAAGAACCCATGCGCCATTAGTGTATTTTCCGGTGATCGCTCCCCGGTAGTATTCCGAGGCAGGTTTATCGCCCGGCTTTGGCGTTGATGAGTACGAGGTATCGTGCACTTGGCCGTTACTTACGTAGTAACCACCGCGGCTAACAGTCAGTTTATAGTCCCAGGTGTATTCGCTCCCATTCTGTTGAGGCTGCGGATCCAAGAAGGTATACCTGTAGCTTGGATCATTTTCCCAGTAGGTGTGGTTACGAATATCTTCTAAAGGATGCTCCCGCGCGAACTGTTCCTGCTCGCTTTCGGTCATCCCTGACATCCGCACATAGGTATCGTCCCCCATATTCAGGGCATAGTCGATAGCCGCAATAGCATATGCCAAGCTGTAATAGAATCCTTCGGTGGATTCCAGGTTCATATTATCCGGCTTCTTGGGCCTTTTCAGGTTCCGAGCCGGGTGTTCCTTTGTCGCAGACTCACTCACGCCTGCGCTTTCGTAGCTGTCATATTCCAACTTCGGTTCACCACTCCAATCGGAGCGGGCGCTCGTGCTGGATGATGAGCTTGAGCTTGACGAGCTGGAGGAGCTCGAACTTGCTGGGCTTGAAGAACTTGAAATCGACGATGAGCTTGATGAAGAACTAGACTGTGCGGGACTTGGCGATGCAGAACTAGAAGATGATTCAGCGGATCCTTGACTGCCCGTCACCGAGTTACCACAGGCAGAAAGGAAGGCGGTACCGGCGCCAAGACCCAGCACCCCCAAGGCAGCACGACGGTTCACAATAGAGGACATAGAGACCAGTCTCCTTTCAGACATCAATGTTCAACCGGTCACTTCCAGCATAGAATTATGTCTGAGCTCACTCCAGCAACCTCATGTGTGATATTAATAATATCTAAATCACTACCATATAGTTCTACTAACTTGTAATAGATATTGAATGTATATTCTGAATGATTTGTTCCAGCTATATTAAACACCGTACAAGCAAGTCTATACTTCAGTGTTCTACGCCCTCAACACGGGCAACGGCGCCCCGCAGATAAAATAAAACCCGCTTGATGCTCCTCTCCGCGAGGAAACTGCATCAAGCGGGTTCGCTACCCGTGCCCCCGAGACGATTCGAACGTCCGACACCTTCTTTAGGAGAGAAGTGCTCTATCCCCTGAGCTACGGGGGCAACTCGTTCCATTATACGGGCATCACACAGGTTTTAGCATCTTACACGCCCCTAGAATAGACGAGTGAGTATTTTTATTGACCCACCCGTCTGGCCCGCACACGGCACGGTCTTTTCGCACCTAATTTCTGACACTTCTTTGGCGGAGCTTCACGATTTTGCAGCGAAAACCGGCATAAGTCCGCGTGCCTTCGATGCCGACCACTACGACGTTCCCGCGTACCGGTACGAGGGGCTGGTTCGTGCAGGTGCGCGCGAGGTGAGCGGATCGCGGCTGACGCGCATCCTGATAGGCAGCGGGCTGCGGGTGCCGCTGCGGGAACGCCCCAATAAAATACGGCCGCGCCTCATGCGCGCCTGGGATTCGTTGCTGCCCGGACACACAGCACTGGGCGAAGATCTGCTGGCGCGTTACGAGCAGCCACATCGGAAATACCACACGAGCGTGCATCTTTCGGAAATGCTCACCGCACTCAAGACGCTTTACGAACGGCACCACACCGCAACCCCGCGGGCGGTACTTCTGGCGGCATGGTTTCATGATGCCGTCTACGAGGCAAATCCCGGCGAAGATGAGGCGGCTAGTGCTGATCTAGCGCGCACCGCCCTCACTCCTCTGGCGAGCACCGGGTTCCTCACGAACCGCGAGGTTACCGCTATTGCGCACCTGATAGAGCTCACGGCTTCTCACCAACTAGCCGATGGTATTGAAGAATATACCTCTGGCGCACTCACCCGTGCCGATGCAGCATTCTTCCTTGATGCCGACCTTGCGATTCTCGCCGCCGATAGCCCGCGTTATACCCGCTATGTCGCCGGGGTTCGCGCCGAGTACGCCCATTACGCTCCGGATGCCTTCACTCGCGGCCGAGCGGGGATTCTGCAAGGTTTTCTGAACCGCACGGCGATCTACGCCTCAGACACCGCACATCTTCTCTGGGATGCGCCCGCGCGTCTGAACCTCCGTACCGAGCTGGAGAGCTACCCCGCAGCATTGAGCGAACAGCCTGCCAAGGAAGCACACTAAATTGTACCCACCAATGAGCTAGTCCTGCTCACTGCGGGGATTTTTTCGTGCCCTCGTTTTCTTACGGTAGATCATACGGGCACTCACCATGCCGATAATAATGCCTATGCCGCCGACGACAGACACCCACATGGCCGGGTTGCCGAGCGGCAGCGCGACGAGCAAACCGATCACAATGCCCGGAATCGCGCCAGCCACCATGCCGATGGCAAGGTACGTAAATTCCTGGTCGGAGCTGTTCTTAGGGCTTTCAAACTGTGTTGGCATTCTTCTATGGTACCCGCACATACCGCCCCGCAAGAACGCATTTTCGCCTCACGCCTAGAGACGTATACGGGGCGTGCGCCTGATCGACCATCAGACGCACGCCCCGTATAACCTACCGAAAATAGCCTGAGGCGGGCTTAGTAGTACATGCCGTGGCGATAATCCCAGCTGGGGAATGAGTCGCTCAGATGGCGCATAATCTCTTCATAGTCCAGACCCTTACGAATCAGGGTGGGGGCGGGAGTCACGCCGCGTTCACCGTGCTGTTCAGGCACTAGGTTGCCCTCGGCATCGACCATCGAGACCATCACGCCCTGTTCGTGGCGTGTTTCGTCGGTCTTATCGGGTTGAATGGATTTCACGTATTCATCGCCGCGCACAATCACGTCTACGCTGTTCTCGATGCGGTCGCCAATGCCCGTCACGCGCCCCTTATTCCCGATGCCCGAGGGGTTTGCCGAGCTCGCAAAGGTCAGTTTCCCTTCATTCCCCCAGAGGGCACGAACAATCTGTTCTGCGGGAGTGCCAAACCGCACCACGAAGCAGCTGGTTGCGCGCGCATCGCGGGCAAGTTCCTTCGTCGTTTCATCCGGCAGGTACTTTTCAGCATCTTCGCGCCAGGGCAGAATGCATCCTAAAAGAATGTCGTCGTCCCAGTGTTTCCGGTAGAATTCGCGGATTTCTGGGGTCATCTGGGCGAGTTTATCGAGTTGTTCTAAGGATGCGCACAGCACGACACCGGGCTTTTCGCGCTTGCGGAGCTTGGCGTCAAATTTACGTTCGAGGCCTTCGCCATCAGTAGCCATGAGGATATAGCCAACCTTTGTGGGGGCGACGATCAGGCCGCCGGTGCCTGAGAGGGTTGCTACAGCTGTCGGAGATGCCTCGCCCGTCCAGTCTTCGCGGATGGGAGTTGATGATGTATTTTCCATAGTTCAAGTATTGTACTCGCCCAGAAGATAAGGCAAGCCTATCTTTATATAGTCACATCATGAGATACTCACATGACCACGATACGGTCTCTCCCGCGTTTTTCTGCCCCAGAGCCGCAGTGTGAGGGCTTAAGCGTCTAGAATCCGCACGCAAGCCTTATGAGTGTGACACCAAGTCTGACACCGGAATTCGAAAGGCATATATACCTTCCAGAGCACGCAAAGACGGCACCTATCCGATTGGACGGGTGCCGTCTTTGTCTAAGTTTTCTCTATCTCAGATGAGATTAGAAAGCGGTGTAGTAACCATCGACAGGCATGTAACCATTGCCATCAACGGGGGTCAGCTGGGTACCCTGCGAGGGGTTCAAAGCGGAGACCATCTGGCCGTTACCCACGTAGATACCAACGTGGTTGTAACCGTTGGTGAACACAATGTCGCCAGGCTGGGGGTTCGCGGTTGCGCGAAGCTCAGTGGACATGGTGTAGGTGTAAGGAGTCAGCTTGATGCCCTGCTGAGCAAAGATGTAGGAGACGAAGCCGGAGCAGTCCCATGCACCGTAGGAGCGACCGCCCCAAACGTAACCGGTACCCTGAGCAGCCTTAGCTGCAGACACAATAGCGTCGCGGGTTGCGTTGTTGGTAGCGGGTGCAGGAGTCTTATCTGCTGCAGCAGCAGGTGCCTGTGCAGAAGTGGTCTCAACCTGTGCGGTCTGTTGTGCAGGTGCAACGTACTCGGTCTGCTGCTCAGCCTGAGGTGCAACGTAGGAAGTTGCGGGGGTCTGGTAGCTGCTGTAATCGTACTCGTAGCTGCTGTAGTCGTAGCTCAAGTCGGTTGCTGCAGGAACCTCAGCAAATGCGTTTGCGGGAATGTTGGAACCGATAACAGCAGCACCGGCAACAGCAACGATACCTGCGTTACGAACAATCTTCTTAGCCATTAGTAATATTCCTCCATTGCCTGACGAGGTAAGCTGTCGGGCGCGAGCATGGATTCACTCGGTCACTTGCGCGACTTAGCCCCTAGGCTTCTCCCCTAAGGAGAAACCGAAAAGTGGTTCCCCCGCTTCTGCCGTATTGGGTAGACGTTCCTTGAAGTGCTGGCAGAACTCGGCGGATTCACTCCAAGGGTGTCCTCTTACGATTAGGATTTGGACACAAAATGAGAATACACAGAAAACTCTCAGTTGTCACCTCGTGTCGCCACCTTTTTTCACTCTAATAGTGTCAAATAGTCCATAACAGAGAGTTATCAATACTTTACGAAAAGAACACTTGTTCTTCTAAAATAAGCCCCTGACTAGTAGTTTTATACAGCATTCCGCGAATTTGAGGGGTTTTATCGACACAAATATCCAGCATTCCCAGGTTTCTTTAAGGTTGATCCATATCTCTTAAAATTTTTTTCTGCGCGAACGTTAATTTTCTCCTGATAGTCGCACTGTAAAGTTTTGCCGTTTTACAGCAACTTCCGCGCTATATCTGGAATGTATCCCCCAAAACCTGGTTTTGAACATCGCATCTGCAGAAGGTACGTCCGTCATGGATGCACTATGACACGCCAAATTCTCGACGATACAGATATACCGTCCCGAAGAGTACAATTCGGCAGCCACCCCTATATATTAAGGAGTAACTGTGGCTCACATCCGCTCATCCCGAGAATTCAGGACATAACAGAACCGTGGAGCTCACCCTACGGTAAGCCCCACGGTCAATTATGAGATTTATACGGGAAGGCGCGCTATCAGCCGCCTTCTACAACCGCCCGGCTGGCGAACGATACATTCTTTAGAGTGCAGATGCGCGCTTGACCACAATAGCGTTCGCAACATCCAAATCCAGCGAGATAGAGGCGTCTTCGCCATCGGCACGCACAATTACATCGTTATTGTCGCCGCCGACCACAGACACCGAAGCACCAAAGGTAATACCGGCGTCGGCAAGCACCTTGAGCAGGTCAATATCCGTCTGAATAGATTCGGGGAAGCGTGAAATCGTGAAGCGATCCTCAGGGCCGGAATCGCGGGCAGCAAGCGCCATAGGAACGGTGCGTTCGTCGTTCTTTTCGCTGTCGATGCCGAGTTCTTCAAGGCCGGGAATAGCGTTGCCGTAAGGAGAGAATTTAGGCTGGTTGAGCATATCCAGAATGCGCCTCTCCACGTGATCGCTCATCACGTGCTCCCAGCGGCAAGCCTCATCATGTACATACTCGATATCCAGACCGATCACATCAGAGAGCAGACGCTCGGCAAGGCGGTGCTTACGCATAACCTCAACAGCCTTCTTGCGACCTTCATCGGTCAGTTCGAGGTGACGGTCGGGCTCAACAGTGAGTAGTCCGTGCTTTTCCATACGCGCCACGGTCTGTGAGACGGTCGGACCGGAATGGTCTAAGCGTTCCGCAATACGCGCACGCATGGGGGTAATGCCCTCTTCCTCAAGTTCGAGGATGGTGCGCAGGTACATTTCAGTGGTATCAATCAGATCGGTCATACCGTCTTATTCCCCTTATATACAACCTGCAGCCAAGCAAACGTAGCCTAGCCTTATATCGAACCTATATCTGAGTAACTATTATGTACCTTTTTAAGTAGTTTTGCCACGGATTACCCCGGCGCGTCGCTTGAAGCGAACTTTTCGCCTTAGAATCTATCTCGAAAATCGTTCCGAGTACATCCGCGAAGAGCAAAACTATCAAGGCGGCTCTCAGCGAAAGCTCACGCTAAACCTCTTCGGCATCCTTGGCGTCCTGATGATCCTCAGCGGATGCGCCCGCCTCCTCAGCGCCATTGTTATCACGTTCACTGGCCTGCAGGCGATCCGCCCACGGCACCCACTCGGGGGCGAGAAGCGCATCATCACCGGGGATCAGGCCGACCTCGCAGATAGTCGCGACCTTAGATCGAGGTGCCCGCGACAGAGTCGCAAACCAAAACCACCCGCGGTACCCCGGCAGCGTGCACTCAAAAAGATGTGTAGTCAAGCGCTCTTCTTCGCCGCGCAAATGGTGCACCAGACCGATAGAGTTATGCGGTGCAACAGCCTCAACCCCGGTGAGTGCAATATCTTTTGCCTCCGCAAGAATATCGTCAACCTTCGTGGTGCGACGGCGCCTATGCGCAGGCCCCAGGGTGGGTTCCCCGGTAGGAAGTTCATCTTCCTCAACGACGAAAGGGTCATGCGCAGCTGCCGTTGTCTCGGCATCGTGTTCGAGCGTGGGCACGGTGGATTCGTCGGGCTGTTGGTTCACCTGTTCAGACATACTACCTATTAAAGCATCTCCCGGCGCGATGACGGCGAGGGGTTCGTGTGATGTTTTCGCCCGCATGCACCCATGTCAGACCCTAACCTGCGCAAACGCTGTGAATACTGCCCGTCACAGCGCAATATTGCGTTTTTCGGCGGGAGCAGGCCCATAAACCTGATACGGTTATGCCATGAGTAGCAAAAGCGTATCTTCCTCTGAGCCCGTAGAGGCCGCCGCTGCCCTTCCCTACACCCGAGCGATTCGCTGGCTAGGTGCAGGCGGCGGTATTCTAGCCGTAGTATGCGTAATATGCGGCGTCGTCATGCTCCTCATGAAATGGGCGGGGGCGCATCCGCCAGCGCTCATGAGTCAGATTCCGCTGATTCTGCTTCCGGTCGCTTTTCTTGCGCTCATGGTCAGTATTGTGCTGGCGGTTCTGCGCAGGCGAGCAAGCTAAGACGCGCATACCGGTTACATAAGATTTTCCGATAATTTTCCTGGTGAAAGAAGAGTACACAATGTCTGCAGAAGCTAAACTGCTCGTCGTTGATGACGAGTTCAATATTCTAGAGCTTTTGGCTACATCCCTGCGCTTTGCGGGGTTTGAGGTTGTCACCGCCGGTAACGGTCGCGAGGCGATTGAGAAGGCGGAAAACGAACAGCCGGACCTCATCGTCCTCGACGTGATGATGCCCGGCATGGACGGCTTTGAGGTGACTCGCCGTCTGCGCGATGCGGGGCGCACGTACCCGGTGCTGTTCCTCACCGCGAAGGACGCCACCGAAGATAAGGTTGCCGGTCTGGGCGCGGGCGGTGACGACTACGTCACCAAGCCGTTCTCACTCGATGAGGTGATCGCCCGCATCCGCGCGATTCTGCGCCGGTCACGCAACGCCCAGGAAGAAGACGACGCGATTTTGCGTGTGGACGACCTGAGCCTGAACATTGACACCCATGAGGTGTTCCTGGGAGAAGAGGAAATCGACCTCTCCCCCACCGAGTTCAACCTGCTGCACTACCTGATGCTCAACGCAAACCGCGTGCTTTCGAAGGCACAGATTCTCGACCACGTATGGGAGTACGACTTCAACGGCGATTCCTCCATTGTGGAGTCGTACATTTCGTACCTGCGCCGCAAGATTGACAACAACCGCGAAGGACACGAACCGCTCATTCACACCAAACGCGGTGTGGGCTACATGATTCGCGGTTCTCGGAGCTAGTATCTCGTGCCACTGAAACCTGTTGATCGTCTTCCTCACTCGCTGTCGCTGCGAACTCAGCTGGTGCTGGTGACCTCGGTACTCATTGCGCTTGCCATCGCGGTCACCTCGCTCGTGGCGATTTCGGCATTGCGCGCCCAAATGGTGCATCAGCTCGACGAAGAGATGAAGGCGAGTTCTTCCTCGCTCGTTTCCTCCGTCGGAACCTCACAGACCCGGCAGGATGGGGCGGTCGGCTCGTACCGGGTCTATGTACTCGATCAGCACGGAAACGTGCTGTACTCGATTGCGGGAGCCGATCAACAGGCGGAAAACGAGCCGGTTCTGACCGGCTGGGACTCCGAAAAGGTCAAGAAATACCACGAAACCGGCACAACCGTAAACTCGCGGACAGGCTCTAACGACTGGCGTATTATGCCGATTTCTTTGGAGTCTTCAACCAACGGCCAGGTATCTTCAATGGTGATTGCCCTGCCGCTGAAGCAGACGAACCAGGTGGTCGCGCTGGTTGGGGTGCTGACCTTCGCGTTTGGGCTTGCCACACTTGCCGCCGCGATCGCGATGACCTGGGTTATTGTGACCCGCACCTTCGAGCCGCTGGCGCGTGTGGAGCAGACCGCCGCGAAGATTGCCGCCGGGGATCTCTCGCAGCGCATCGAGGATTACAACCCCAGCAACGAGATCGGCAACCTGGCAATCTCACTGAATACTATGCTCGCGCAAATTGAGAGTTCGTTTAATGCGCAGGCGAAGTCAGAGGCGAAGATGCGCCGGTTCGTGGGAGATGCCTCGCACGAGCTGCGCACCCCGCTGGTGAGTATTCGCGGGTACTCCGAACTATACCGCCAGGGCGCCCTGCCCAACGATGAGGCCGTGGCAACCGCGATGGGGCGCATCGAATCCGAGTCGAAGCGCATGGGCCAGCTGGTCGAGGACCTGCTCACGCTGGCGCGTATCGACGAACGCCGCGAATCTAAACTCGCCCCCTTCGATCTTTTCCACCTGGCGGTTGATGCCAGCAACGACGCCTACGCAACGTCGCCGGATCGTGAAGTCTCGCTTGTGGGCCTTACCGACGATGTGGCCCCCACAAGTGCACCCGTGATCGGCGACGAATCACGGATGCGCCAGGTGGTCGCCAACCTGCTTACCAACGCGATGCGCTACACCCCGGCGGGCACGCCCTTAGAAATCGCGGTTGGCGTGCGCGAAGATGTTCCCGGATACCCGCTCTCGGTTATTGAGGTGCGCGATCACGGTCCGGGTATTCACGGTGAAGATCGCGAGCGCGTGTTTGAGCGTTTCTACCGCACCGATACCTCGCGTTCGCGTGAGACCGGCGGCACCGGGCTGGGGCTGTCGATTGTGGCGGCGATTTTGGAGCAGCACGACGGTTCTGTGCATATTGAGGAAACGCCCGGAGGCGGTGCGACCTTTGTGATTAGCCTGCCGTTCTATCCGGCGCCGGTAATGACCGATAACGGCGTTTCGCAGTAGCCGCTGGGCGGGGATATAGTTCGTCATAGTTCGGTTGGCGCAGCTGAGAAACCGCGTCCCATACCGGTTTTAAGGAGTTCTCGGACTGTGGATAACCGGTTTTTGTGTCCCGCGCGGGCAGTTATCCACAGACAGTAAGGTTCGCGGGCGCATCGCGGCGGGCGTTTCTCTAGGGTAGATGGTGAGCGCTGTACGGCACTGAATTCTACGGCAGAATTTCACGCGGTCGGCAGCTTTCGAAAAAACCTTTACACCCTACCCAGGAGGAATATCATGGCACAGTTCGTCGTCGATTCAGAGACTATTGCAGCGAAGGCAGCCCAGGCTAAAACCCAGGTCGCTAACATTAGCGCCGAGGTTACCGGGATGACCGCTTCCCTACAGGATTTGCAGGGTTCGTGGACGGGCTCGGCATCGACGAACTTTCAGGCGGTGCTTGATAATTGGCGCGGCACCCAGAAGCGTGTGGAAGAGTCAATTACCCAGATTAACGAGGCTCTTGACCGTGCGGGTGTGAACTATGCGGAGACTGAAAACGCGAACGCTGCGATGTTCGTGGGATAGGTCCCAGAGCCGCACTATGTGCACTGAACTTTAACGAGATAGCACGCGGGGCTGCCGTGAAGGATTGATAGCAGACTTCACGGCAGCCCCGGTTTTTCTTAGGCGCAGATGATCTGGTGACGTCGGTTCCCGCGCAGACTGCACCGGTTTATGCGGGCGATGTGCGAGCTTAGGATGCGGTAGTCTCTTGCCTAAACCGCAGCCGCCACCCGTTCGGGGCTGCTGCCGTGTCGTAATGCCACAGGCTCGAACGATTGACTCGCCCGCGTGCCGTCTGCACCGCCGCCATGATGAGCACATTATGATCATCGACAACCTGCACGCCCTGTTTGGCGGGGCTGCCCTGCTGGGTGAAGGCGCGCGCACGGTACGCGATGGTGTCGGCACGGCTGACGGATCGACCGGTTGCGGTCACCCATACCAGACGCTCGTGCAGCAGCGCAGAAATCTCGGGTTCGCTCATGCTCCCGCCGCGCATCTCAAGCTCACGTTCGGCGTGCACGGCGTCTTCGGGGTTCGGGGCGGAAAGTTCCGGTTGTGCAGGTGCCGATGCGGCGGTTCCCGTGGGGGCGGATGCAGGCTCTTCGGGCATGGCATTTTCCGTGACGCTTCCCCGAGAGTTATTCTCCTGCTCGGCTTCCTCGAACTCTTCGCCTTCAAATTCTTCGTTCTCTTCGGCTTCTGATTCGGCAAGTTCCTGCTCGGCGAGCGCTCGTTGCTGCGCCTGCGCCTCACGCTCTGCGGCACGTGCGGAGGCTTCGGCAAGTTTCGTTTTCCTCTCCTGCACCGCCTGCGGATCGGGTGCGGCAACGGCGGATGCGGGCTTGAGAATCCCGTTGAGTTTCAGGGAGTCAAACCCCTGGCGTGCGCGTTCCACCTCGGTTTCGGTGAAGTCTTCGAGGCTCAGGTGCGCATCCGCAGCGAGAGTATCGGGGTCTTGGGCGTGGGCATGGTTCTCGGTTTCACGAGTTTGGGCGGCTTGGGGGCTCTGTTCACCTGCTGTATACGGCGAGCCAGGAAATCCCGGACCGGTTTCGGGTTCTCGACCCTCTTTGAAGGCCTGTGCAGCTGCGTTCGCGCGGGCGTCTGCGGCCTCATTCAGCTCGTGCCCGGCATGCCCCTTAACCCAGACCATCTCGTAGTCCCTGCCGGTGCTTGCGGCATCGAGCGCTTCGAGCAGGTCACGGTTCTGCACGGGTTTACCGTCGGCCTTTTTCCAGCCGCGTTTCTTCCACCCGGGCATCCACTGGGTGAGGGAGTTAATCACGTACTGGCTGTCGCAGTAGATCAGAAGTTTACTCTCGGCGCGGTGGGCGGTCGCCTCAAACAGGTCGAGAACCGCCTTGATCTCGCCCATATTGTTGGTGCCGTGCTCCCAGCCCCCTGCCGCCCAGTGGTTCTCGTCAATGTACCATGCCCATCCGGCAGGTCCGGGATTACCAAGCGCGGAGCCGTCAGCCGCCGCAATAATCTGATTCTGCATGCTCTCGACTTTACCTTACACACTCGTAAAGCGCAGAGTGTGGCGTCAGTTCATGAAGCTAGAGGTTTCGTCACGTCGCGCAGGTTCCAGGCGGCGGGCGGGTAGACTTAGGGTATGACCATCCACTCTATATCTTCCGGGGATGCGGATGTTTCACGCACGCACATCAGTGTATTTACCCTGCCCACCCGCACCTTTACCGGTGGGTTAAGGTTCACGTGGCTTGACTATGTGGGCGAGGAAGCTCGGCGCAAGGCGGCGTCAATACACAGCCCATCGGCCTCGGTGAGCTACCTGGCGACTGAAGCTCTCATGCGGGCGGTGGCCGCGCCTCGGCTGGGCATTTCGGGGCGGGGTGCACGCACGATTACGGTAGATCGGTCATGTCGGCTCTGCACGAGCGGTAAACCGCACGGTAAGCCGCGCATCGCGGGCGTGAATTTCAATATGTCGCAGGTTCCCTCGCTGGCGGCAGGCGGTTTTTGTGCGCAGCAGCAGGTTGTTCTCGGTATCGATCTTGAGGCGGTTCAGGCCTCACTTTTCCCAGGTTTTGCGCGGGTTGCGCTCACCGTCGACGAACGTGCCGCCTATGAGTCCCTACCGCCGGGTCAGCAGCAGGCGGCGGGAGTTGCCATCTGGACTGCGAAGGAGGCGGTGCTCAAGGCAACCGGGCACGGGCTAAGCGTTTCACCGCAGACGGTACAGATCGAATGTGACGATGCGACCTTGGCGATGGTCAGCGCCCTGTGCGAACCGGCAAACCCGCTGGATGCGCCGGGCAGAGAGGATCGCCCCTGCGAACATGAGCTTTCGGTAAGTCCGCGAGTAAGTGTGCGTGCCACACTCACTCTGCCCGAAGACTCAGATACGTCAGCAGAGGATACGTCGGCAGGCGGTGGGGACACAGGTAAGCGTCAGACCCCGAAAACCCGCGACATATCGGACGAAAACGCCCACGAGGGCAGCGAGCGCTCGTTCTTTATTACCTGGTCGGTGCTGACGCTCAGCCCGGTAGCGCATCTAACGGCGGATACGGCGGGGCGGGCGGCGCATCCCGAACGGTTCCTGCTGGCGGTGGCAACCGAAGACACCGTTCCCGTGGTGGATGTACACTCGGTCGCCACACCGCTGGATGTTAAGCGTCTGCTGGAACCGCCTGCGACAGCGTATTAATGCCCAGCGCGCGCCCGAAACTACCCAGTTTCGTGCCGGTTTCGGTGTGTTCCAGCACCGGGTCTGACTCAGCCACAATGCCCGCGCCCGCGTAGAGGATGGCGGTTTGCGCATCGACCTCAGCACAGCGCAGCACGAGCGCCCACTGGCCGCTTCCGTCCGCGTTCATATAGCCGACAAGCCCGCCAAAATAGTCCCGGCTAAACGGCTCAAGTTCGGCGATCATACGCCGCGCGGCCTCGGTGGGGGAGCCGCAAATCGCGGGGGTCGGGTGAATGGCGCGTGCACCGTCCAGGCAGGTCATACCCTGTTTGAGCACACCCGAGATGGGGGTGCCCAAATGCCACAGCTGCGGGGTCTGCAGAAGCGAAGGCGCCTCAGGAATAGTGAGCTGGCGGGTCATGGGTTCCAGCTGCGCCCGAATATCGGCGATAACGGTCGCATGCTCGCCACGGTCCTTACGCGAAGCCATAAGCCGCTGCCCAAGAACCTCATCTTCGGCGCTTCCATGCTCGGCGATGCGCGGCGCACTGCCCGCCAACGGGTGCGTTTTGAAGGCGCTGCCTTCCCCGGTGTCGGGTTCCGTGCTGAAAATCAGTTCCGGCGAGGCACCCATCAGATATGGATGCTCCAACCCGCGGTGACCCTGCGGCAGCTTAACGCTAAAAACAAACGTGTTGGGCTGCTGAGCGCGCAGGTTGTTGTACACCCCGGCGAGGTCGAGTGTGCCCGGCGCATAATCGG
>ERZ773056.796-NODE-796-length-16569-cov-11.638791_pt1 | contig 16569 bp, 12 predicted proteins | sample MGYA00580857_ERZ773056 | MGnify/ENA primary metagenome ERZ773056 (study PRJEB29015, sample SAMEA2737996) | human oral metagenome | biome: human oral; feature: human-associated habitat; material: dental | place: China | collected 2114 ... | reverse complement strand
CTCAAAAGCTCATGAACTCAAAAACTCAAAAGCTCATGAACTCAAAAACTCAAAAGCTCATGAACTCAAAAACTCAAAAGCTCATGAACTCAAAAACTCAAAAGCTCATGAACTCAAAAACTCAAAAGCTCATGAACTCAAAAACTCAAAAGCTCATGAACTCAAAAACTCAAAAACTCAAAAACTCAAAAACTCAAAAACTCAAAATAAGCCTAGAATTGTTCGAGAATAGCAATGCGTTTCTCTGGGTCGGGGTGCGTACTGAACAGACCTTCCACAAATCCCAACAAGCCAAGGTCCATTTCATCGGGGTGAACGATGAAGAGTTGAGCCACGTCTTCGCGGTTAACGCTATCCAAACCGGGGTTTCTGGATATTTTTCTTAATGCCGATGCCAATGCCAAAGGATTGCCGCACAATTCTGCTCCGCCAGCATCGGCCATGTATTCGCGCTTTCGCGAAATGGCAAAACGCGTGAGCAAGGTGAAGAAATAGGCAATGGCCGCACATATCACCACCACAACCAGCACAATAAATGTGGCTGCCATGCCATTGCGATTGTCTTTGTTGCTGCTGCTGCGCGAGTGCGAGCCGCCACTAATCATAAAGCCATAAAGCAGACGGGCAGCCACCATCATCACCGTGCTGACGATGCCAACGAACACGATGCTGGTGATAAGCAGGCGCGTATCGCGATTGCGTATGTGGGTTAGTTCGTGCGCCAAGACACCCGCCAGTTCGTCGTCGTCGAGCATATCCAACAGTCCTGTGGTTACGGTAACGGCATAGGTGCGCTTGTTTATGCCGCTGGCGAAGGCGTTTAGCTGGTTGTCGTCGACAACATAGATGGCCGGCATATCCATATTGCAGGCCATGCAGAGGTTTTCAACGATGTTGTACACGCGCGCATTGTCTTTTCGGGTAAGCGGTTTGGCCTGAACCACATGCTGTATCATGCTTGCATTGAAGAAATAGGCTATCAGGAACCACACGCCCACGATGCCCACAACCCACGGAAGCACTTCGACGAAGGTTGTTAACACGGCATGAAGGTCTAACTGGCGATGAAACACGCCATTGACATCATAGTAGCCGTTACCAAAATAGTTGACCACGGCAAGGAAAACCCACACCATACCCAAGATGATGACGGGAAAGAGCAGCAGCAACAGCAGGCTAAGCGTGTTGTTGCGGCTAATCTGCGTTTGCATGCCTACGTACTTCATGCGCTGTAAGACCAGGGTTGATTAAAACTTAACTTCGGGAGCACGCTCCACTTCTGCCCGCTGACTGTCGGGTATCTCGAACATGGGTTCCTTTTGGAATCCAAACATCTTGGCAAAAATTACCGAAGGGAAGGTCTGCACGGCATTGTTAAGTTCGCGTGTGGCCGAATTGAAGAAACGGCGTGTGGCTGCCAGCTTGTTCTCGATGTCGGCCAGCTCGGTTTGCAACTGCATGAAATTGGCGTTGGCTTTCAGTTCGGGATAGGCCTCCATCGAGACCTTCAAGCCCGACAAGGCACTGGTAAGCATGTTCTCGGCGACTATCTTGTCGTTGATGCTTGTAGCCCCCATAGCAGCGGCGCGCGCCTCGGTTACACGCTGAAACACACTTTGTTCGTGTGCGGCATAACCCTTCACTGTGCCTACCAGTTGCGGCACAAGGTCGTGACGCATCTTCAATTGCACGTCTACATTGGCGAAAGCGTTCTCGCGGTTGTTGCGAAGTTTCACCAAATTGTTATACAATGCCACACCCCAAATCAGGAGCAACACGGCCACTACAATGATAACGATTGCTGTTGCACTCATTGGATTATTAGTTTTAATGTTAAGGCGTTGCATCACGAGGAGACTCGCGCATGTTGCACGCCCAAAAATCGTATTCAATAACTATCTAGTTGCCTACCTCTGGCACCGCCCCACGTAAGCACGACATGGCATGCACAAGGGAAATGCAGAACACTAGGTGCTGCAAAGATAGCGTAAAAAAAACATACCGCAAAGAAAATGTAAATAAAATTGTGATGATATGCAATTGCACATGAATATGCAAGCAGCCGAATTAGGCACAAGATTTGCTAAATGCGACATCTGCTTTGCCGCAACATAGCCAAAGCAAGCCAAGCATTACCCTTGCACGCACACACAGAAAAGGCAGTTATAAAGCAGTTATTAAAACCTTGAACCCTAAACGCGCAACATCTTGCAAACATGGAATAGAACGTTGTAAATGCACCACTTACAGAAAGCAAGACAGGAAAAAAGAAAGGGGGCGGCATAAGCCGCCCCCTTTACAAGGCATTTCAGTTTTCTATGCAGTAGATTATTTCGGTTTTCGTTTCAAATGTTTTGGAAATCGGTCGTATTCATTAAACTGATGCAAAGGTACACATTAATTAAACAAGGTGCAAATATTTCTAAAAGAAAATAAAACTCTTTACTTAAATTCTTCCCCTATTGTTATTTTGTTTCCCTATTTATGCTATACAACATAAAATACAGATACTTTCATTGCATGATTATTACTTAATAGCTAATGGCCAGATTAATTGCAACATCTCAGCAAGAGGAAAAACAGAACAATAGCAGAACGCAAGCTCTGCTGAAGTCCATTCGCCAAAACCAACTTTGCATCTATACAACGAACAAGGCCACACCCAAGCCCCATGAAGGAGACGCAGATATGGCCTTGTTAAAGGTTATGTGCTCGGCATCAGCCGAAACAGCTCGTTATTTGTATGAACCCTTACCGGTTGAGAAGTTCAAATGACAGCGTTGACCAGCAGTTACAGTGATTTTTTCTGGGTCTTTTTCATCGTCGCCACGATAAACAATGTCGCCGGCTTTGTTCACGATAAACTCGCTCTTCCACCATTCGAAGTCCTTAAGCTTTACGCACATGCGAACATTATCCGTAGCAACGAAAGCGGGCGAAACAAACTCGTCGCCGGCCGTTGTGGGTGCAGTGAACATATTTTCTTTCTTGCAATCCCAGTTGCCAATTGTAGGACCTTGCAGGTAAACTTCTGGTTTTTCGAAGCTAACGGTACGGTTTTCGCCATCGTTAGTAACGACAACGAGATACCAACCAGCCTTGCCAATCTTGATGTTTCCACCTTTATCTGTGGGACTAGCCCCTGCATGGTCGTTGAAGGTAACACCTTTATAGCCGAAATCGTTCCCCCACTTGGGTAGTGGAGCAAACTTAATCTCCTCTGCTGCATCAAAATAAACCATTGTCCAGAAAGTTGGTGTTCCTGTCCCCTTATACCCAATGGTGCCACGTACAGGTACAAGCTTGTTCCAGGGGGTGCCCCAACTATACTTACTACCTGTGAAATACAAAGTAGAGTCGGGCAATGCAGGTTGTGGTGCAGGCTCAATGAAATAGGGCACAACGTTCAGCTCAACACTATTAGAATAGAGTGTGTCTACATTGGGATAGCCAGCTTTGATGCGCACGTATACTTTCTGCTTGGCAGGCACCTTATCCTTGGTCCATCCACCAAGATCTTGCAAAGCTTGTGCAAAGTCTTTTGCTTCTAGCCGTGCATTTTTAGCGAAATAAACAGTAGCCAGCTCGTTGTAGTCAGCCGTTCCACCTTTGGTAGCGGCCTCCTTTAACGAAGTGACAAACTTATTGGTGAACGACAATTGTATTTGGTAATTCACCTTTGCGGGATAGCCAAAATCAGGCTGTTGCCACGAGAACGCGAGCGAATCCGTAGTAGACAACGTTATGGTAGACGAGGCATAAGATGGTGTTTCGAGCGTAAATGTCGTTGGATGGAGAATAGTTGGATTTCCATCTCTGTCGTCTGAACAAGCCGTCATGAAAGAAATACTGCCCAGAAGCAGCAAGACTGTCTTTATTATTGTTTTCATATTCTTCACTTTTTTAGGGTTGTTGGGATCATGGGGTGGTAAAACACCTATGGGATGTAGATGGATTCACTGTCCTTTCTCATTCGTTTTTACAGCATTTATTCCTCCCCATGCACGTCACGACTTTAATAATCAGGATTCTGTTTCAAGACTCCTCCACCTACCGAAATTTCAGTCGTCGGTAACGGGAAGATATTACGATAGCTTTCAAACGGCCTTCCATCAACCACTCCACCTTTCCACGACCACATATAAGTGTTGTTTCCACCAAAATATCCATAGCGGATAAGGTCGGTACGGCGGAGTCCTTCAAAATAGAATTCACGGCTACGTTCGTCTAGGATCTCTCTCAACGTATAACTACGCATAAAAGTTTTTACATTGGCGCGCGTTCTCAATTGGTTGATACAATCGGTGCCTTCAGTTGTTGTTCTACCGTTGTTTAGGCGTGCGGTGGCCTCTGCATACGTCAGGTAAGCTTCTGCCGAGCGGAAGAAGAAGAAGTCGGCATCAGTAAATTTGGTGTCTGTGCCTGCCTTACCATCGCTATGCAAAGCTACAAACTTCGTGGTAGAAAATCCTTTCTTGAAGTCCTTCATGTCATTGACCGTGAGAATGTCCAACGTGCGACCTTTGCCCCAGAACAGTGCTCGGTCGTCTTTTGCAGCCTTAAGAACAGCACTATCTTTATCTAATGGAGCATCGTTGTTGGGGAAGAACTTTTGAATCAAGTCTTTCCTTACACGGTTTCCTTCCCAGGTGTTGTTCACTCCGTTCGAGTTCATTGAGCCACCGTGTGTGGATGCGGTAAGGAAAGTGCCGCATCCATAGCCAGCAGTCTTGTCACCTTGTTGTAAAATTGGGAATACAGCCTCAACAGATGCTCCGCTTTCTCCATTGTCGCCCATAAAGAGCTTACGGTAAGCGCTGTAGCCATTAGAAGCTTTGGTGTAAAGCTTATAGGGCGAATCGATAACCTTCTTGGCGTACTCTGCTGCCTTTTCCCATTGAGCCGTACCCGTATACACTTGTGCATTGAGGTAAAGCCTAGAAAGCAACATCCATACAGCGGCTTTGTCTGCACGCCCATAATTTGCATCTGATGATGTTTTTGCCTTAGCATCTGGCAGCAGGAGTTCAATCTCCATCAACTCCTTTTCAAGCCAGGCATACACTTCTGCGCGCGAACGCTGCACCGGTTTCTCGGTAGAGATGGTCAAAGGAAGCGTTATATTGCCGAACGCATCCATAGCCAAATAGAACTGCAAAGCACGCAAGAAACGCACCTCGGCTGTACGCGTAGCATCAACATCTGAAGCAACCTTAAGGTATTGGTTACAAACTGATATGCCAGAGTAAAGACGGTTATAATATAATGCAATGAACGTGTTGCTAGCATCGTACGTGTTAACGTTCATTGTGGCAACTCCTTTGTCGCCCCAAGCACATATAGCCTCATCGGTAGTCAGTTCATTAACATTAAAATACTGGCGTACCAAACCTGTTGTGCCTGCATCTTGTGCGGTCACCGTGCTACTTCCTGCCCCATCAAGGCCTTCTAATCCGAAGTTGGCATAACACATATTGAACAGGGCTTCTGGATTTAACGTCGTATTCTTGTTGGGGTCGATGGGAGTGACATCCAAGTCGCCTATACAAGAAGATAGCCCAACACACAGCGTCAATGCTGCAGTGGGGAATATATTTTTAATGAATCGTTTCATTGTCCTTGTTAATTAGAAAGTTAGAAATTCAAGCTAAGGCCTAGGATAAACGAAGTGGGACGCGGATACAATTCGTAGTCGATGCCACTGAACACCTCCGGGTCTAACCCATTATACTTGGTGAGGGTGAAGACATTAGAAACTGTTCCGTAAACGCGACCTGAAAGTCCATGCCAACTTCCTGTTTTCAACAGTTTGTCGAAACTATAGCCCAACGTTATGTTGTCACACTTCAAGAACGAAGCATTCTGCACGAAATAATCGCTTAATGCCCATTCAGAACTTTGCCAATTAAGATCGCGTGCGGCTTTAGTGCGTTGTTCTAAGAAACTTTTATCCCAAAGCTTACTCATGTCGCTGCGACTTGCCTGAACGTCGTTATACACATAGTTTCCAAAGCTTGCCCGAAAGCTAACACCGAAGTCCCAATCCTTGTATTCCACGCGCGAAGACAAGCCCATCGTAACAGGGGCTGCGGCCTGCTTGTAGAAGTAACGATCGGCCTCAGTAATGCGGCCGTCACCATTGCGGTCTACGATAGCTCCTTCAATGGGTTTTCCATTCGAGTCATACGCCTGCTGATAAACATAGAAAGCGCTTGAAGATTGGCCAACGGCATAAGCTCGAACTTTCGTACCCGTACCGCTGTGAGCACCATCACCCGTTTCAATGGGCGTAGAATTTGAGTTGACGAGTTCTGTTATCTTGTTCTTGTTGTAGGTAATGTTATAGTCTAACGTCCAATACCAGTCCTTAGACTGAATGGCCTTCCAGCTAATGGTTGCTTCAACACCCTTATTCTCAAGCGAGCCAATGTTCTGTGGTACAACATTGTCGAAGTTTGTACCGCCAAGAACAGGTGCCGTGTTAAGCAAGTCGGTGGTCTTACGATAATACAAGTCTAGGCTACCGCTTAGTCTTTGGTTCAGTACGCCCCAGTCTAAACCCACGTTATAAGTTGTGGTTGTTTCCCAAGTTAAGGCTTCATTAATGGCCTGCGGCATATTGAGGTCACCTTTGCCCAACAAGGGATAGAACGATTGCGTACCAGTATTCATTTTATAAATTGTGAAATAGTTGTAATCGCCAATACCTTCTTGCTGTCCGGTCATACCCCAACCCAGCCTAAGCTTGAGGTCCGAGACAGCGTTAACGTCTTTCAAGAAGCTTTCTTCCTTGGCCTTCCATGCGAAAGCGAACGACGGGAACCAAGCCCAGTGTTTCTTAAAGCGCGAAGAACCGTCGTCGCGCACCGTTGCCGTAAAGAAGTAACGGTTAAGCAAGGTGTAATTAGCACGCCCAAAGAACGATACTAGGTAGTTCTCCGATTTGGTGAAGAAGGGCGTATGGGGTTTCTCTTGGCCTGGGGTAACACTACTTTTAGGTCCATAATACCCCCAATAGTCCTTATACTCATTATGCCAGAAATGCTGCCACTCGTAACCAGCCATGATGTCGAAGTGATGTTTCTCGTTAAAGTCCTTGAAGTACTGCGCATACATACTGAGCGAAAGATTGCGTTTCAGTTTCTCTTGCGAACCATAGCTACCAAAGTAGAAGGGGTCGAAAGCCGTTCCTGGCACACGTTTGTTTTGCTTTCCCTTAGAAACGTCTGCACCAAGGGTAAGGTGTAGGCGCAAGTCCTCAAAGCCATGAACCTTATAATCGATGTCAGCACTGCCCACAAACGAACGGCTGTAAGCCCTTTCATTATGTAAAGCAAGACGAGCCACGGGGTTTCCTGGTGCGTTTTCGTTAGCTGTTGTGGGATAGTCTTTATCAATATCAGTTATACCGCCAATAGTTTTCCATTGGAAATAACCTCCATAATGCTTTACAGCATCGTCCGAATTGTCGTATATGCTCTGCGTGGGGTCGAAACGGAAAGCGTCGCTAATAGCCGCATTGTTGGCGAAATCCGACTCGGCATACATACCTTTGGCGTTGAGGTTCATCGTCAGGTGGTCGTCGAAAAACGAAGGATTGAGGTTCAAGGCTGCCGTTACACGACGGAAATTGGTCGTTTTAAGGATACCTTGTTGTCCCGTATAGCCCACCGACAAACGGTAAGGCAAGTTCTTGAAAGCACCTTGCACAGCCACGTTATGGTCGTGGCTCACGGCCGTACGGTAAATTTCTTTCTGCCAATCGGTGTTAGCAGTACCAAGGGCTTTCGCGGCATCACTGTTCGCGCCATAAGCTTTGATAACGTAATCGCGATATTCGTCACCATTCATCAATTTGAGCGAGTTACTTCTTTGGCTCACCGTCATACTGCCATTATAGCTCACTTGCGGAGCCATACCCTTGCGACCTTTCTTCGTGGTGATGATAATAACACCGTTAGAACCACGCGAACCATAGATAGCCGTGGCCGAGGCGTCTTTCAAAACGTTGAACGACTCGATGTCTTGGGGGTTAACCATCGACAAGGGGTTAGACAAACCCTGCACGCCCTCTTGGTCCATGGCAATTCCGTCGATAACGATAAGGGGATTGTTAGAGGCGTTCAGCGACGAACCACCACGTATACGGATGTTAGCTCCCGCACCAGGTGCACCGCCATCAGACGTAATGTTCACACCAGCCACCTTACCCGAAAGCATGTCTTGGGGGTTAACCACAAGGCCCTTGTTCTTCGAGTCGGGCTTCAAGGCCGTTACCGACCCCGTCAGGTCGCTTTTCTTCACCATGCCATAACCAATCACCACCACTTCGTTCAGCGATTTGGCGGCATCGTCTTTCATAACGATAACCATGTTGGCACTGGCTGGTGCCTTTGTGTCGGAATAGCCGATGTACGACACCGTTATCTCGGTGCCTGCATTTGCGTTGATGCTGAAGTTACCGTCGATGTCGGTAACCACTCCGCCTTCTTGTCCGGCGACACGCACCGTAGCGCCCGTTATGGGTTCTCCGGTTGCATCTTTCACATGTCCCTTCACCACAATCTGCTGGGCAAAGGCACAGACGGAGAGGATAAGTCCACACACCAGCATGGCTATCCTTTGAGGCATCGCATTAATTAGCTGCTTCATCATTCTCAGTTTTTAAAAGTTTAAGTTATGCATTGTTTAAATTATAGTTGTCTGCTGTTATTATATATAAGGTACGCGCGCGCGTAAGAGGCCAATTTTTGCCCTTCTAAACGTCATTTCCAGCCTTTCAGGATATGTCGTTCGCGGTTCGTCACCAATCCAAATAACTCAGTCAATTTATTGTTTCGTCTAGGTTTGTCGAGCCCACGGTTTTTAATGAGCCACAACATTTGTCTTGCAAAAGTAGCTTTCTTTGTGTTAGTTTGTACTTTTTTCGCAATAAAAGCGCAGAATGTTTAGCGCAAACGTTTGCACAAAATAAATTAAAAAGCTTTTAAAGACAAAAAGCAACACAAACGAAAAGCTTAAAGAACACAAAAAGAGTTTCCTCTACCTACTGGTTAACGAAACAACCAACTTACCCCTAAACATCCCTACACTTCGCCAACTAATCCACTCAAAAACTCATTAACTCATCAACTTAAAAACTCACCAACTCAAAAAAACAACAACTCATCAACTCAAAAACCCAACAACTCATCAACTAAAAAACTCATTAACTCATCAACTTAAAAACTCACCAACTCATCAACTCATCAACTCATTGACTCAAAAAATCCTCCCAATATACAGAAAACCATGAATAAATCCGAATAAAAACTAAGAAATACAGAATAAATTTATATCTTTGCAAGGTCTACCTCTACACAGAGCCATCGCAGATAGGCTTCAAGGACAACAACTATATGCGCTTTTTAGCGGCACAAGAGAATTTAGAATTATGGGAGAAATAGCATCTATCACGATGAAGGATATCGCAAGAGAGTTGAACGTCTCGGTTGCGACGGTATCGCGCGCGTTGAAAAACAGCCCACGCATCAGCCGCCAACAACGCGAACGCATACAGGCCTACGCCAACGAACACAACTTCTCGCCGAACCTCATCGCCGAAAGCTTGCGCAACAGCAGGGTACGCCCGATGAAAATCATTGGCGTGATTGTACCCGAACTAACGCACTTTTACTTCTCTTCGGTGCTTGCCGGCATTGAAGAGGCGGCAGAGAAACAAGGCTACCGCATCATGGTGGCCCACAGCAACGAACAGCACGAACGCGAAGTGAGCATCTGCAAGTCGTTCTTCGAGAACAAGGTGTGCGGCATCATCGTGTCGCAGGCCAAAGACACAACACAATACGCCCACTTCCAACACCTTATCGACAGGGGCGTGCCACTGGTTTTCTACGACCGAGTGTGCACAGGCGTAAACGCCAGTCGTGTGGTGGTAGACGACTATGCAGGAGCCTACGCCGCCGTTAGCCACTTGGTGGAAACGGGTTGCAGGCGCGTGGCTTGTTTCAATGCGTCGATGAAACTCGAAATATCAAAGAACCGCTACAACGGTTACTGCGATGCACTGCTCAAACATGGCATAAAGGTAGACCCCTCACTGGTGTTCCAATGCGACAATCGTTCAGATGCAGAGCGCATCGCGCCTGAGGTGTTAGACAGGGACGACCGTCCCGATGCCTTCTTCGCCGTTAACGACGATACGGCCATAGGCATACTCTACTCGGCCAAGCGCAAGGGCTTTCGCATTCCCGAAGACATCAGCGTATGCGGATTTACCAACGGACAACGCGCCGTGGCCTGCGACCCAGCCCTAACCACCGTAGACCAACATGGGTTTAAAGTGGGCGAAGCGGCTGCCGAAATACTCATGCGCCACGTGGAGGGACATATCGAGAAAGGCAAGGTAGAACGGAGACTGGTTCGCACCCGACTAGTAGTGAGAGACTCTACACGTCCCGTTGCCACATCCATAACCGAACAGCTGGCGCGAACCCTGCCAAAGGAAACCAACACGGCGCACAACAACGGCAAAGACCTGGACAAACAGCTCCAAGCATCCGAGGAAAGCAAGGCGCAACAAACGGCCTAACCCACGCCTTCCCCCACAACGTGCACCCAACCACACATGCCCACACCCAACATTCAGTGAGGTGCAAAAACCATTAACGTCGAATTACGAATACAACCATATATGAACAATCAACTGAAAAAGAAACCCGACTTGGACTTTTGGAAACTATGGAACCTTAGTTTCGGATTTTTCGGCGTGCAGATAGCCTACGCCCTACAAAGTGCCAACATCTCGCGAATATTCGCAACGCTGGGCGCCGACCCACACGAGCTTAGCTACTTTTGGATACTTCCGCCGTTGATGGGCATACTTGTTCAACCCATCGTTGGTACGCTGAGCGACAAAACATGGACCCGTTTTGGCCGCCGCATACCCTATCTCTTCGTGGGTGCAACGGTAGCCGTACTGGTGATGTGCCTCCTACCCAATGCCGGTTCGTTTGGCATGACGGCAAGTATGGCCATGATTTTCGGCCTAACGGCACTCATGTTCCTCGACACGAGCATCAACATGGCCATGCAACCCTTCAAGATGCTGGTTGGCGACATGGTGAACGAGAAACAAAAGGCTTTGGCCTACTCCATACAGAGTTTCCTCTGCAATGCCGGTTCGGTGGTGGGCTTTATCTTCCCCTTCTTCTTCACCTTCATCGGCATCAGCAACATTGCCGCAGCAGGTGTCGTCCCCGACTCGGTTATTTGGTCCTTCTACGTGGGCGCAGCCATACTTATACTCTGCGTTATCTACACCACATTGAAGGTTAAGGAGTGGAACCCGAAAGAATATGCCGAATACAACCAACTGGAAAAGCCACTCGACAAGGAGAAAACCAACGTCTTTGCCCTCCTGCGCAACGCCCCCAAGACGTTCTGGACGGTTGGATTAGTACAATTCTTCTGCTGGGCCGCCTTTATGTACATGTGGACCTACACCACAGGCTCTATCGCCGACACCGTTTGGGGCGTCGACATGCAGTTACATTCGGCCACCAGCACGCCCCAATACCAAGAGGCAGGCAACTGGGTGGGCATACTTTTCGCCATTCAAGCCATTGGCAGCGTGCTGTGGGCAGTGGTGTTACCCAACATCCGCAACCGCAAAACGGCCTATGGCCTTTCGCTATTGCTGGGCGGCATCGGCTTTTTGATGGTTCCCTACATCACCGACAAGTACCTCATGTTCGTTCCTTTCATTCTCATTGGCTGCGCTTGGGCCGCCACATTGGCCATGCCCTTCACCTTCGTAACCAACGCCTTGGAAGGGAAAGGACACATGGGCGCATACCTAGGCCTATTTAACGGCACCATCTGCGTACCCCAAATCATCGCCGCCGCCTTAGGTGGCACGTTGCTACATCTGCTGGGCAGCGTGCAAAGCCACATGATGATGGCCGCAGGCGCGATGCTCGTCATCGGCACTTTCTGCGTGTCGATTATCAGCGAAAAAGAGAAATAAAACAGCGTGTAGAACCTCACGCACGCCCCACTTAACGCACACATGCGCCAACTAGCACTAGCAGTAGTTGGCGCATGTTGTTTGCCCAGCTGGCTGCCACCATCTGTTTTACGCCCAACACACCTAAACAACATAACAAAAGCGTGTGCCGATGCAAGGCTCTGACTATCTCAACATTACTTGTTACAGTTTCAATGCACCCCGCCAAATCGTTAAACTATGCAAAGTTGGCCAACATATCCACTTAATGTAACCATAATTTCCACCCAAGACACTATCTTTGAGGCAAATTATCAAAGCCAGTTTTTATGAAAAAGAAATTTGTTACGTACTTCATTCTACTCGTTTTCTGCTTACCTATCGCAGCTCAAAATTTCAGAGTTGGCGTAACGGCAGGTACTAATCTCCATTCATCCACAAATATTGATGCAAGAATGGGTTTCAGCATTGGTGCAAAAGGCGAGTATGGTTTTAATGGTCTTGCCGAGGGTTGGTATGCAGATGCCTCGCTTTTGTTAGAGTCACACGCGTGGAAAGTGGAATTTGGTGAGGCTGGTCTTCACCGATATAAGACTTTAACACAGTACGCAACACCCTGGTATCTAAGTCTACCCATACACGTTGGCTATAGATTTCCCGTTTCACAAGATGTGAAAATGTTCATCAATGCTGGACCTTTCATGGGGATAGGCCTATTTGGAAAAATGAGATTTGAAATGCTCACGCTAGAAGGAAAAACAGAGAGGGGAACTCTTTATGACAATGTCTTCACTGAAACAGACGGCCTTGGCACAAAAGTGCAGAACCGTTTCAGCTGGGGAGCAGGTCTCCGTTTCGGAATAGAAGTTAAAGACAAGTATCAGTTTATGCTAGGGTACGACAGGGGTTTCAACAAATTCAGTTCACTCTTTGGCAATTCAAGAATGAACCTTTTCTCTGCCTCTGTTGCTTACATGTTTTAAAAACACTATGCCATTCAACTTCATCCGAACAAGCATAGTTGTAAAATGCTAACGGCAAGCAAACAAAGGGGCGGCCTTATCGGGCCACGCCCCTTTATTTTGCACGCATCATCAAGAACATTTCTCACCTTGTACGAACATTCATACGCGCACAAGAGCGAGAAAAGCTTCCTGCGGATGAAAAAGCAGCGTTAAACCCAAATCGATCGTTAGAGCCGTTTAGATTTTGTGTATTGTTGAGCACATTGCCTATCTTACTCTTGAAGGCGTAGTGTACTACGACAAAAGAATAAGACAGGCAAGATGCCGACAAGCAAACAAAAGATGGACAGGAAGTGATGAAAACAACATAAAACATGTTGTAAGCGATCTAACGACTGATTTGGGTTAAAGCCAAGGAGGTGCTTGGAACGTAACCTTTCAAACCTTTCTCAACAAGTCCCCATTGTTAAATCCGATACTTTTATTTTACAAAACACGTCCTAACCTCCATTCCATTCTAGCGAAAATTAAGGTTCAAAAGTAGGTAATTAGCCGCTATTTTACGACCTACGCACTGTTCCATGTGTCTATTTTTAAGAAATCTAGTTGCATTTTGCACCATTTAGCCTTTCTAGTTTGGTTGAATGTTCGTAATTTTTCAAGCCCAATTACACGCATTTAGCTCCTAAAATCCCACTTTTTGATGGTTATTTTGCCCTTTTGGGCCATGTGTTTCATGGTTCTAAAAGGTTTGTTTATACTATTTGCGGTGTATTTTTATGCTTATTACCTTCCATTTAGCCGCATTTTACCCTGCGTTTTGCACCATTTTACCTTGCGTTTTGCACCAAAACGCACTGCATTTTGCGGCATATTGCATTGCATTTAGCACCAAAATGCACTGCGTTTAGCAGCAAATAGGCTAAAAACTGGTGTAAATGGCAGTCATCCCAAATAAATATTCATTTTGCCAACATTTACAACTAGCCCCTTTTTGCATCATAACCAACCTCCGCGAGAATCGATTTTTTGCAGCCTGCTGGGCAGTTGGTGAGTTTAGAAGGCACTCACAATGTTAAAAACCACACTGAAAAGTGGACATTTCTTTTTGAGTTAACGAGCTTGTAGCTTTACGAGTTGACGAGTGTACGAATTAATTCCGCCAGCCGACAACAACAGACTGCAAGCTACACCACCTTTATTCATCGGTAACACACACCTTGCTTCTCTATAATAGTTTACTTTTAGTATCGAATAGTAACCACCACCAAAAAGCATCATTTTCATAGAATATGGTTGGATAAGCAACAAATTATCTTTCAAAAAGGCTGTTATTTTATACCCCCCCCCCTCAGAACAATAAGAAAGGTTTTACCAAACATCAATATTTTTAGAACAATATCTATACGTCTTACTAGACCATCTTTTCAGCATCCGAGCAGGATAAACACAGTTATTTTTCATTATTACACCCCATCGCGGCACACACAATGCACAACAATCTTATTAATATTAGTACATTTTTGTTGTAAATCGGAAGACAAAACAGGAAATTAAAAATAAATCGAAAGAAACTTTATTAAACGCTTGGCGCGTAAAAATATTTTACTTAAATTTGCTGTGTCAACACTTTAAAACCAAAGAACATGAACAAATTTTCAATCAAACGAACAATCCTTTACTGCTTGGGAGGGATATTCATTGTGGCCTGTTCTAAAACAAGTGAAGAAAACATGGGTGAGCTAACCCAAAAAATACGCAACAAGTGGAAACAAATGCCACAGACAAGAAAGACAACGGATACCTCTCGGACAATGTTTTTAACACAGATACTCCAGCTCCATACAACGACAACGCAGAAAGCACACGCACTAATTATAAATATCTGTTGAAGTATGCCACGTTTACAAAGCACTAACACAATTTCACATACAATTAAAATGCAGCAATCATGAAGACCTATATAAAAACAATATGGACAAAAGCCATGCTTTGCATCTGTATATGTACACTACTCTCATGTTCGGATAAAGACGGCCCTCATGTTGTAGACCCTTTTAGGGTAAGCATCAGGTTCGAAAGTGCCATAGGCACAAACATTGCAGACTCTCTAAACATCATCGACAACACAAGGCCCGAAACATGGAATGCTAAAAAGGAAGACATCCAAGTGCGTGTTTATAGAGGGAGCGACCTCAAACCCCTGGAAATTAACAGAACCAGATGGGCGTACATAAAAGAAAATACCATACCCAACTTTCTCGGAGGAACAACATTGAATGTAGCTGCCACTGACTTGCGGATTTGGAAGGAAGATTTTTGGGGACGAGAAACGTACATCTTTGAATTTATAAGCAAAAAACTATTCGGCAACGATGAGCCGCATACCATTAAATGGTTCGTAACGTGCAAAGGCAGCATGCAATATAATGTGTACAAATGCGAGATAGACAACGAAGACATGCCTCTATCGAAGAGCCATCTACTGATGATTGCGGGGTGTGCCGACCTCTATGCAGAAGTGACACTGAGAATAAAGCCTACGAAATAGCACAATCTGGTGGGGAAAGAAGTCTCGCGAAACACTGATAAGCAAATACAAATGTGCGCCTTTCAAGCGTGGCTAGAAAACATCTTTGGCTTTACCTTCGCGCAAAAATTATCTCTACCAACAAGTAATATCTGCATGGGGGAGAAAAAAACAATTTCTCCCCTATCCTTTCAGCTTAAACGATGTGGCGATGCTTTCCACCTCGGCAGCAAAAAGGCTGTCGGTTTTAAGTCGCGCCTCAACCTGCGCACAACTATGCAGCACGGTGCTATGGTCGCGCCCGCCAACAAGTTTTCCTATGCGGCTGGCAGGCATCTTGGTGTATTTCTGAGCCAAATACATCGACACTTGGCGCGGCACAACCAAGTCGCGCTTGCGGCTTTTGCTGCTCACGGCCGACACGCTAACGTTGAAATGATTGCTCACCTTCTCCAAAATGTCGTCTACGGTAAGTGGCGTATCGTCTACCTTCACAGCCCTTTTAATCACCCTTTCGGCCAACCGCATGTCAATGTCGCTGTTATACACCACCGAATAAGCCATCAAACTGTTGATAACCCCTTCCAAGTCGCGCACACTTCCATTAGCCGTTTCGGCAATAAACTGCGTAACTTCGGCAGGTATTTTCAGTCCGTCGCGGCGTATTTTGGCGTTCAATATGTCTACACAGAGTTGTTCATTGGGCTTTTCTAGTTCGGCAATGATGCCACACGAGAAACGTGTGATAAGCCTATCGCTCATGTCGTTCAGTTCAACGGGTGGGCGATCGCTGGCCAAGATGATGCGTTTGCCGTTGCGAAAGAGGTGGTTGAAGATGTGGAAAAACGTTTCTTGAGTTTTTTCTGCACTGGCCCACGTCTGCACATCATCAACAATGAGCATGTCGATGGTTTGGTAGAACTTGATGAAATCGTTGGTGGCGTTCTTCAACACTGCGTTAACAAACTGCAACTGAAAGAGGTGTGCGCTGATGTACAACACCCTTTTCTGGGGGTATAACTGCTTGGTTTGCACGCCGATGGCGTTTACGAGGTGGGTTTTTCCAC
>ERZ773056.780-NODE-780-length-16690-cov-13.641779_pt1 | contig 16690 bp, 19 predicted proteins | sample MGYA00580857_ERZ773056 | MGnify/ENA primary metagenome ERZ773056 (study PRJEB29015, sample SAMEA2737996) | human oral metagenome | biome: human oral; feature: human-associated habitat; material: dental | place: China | collected 2114 ... | reverse complement strand
TGAAGCTGCGCTTGGCGTCGCGCAGGGCGTTCACGCCTTCGGAGACGACGCGCAGCGCGTCGATGTCCAGGCCGGAGTCGGTTTCGTCCAGCACCGCCAGACGCGGCTCAAGCACTGCCATTTGCATGATTTCGTTGCGCTTTTTCTCACCGCCGGAGAAGCCGACGTTCACCGCGCGCGAGAGGAAGCTGTCGTGCATCTTCACGCTTTTCATGCGTTTTTGCAGCAGGTCGTAGAATTCCATCGCGTCCATTTCGCCCTTGCCTTCGTAGGCGCGTTTGGCGTTTACCGCCGCCTTGAGGAAGTAGAGGTTGCTGACGCCGGGGATTTCTACCGGATACTGGAAGGCGAGGAAGATGCCGGCACAGGCGCGCTCGTCCGGTTCCATTTCCAGCAGGTCTTTGCCGTCGTAGCTGACGCTGCCTTCGGTGACGACGTAGCCCTCGCGCCCGGCGATGACGTTCGCCAGCGTCGATTTGCCGGAGCCGTTCGGCCCCATGATGGCGTGCACTTCGCCCGCGCCGATGCGCAGGTTGACGCCGTTCAGGATTTTTTTGCCTTCTTCGGTGGCAACGTGCAGGTTGTGGATTTCTAGCATGGGTGTTTCCTTGTTTTGATTTTGAAGCGGGGTCTTTCGGTAGGTCGGGCATAAATGCCCGACCTGCGCTACTCAGGATTTGCGCCGGGATTTTTTTTGCCGTGCCATGCGCTTGGCTGCCGGGGTGATTTCCTGCACGCTCTCGACGTCGCCGTTGGCATCAAAGCGGGTGATTTTGACGATGTTCCCCTGTTCGTCGTAATCACGCCGCTCCTCGGCGTCGCCGTTGGCGCCCCAGCGGATGATTTTGACGATATTCCCCTGTTCGTCGTAGTTGTGCTGTTCGCCGCAGGTTTCGCCGTTGCACCAGGTGATGTCGGATTCCAGTGTGCCGTTCTCGCGGTAGTGCTTGACGGTACCATGTATTTCGCCGTTTTGGTGGGGCATGACGCTTTCGATGGTGCCGTTCGGGTAGTAGTCGATGACTTCCCCCACCTCGCCGTTGTGGTAGTTGGTGATTCTTTTGAGGGTGCCGTCGGGATAGGTTTCAGCCTGGGGACCGTCAAAGTCTCCGGCGGCGTTGGTGCTGAATGAACTGCCGATGTGTCCGGGGCGGGTGTCGGCGCAGAGTTTGCCGCCTTCCTCGCGGGCGGTGCAATAGTGGGTCGGCGGTGGCGGTGGCGGCCTGTACACCGGCGAGGGTTCGTAATAGACCTGTGGCGATGGCTGCTGGTACGAGGCATAGGCTTCTGCTTGCGAGTTGTATATGCCGTTTGCACCGAGATAGCCGCATTCCCCCGTTCCTTGGGCGGGGTTGCAGACTTGTGCGCTGGATGTGGTGGACAGGATGAGTAGCAGTGTCAGGATTGTGGTTTGTTTGGTCATGGGTTTTCCTTGTGTTTGGGGGAGGGTTTACATAGACATTGAGCGCTCAGGGTGTATGTATATTTAGTGAGAGACGGTTTTCGAGAAGAGGTTGATGACCGCCACGCCCGCGACAATCAGCGCAATGCCAAGCACGGCGGGCGGATCAAGTTTCTGCCCCAGCGCGAGGCCAATGAGGGCAATCAGCACGATGCCGCAGCCTGACCAGATGGCGTACACCGTGCCGACCGGGATGCTGCGGAAGGCGAGCGCGACGAAATAGAAGCAGACCACGTAGAGGAGCAGTGAGGCGGCCGTGGGCAGCCATTTGCTGAAGCCGTCGCTGATTTTGAGCAGGGTGGTGGCGATGACTTCGAGGATGATGGCGAGGGTGAGGGATATCCAGGGGTTCATGTGGATTCGTGGTTTGGTAGTGTTTTACGTACAGGGTAGCGACTATGGTGTATGTATATTTTGAGTCTCATAAAATGACGTTACTGAGGGAGAAAACAAACTTGGTAAGTCCGAACAGATAAAGAACGCCCAAAATAATTAGTCCCGCCATAACCCCCGCCAATGTTTCAAGGAAACCTTTTCCAAACGCTTCTTTTGCATTTTCTGCCCGGTATTGTGCAAGTAGTCCGATGAGCCAGCCCATAATCCAACTAATCAATATCCAGAAATAGTCGTGAACGCCAAAAATTCTGGAAGACAAATTGAAATGGCTCAACATAAAAAACCAGAATAATGCACTGCCACTAAGCGCAACGCCACTCAAGAAATAGGGTTTTGCCCTCAATGCCCAAGCAACCACGATTGGCAACAGCAATCCCGCGAGTAGCGGGAAATAGGCGCGCATCATATTGGACTGTCCCGTCAGCGGGATGGCAATCGCCGCTGGCAGGCATAGCGCCAGGGCGATTGATAAATCTATGTTGCGTAGTGTCATGGCTGGTTTGTGTTCGTAAGGTGAATGGTTTTGGGTTTACGGTTTTACATACAGGGTAGCGACTATAGTGTATGTATATTTGTCATGCCTGCTTCGCCAGCGCAGAGGCTATCAGCATTTGTGTGCCGAACCAGCCCCAGTAGATGCGGTGCTGGCGGATTTTGCCGTCCGCCAGTTCCATCAGTTCGAGGATGTCGATTTGTTCGCCGTCCGGCGTTTGGCGCGGGTATTCCCACACCAACAGGTTGTCGCTTGCAAGGTAGCGTCCGTCGCGGTACCAGCGCACCAGTTCGTTCGGGCGGCGGCGCGTGCCTTCTTCAAGGAAGGCTTGTATTTCCGCGCGGCCGCGCAGCACGCCGCTCGCGCGCGCCATGATGACGGGGACGAGCGGCGATTCGAATTCGGCATCGTCGTGGTAGAGGTCAATCAGCGCGGCGGTGTCGCGGTTTTTCGCCGCTGTGTGCCAGGCTTCGTAGATGTGTTGGGCGTCTGTCATGGTTTTTTTTCGGGTTTTCGTAGGGTGGGGCTTGCCCCACCGGCTACGGTTCACGGTTTACATACACTTGAGCGCTCAAGGTGTATGTATATTTTGGGATTTGCCTGGTGATTCTTTCGATAGCGAGGCAGAACCACCTAACCCCACCCCAGCCCTCCCCCACAGGGGGAGGGAGCCGTCCGGTGGTTTTTTGGTATCCGGTTTACTACAGGGTAGCGGGGGAATGGCTGCGTCAGTCGCCGGATGTCTATCATTCTGCGAGGCGTAACTACTTAACCCCACCCCTGTCCCCTCCCCCCACGGGGGAGGGGGGGAGGCTGCGCCCCGCCCCGGTTGTCGCGGTGGGGCAAGCCCCACCCTACAACGCTATGGATTGCGGGGGAGGGCGTGTTTCTTCAGCCGACGCTGCCTTCCAGTTTCAGCTCTATCAGCCGCTGCGCTTCAACGGCAAATTCCATCGGCAATTCCTGAAAGATTTCTTTGCAGAAGCCATTGACGATGAGGCTGACCGCGTCTTCTTCGGAGAGGCCGCGCTGCATACAGTAGAAAATCTGGTCTTCGCCGATTTTGGCGGTGGTCGCTTCGTGTTCGACTTGCGCCGTCGGGTTTTGCACCATCAGGTAGGGGAAGGTGTGCGCGCCGCAGTCGCTGCCGATGAGGAGCGAGTCGCATTGGGAGAAGTTGCGTGCGTTTTCCGCCCCCGGCAGGATTTTGACCAGTCCACGGTAGGCGTTTTGCGCCTGTCCGAGCGAGATGCCTTTGGAGATGATGGTGGATTTGGTGTTTTTGCCGATGTGGATCATTTTCGAGCCGGTGTCGGCCTGCTGGTAGTCGCGGGCAAGCGCCACCGAGTAGAACTCGCCGATGCTGTCGTCGCCTTTCAGCACGACGCCGGGGTATTTCCAGGTAATCGCCGAGCCGGTTTCGACTTGTGTCCAGGAGATTTTGCTGCGCGCGCCTTCGCACAGGCCGCGTTTGGTGACGAAGTTGTAGATGCCGCCGTTGCCGTCTTTGTCGCCGGGAAACCAGTTCTGCACGGTGGAGTATTTCACTTCGGCGTCTTCGTGGGCGATGATTTCGACGATGGCAGCGTGTAGCTGGTGTTCTTCGCGTTTCGGCGCGGTGCAGCCTTCGAGGTAGGAAACGTAAGCGCCTTTGTCGGCGATGATGAGGGTGCGCTCGAACTGGCCGGTGTTGGCGGCGTTGATGCGGAAGTAGGTGGAGAGTTCCATCGGGCAGCGCACGCCGGGCGGGATGTAGCAAAACGAGCCATCGCTGAAGACGGCGGAGTTGAGCGCGGCGAAGTAGTTATCGTCCATGCGCACCACCGAGCCGAGGTATTTGCGCACCAATTCGGGGTGTTCGCGCACTGCTTCGGAGAAGGCGCAGAAGATGATGCCTTCTTTGCCAAGGCGGTCTTTGAAGCTGGTGGCGACCGAGACGGAGTCAAAGACGGCATCGACGGCAACGCCAGCGAGCATTTCCCGCTCTTGCAGCGGGATACCGAGTTTTTCGTAGGTGCGCAGCAGTTCCGGGTCCACTTCGTCCAGCGATTTCGGCCCTTCTTTTTTGCTTTTCGGCGCGGAGTAGTAGGAAATCGCCTGATAGTCAATCGGCTTGATGTTGAGGTGTCCCCAGTCGGGTTGTTCCAGCGTCAGCCAGTGGCGGTAGGCGGCAAGACGAAACTCGAGCAGCCAGTCGGGCTCGTTTTTCATGCGCGAGATGTGGGTGATGACGCCTTCGTCCAGCCCCGGCGGCAGGGTGTCTTGTTCGATATGGGTTTCAAAGCCGTACTGGTATTCGGTTTCGGCGATTTTTTTCAGTTCTTCGTTGCTCATGAGGCTTCTTGTTTGAGGTCGTTTTTGTCGGGGAATTGCAGGGTGCGTTCGCGCTGGCGGCGTTCAAAACGCTGCATTTCCGCCAGTGTTTTCGCGGCCAGCATGGTGCGGATGTCGTCGTTGATTTCCAGCCAGAACGGGCTGAGGGTGCAGTGTTCGGCGAGCGCGCAGTTATGCTCGCTGCTGGCGCATTCGACCAGCTCCGGCGCGCCTTCTATCGCTTCGACGACTTCCAGCGCGGTAATGCTTTCCGGCGCGCGCGCGAGCTGGTAGCCGCCATGCGCCCCACGGATGGATTCGAGGATGCCTTGCTGGGTCAGGCGTTTTAAGACTTTGCCGGACATCGGCACGGCAATGCGCGCTTCTTTCGCAAGGGTCGCGGTGTTGCGCGCCGCGCCGTCGGCAGCAAGCACCGCGCCCAGCAGGAGGAAGGCGTACTCGCTTTCTTTGGTTATGCGCAGCATGGTTGCTCCAATCAGAACGGGGCGGGTACTTTATGCCTTTTGCCGGGAGCGCGCAAGTGAATGATGCAGAAAAACTGGCGTTATAAGCGGATTCGTTTTAGCAAACTCAACAGTTGCGAAGCGTTATCATCTTCGCGGTAACGCAGCGATTCGTAGAGGGTCGCCGCCTGTTGCAGTTGTGCCGCCTGTTTGGCGCCAGCCGTTGCGGCGAGGCGGCGGAAGAAAACGGCGACGGATTCGGCGGTCGCCTTGCTGTAGCCGCGTTTTTCCCACATCGCCAGTTTGCGCCGCAGCGCGCGGGCAATGGCATCGTCGTCGCTGCGCGGGCGGCGCGTCCAGTACCAGTAGAGGATGGCGCTGCCGATGGCGAGCAGTAGCGCCATGACGATGAATAGTCCCGCCGAACCGAAGGCTTGCAAACCGAGGCCTTCGAGCAATCCCTGTTGTTGGTCGCGGTCGAGGTTGATGACCCAGTCCTGCCAGAAGGCTTGCGTTGCATCAATGGCATTGCGCAGCCAGGCAACGGCACCGAGGTTTTCGGCAATGCGGGTACCAAAGGCGCGGCTGTCTTCGCCGCTCAGGCTGTTGCCGGAAAGGCGACCTTGCAGGATACGGTCCGGGGCGACGGCGGCAGTCGGGTCGAAACGCACCCAGCCTTCGCCATCAAGCCACAATTCTGTCCAGGCGTGCGCCGATTCTTCGCGCACCACCCAGTCGCCGGTGAGCGGGTTCAATTCGCCACCCTGATAGCCGATGACCACCCGCGCCGGGATGCCAACACTGCGCGCCGCCAGCACCATCGCACTGGCGTAGTGTTCGCAGAAGCCGATGCGGTCGCGGAAGAGGAACACTTCCGGGTTGCCCGCGCCGGGCGGCGGTTCGAGCGAGTAGTAGTATTCTTCTTCATGTAGCCGTTTGAGGAAACCTTCGGCGAAGCCGCGCGCCGTGCCGCCGTTTTCCTGAAGCAGACGTTGCGCCAGTCCCTGTGTCTGCGGGATGGTCAATCCGGGTGGCAGTTGCAGCGCATCCTGACGGTCGCGCCGCGACAGTTCGCTGGTGGTGTGATAAGCGAGCGCCGAGGCGAGCCGGAAACGTTTGCCGGTCACGCCGTTGGCCGCAGGAAACAGCGCAATCTGGTAAGCATGGCCGAGCGGCAGGTTATCCGGCAGTTGCTGCGGCAAATCCAGCGCAGGCAGCCATTTCAGCGACGACTTCACCAGCGTCGTTTCGTAGCGAACGATGCTGTCCTGTTGATAATCCACCGGTGCAGGCGGGCGAAAAGGGTCGCCACGGCGCTGCAACCACTGCGTGCCGTCAAACTGCCACAGCACCGGGCCGCGCCAGTACAGGTTGCGGCTCTGCGGCACCTGGTCATGGTCAAAGCGGACGCGGAAGGCGATTTCGTTGGACTGCGCCAGCGACGACAAATCGCCCATGTTCATCTCGTCCGGCAGGCCGGTGACGGCACCCTTGCCCTGCTGCGGCATCCCCCACAGCGGCTGGATGCGCGGGAAAAAGAAGAACATCGCCGCCGCAAACGGCAGGGCGATGAGGAAAAGGCGCAGCAAATCGCGCCAGCGGGCGAACTGCACCCGCGCCCGCCCGCGTTGCTCGAAGCGCACCAGACCATGCACGCTGATGGCCAGCGCAAAGAGCAGATAGAGGAAAATCAGGATGGACTGCGAATACATCAAAAACGCCAGCATCAGCAGCGTTTCCAGCAAAAACAGCACATGAACATCGCGGCGGTTGCGCGATTCCAGCAGCTTGCAGACGCTCATCGTCACCAGCAGCGCGACGAACGACAGCGTCAACCCCTGCGAGCGCAAGCCGCCATAAATCAAAAAAGCGCCCACCAATATCAGGCCAATCGCAACGCCAATGGCGAGGCGCTCATCATCGCGGGCAATGGCGACGAATTTCAGCGCAATCGCCGCCGCCAGCAGCACGCCGAGCGTGCCTGGCAAAAAGAAAAACAGCGGCAACGCCACCAGCGTAAACGTGGCGGTAATGCGCCGCCATTCGCGCCCGTCCATGCGCTCGTGATACGCCTGCGCGCTCACCCAGCGAATCATGCCCCACCTCCGAACAGCGCCAGCGCGCGCAAACAGGCCTCGCGCTGCTCGCGCCCGTGACCAAAATCAAAATACTGCTGTTGCAGGCGCAGCGCGTAGGACAACCCCTGCGCCTCCGCCTCGACAATCCATTGGGCGAGCTGCGACAGGCGCTGCTCGGTGCCGCCGGGAATCGCGGCAAAATCGAGCAACAACTGCGGCGCGCCCTCCCCGGCAAACTGCTTCAGCAACAGCTCGCCGCGACCATAACGCTTCCAGGCAACCCGCGACAGCGAATCGCCCAGCACATACGGACGCAAGCCGGACAACTCATCATCGCCCGACGTCGCGCCCTGCGCCTTACCCTCGCCGGCTGCCGCCTGCCACGGCAGCGGCAAATCGCCCGCCGGACGCGGATAGACCAGCACCCGCGCTTCCAGCCACGTCCACGACCAGGTGACAAACGCGCCGAGCGGATGTGTACAAAACACCTCCAGCGGCGCCATCGCGTGCCAGCCGCGTTGCCACGTCGCCTCGCGCAACACCACCCGTGCCGTCGCACCTGCCTGCAAATCATCACAGGCGACGCGCTGCTCCTCATTGCGCAAAAACACCAGCCCGCGCGCACGGCCATCGCGCTCGGTAATCGTCACCGTAAACGCCGCCTCGTCACCCGCCCACACCGGCTCACCGCCCTGTGCGGCGAGCGACAGCCCGGACAACTGCCCGGCGGTAATCGTGCCGCCGAGCAAAAACACGGTAAAAGCGAGGAACGTCAGCGCATAACCGAGATTGAGCTGGTGATTCGCCGACCAGACGAACATCACCGCCAGCACCGCAAAAAAAGCGAGGCCGAAGCGCGTCGGCACCACCGGCATCCGCAGCGCCGAGGGCAAATCGCGGCTGGCGACGGCATAACGCTGCCGCGCCTGCCAGCGGGCGCGGATTTTGTCCTCAATCGCCATGAATCAGCGCATCACCCAATCGCCACGAATCGGGCGGGCATAATGGGCAAGCACCGCAATCATGCAGACCTCAATCGACACCGACCAATAAATATGACCGAGAATCTCGCTCCACAGCTCATAGCCATTCAAATTCCATAACCAGCCGACCTTGCCCTCTGCATACACCGGATTACGAAAACCGAGCAGCGGAATCAAAAAGCCGTGCATCACTACCGTAATAATCAAACCATAAAGCACGCCATACCACATCCGAATGCGCGGCCAAAAAACAGAGCAAAAGACATAGACAAAAGCAAAAGCAAAACTGAAGAGCCAGTGATACAGCGTGATGGCACCTGCGACCGTAGCCCCCTGATAAACATAATCGAGCGAGTGCGAATTAAAACCGAGCCAACCGAGCCAGGCATCAATATGCGCTCCCTGCGGCGACACCTCGCCCGGCACACGCGGCGGCATATTCACCTCTGAGCCCCATTTCACCAGCGAACTGAAAAAGCCGCCGACAATCGTCGTCCAAAAAATCACGCCAAAATTGACGCGGCGTTCCGTCAGGCCATAACCCAAAATAGACATAACAATCTCCCAATATCCAAAAATAAAAAGAATGACAAAACGGCACAAAAACGTGCCAATCCTTGAAGTCTGCGGATAGAAGCGATATTCCCCCTCCCCTGCAGGGCGAAGCCCGTAGCGGGGGTGAACAATATTGTTTCCGAAGAGCCGTTTCGGTTTTTCATCTCAGCCGCTCTCCCCAAATCTCTCTTGCTACGCAAACAATGCTTTTCGCTGCACGAAGTGTTCCAGCTCCACCGGGACGCATTGCCCGCGTAGCGAGAGAGGGAGAATATCAACGGTTGCCCTACTTCCATTTACGCAGGGAACCGGGTTCTTCCCAGACTCCAAACAAACTCCTGTTACAACGGCACATCCACCTGCCCCAGCACCCGTGCCAGAGCCGCCTGATGACCGTCGCTGTCGGCGTGTACCGAACGCAGCCGGTGCCAAGCGACCGCCGGAAACACCTTCTGCACAAACTCCGGCAACACCGCCGATTCACCGCGCAACAGCGCATACGCCTGCGCCGCCCGCACCAGCGCCAGACCGGCGCGGGTGGACAGCCCGTGGACAAAATCGCCGCTGGTGCGCGTATGCGCCAGCAACTTCTGCACATATTGCGACAGCGACTCCGACACCACCACCTGCGCCACCGCCTGCTGCAACGCGAGAATCTCCTCGCGCGACAGCACCGGTTTCGCCTGTGCCAGCATCTCGCTGCGCGACACGCCGCGCAAAATCTCCGCCTCGCGCGCCGCCGACGGATAACCGAGCGAGAGGCGCATCAAAAAACGATCGACCTGCGACTCCGGCAGGGCAAACGTGCCAATCTGCTCCAGCGGGTTTTGCGTGGCAATCACAAAAAACGGCGACGGCAGCGGGTGGGTGTGATGATCCACCGACACCTGCCGCTCCTCCATCGCCTCCAACAGCGCCGACTGACTCTTGGGCGAAGCGCGGTTAATCTCGTCAGCCAGCAACAACTGCGTGAACACCGGCCCCTGATGGAACACCAGCGCCTGCGTCGCCGTATCCAGCGTGGAAAAACCGATGACGTCCGCCGGTAACAAATCCGAGGTGAACTGAATGCGGCGGAAATCCAGCCCCAGCGTGGCGGCAAAGGCTTTCGCGAGCGTGGTCTTGCCCGCACCGGGCAAATCTTCGAGCAACAAATGCCCGCGCGCGAGCAGACAGGCAACCGAAAGCGCAATCGCCTCCTGCTTGCCGACGACAATCGAGGCGAGCTGCGACAGCGCCTGATGCAGCCGCTGGCGCAAATCGGCAGGTAACACCGGTGATTTCATACATATCTCCCTGAAAAAGCTCCGTAGTGAAAAAACCGCACTGCGCGGGCGGTGCGGTACGAATGTGGCGGAATCTTAACAAAAAGCCGCCGACCGCGACGGGGATTTTCCCAATGCTGCCATTTACATACAGGATAGCGGGGAAGGTGTATGTATAGCGATACTCACAAAGTTCTGTACAAGGCGCGCCGCCGAAGGCGGTACAGTTTAGTACGGCGAGGCGGCGCAACGCTGTACAGGGCTTTGCGAGGATTGCTATAAACGGCGAACGGTTTCAGGCGTTCAGATATTTTTCGCACGAGGCTTCCGGCGGTTGTAGGGTGGGGCTTGCCCCACCGTTAAAGCCGCGGGTTCCGTCATGGTGGGTCAAGCCCCCCCTACAATTTACATACAGGATAGCGAGGAAGGTGTATGTAAACGGCGAACGGTTTCAGGCGTTCAGGTATTTTTCGCGCGAGGCTTCCAGCGGTTGTAGGGTGGGGCTTGCCCCACCGTTAAAGCCGCATGTTCCGTCATGGTGGGTCAAGACCTACCCTACTAATTACGAAGGTGTCCTGAAATGTATGCTGATAACCAGCAGAGCGGCAAAAACCAGCCGTTGCCAATATTCCACCGGTTCGCCCCCTCCCCCGCAGGGCGAAGCCCGCAGCGGGCGGGTTCCCACGCAAAATGCGTCCGCATTTTGCGTGGGGCCCGGGGGGAGGGTTGGGGAGGGGGTAGCATCCGTAACTTCACCGCCAATGCAATTCAGACACCCCTGAGACAGCATACATTTCAGGACACCATCCAATTTACATACAGGACAGCGGGGAAGGTGTATGTAAACGGCCAGCCTCCTGCGTTCACTCCGCCGGATCGTCCACTGCGCCTGGGGAAAGTATTTGCCGCAGCAGCGCGGTTTTCACCGGGTCGCCGGGGTCATTCAGCGCTTCGTAGAAATCAATCGTCGCCGCGCAAAGAAAGGCGCGGTCTTCCGCCGTTTTTGCCATTTCCGGGATGGCCGCCAGCACGATTTTCTCGCCGTAGCGTTGGTGTAGGTCTTGCCGGATTTGCGCCTGTAGCGCCTGAATGGCGGCGGCATCTGGCGGTGCGGCAGGCGTGGTTTTGTCGCGCAGGATGGCGATTTGCATCGCATCCATGCCACTTTGGGCGGTGGTTTCGCGCAACAGCGCCATGTCGCTCGCTACGCCGTTGCCCGGAAAAAGCAGGGCAAAGCATTGCTCCGGGTCGCGCTCCTGTAACAGCTTGAGCTGTTTCAAAAAAATCGTCTCGAACTGTTGCAGGGTAGTGTCGCCGAGGCGCGGCAACCGTCGCAACAGCACCGGCGCGTAAGTCTCACGCAAGAGCGTCTCCAGCTGTTGCGGGTCGGTACTCCCGTCCTGCCGCATTTTGGCGAGGATTTCCTGATAAACCTGCGGCTCTTCTTCTTTCAGCGTCGCCAGCAGTGCGCCCTGTTGCGGTTCATCCTCACTCTGTTGCGACGCACGCGCACTGTCCGGCGTGGTGGTGCGCAGATAGTGATTCAGCCCCCACAGCGCGGGGACAGCAAGAATGGCGAAGACCAGCGCGGCGACGAGCAGGCGTACACCTTTACGCTCGCTATCAACCACCATCCTGCTGATAAACAGGGCAATAATGCCACTCACGCTGATGACGGCCAGCGTCAGCATCAAGTCGGTACTCATCGCTCACTCCCACTCAATCGTCGCCGGCGGCTTGCCGCTGACGTCATAAACGACGCGGTTGATGCCGCGCACCTCGTTGATGATGCGGTTGGAGACGCGCCCCAGCAGGCTGTAGGGCAGCTCCGCCCAGTGCGCGGTCATGAAATCGCTGGTAATCACCGCGCGCAGCGCGACCACATAATCATAAGTGCGGCCATCGCCCATCACCCCGACCGATTTCACCGGCAGGAACACGGCGAATGCCTGACTGGTGCGCTCATACCACGACACACCGTTTTCATCGCGCGTCTGCCGCAATTCCTCGATGAAAATATCATCGGCGCGGCGCAGCAAGTCGGCGTATTCGCGCCGCACCTCGCCGAGAATGCGCACGCCGAGACCGGGGCCGGGGAACGGGTGGCGGTAAACCATGTCATGCGGCAGGCCGAGGGCGACACCCAGCTCGCGCACCTCGTCCTTGAACAGGTCGCGCAGCGGCTCCAGCAGCTTGAGATTGAGCGACTCCGGCAGCCCGCCGACATTGTGATGGCTCTTGATGGCGTGCGCCTTTTTCGTCTTCGCCCCGGCGGATTCAATCACATCCGGGTAAATCGTGCCCTGCGCCAGCCAGCGCGCGTTCGCCCGCTTGCCCGCCTCGCGCTGGAACACCTCAACAAACTCCGCGCCGATAATCTTGCGCTTCTGCTCCGGGTCGGTCACGCCCGCCAGCTTCACCATAAAATCGGTACTGGCATCCACATGAATGACACGCACGCCGAGATTCTGCGCGAACATCTGCATCACCATCTCCGCCTCATTGAGGCGCAGCAGGCCGTGATCAACAAAAACACAAGTGAGCTGCTCGCCAATGGCGCGGTGAATGAGCGCGGCGGCGACTGACGAATCCACCCCACCGGAAAGACCGAGAATCACCTCCTCGTCGCCGACCTGCGCGCGAATCTTTTCGACCGCTTCCTCAATATAATTCGGCATCGTCCAGCTTGGACGCGCGCCGCAAATCTCCAGCACAAAACGGTTAATCAGCGCCCGCCCCTGTTTCGTATGCGTCACCTCCGGGTGAAACTGAATGCCATAAAAACGCTTGCCGACATTTTCCATCATCGCAATCGGACAAGACGGCGTCTCGCCAATCACACAAAAACCCTGCGGCAATTGCGATACCTTGTCGCCGTGGCTCATCCACACATCGAGCGTATGCGGCAAATCATCCTGAATATTGCGGGTCAAATCGCTGTCAATCGTTTTCACCTGCGCATAACCAAACTCGCGCTGATCGCCGGGGCTAACCACACCGCCCAAATGATGCGCCATAAACTGCATCCCGTAACAAATGCCCAATATGGGCACACCCAAGTCAAAAATCCCGGTATCGGCCTGATAGTCCGAATCATAAACCGAATTAGGCCCGCCTGAAAGAATAATGCCCTTTGGCTGAAAATCTCGAATCTCGGCAAGCGGCATATCATAAGGATGCAATTCACAATACACATGCGCCTCGCGCACGCGGCGGGCAATGAGTTGCGTTACTTGCGAGCCAAAATCAAGAATTAAAATCTTATCGGCATCAGGCGAGGTCGTCATAAAAAATCCTTGGTCAAGAAAAACGTTTACGGGTTAAAAGAAAACTGTCATCCAGCAAATCCAAAATTACCGCATCCGGCAAAGCAGCAAGCTGCAAACTGAGCCAATGCGCCTTGTTCATATGATAAGCGGGCAACACGCCCGCCATACCGCGCAATATTACCAGATTTTCCGGCTGCGCCTTCACATTCAGCACCCACACCGCCTCCGCCTGCGGCAGACCGAGCTTGGTGCCGGGCGGATTCAACAACACGGCGAACCACTTGCGGTTTTCCGCATGGCGAAATACCGCATAATCCGGCGTATCGCGCCACAAATACTCTGGCACAACGCCATAGCGGGTTTCCATTTCAGTAAATAGCGTTTGCGGATTCATGACTATCCCCCTTGCGGAAAAAACGGCGGGAAATAACCCGGCGCAAAATACGGTAAAGCATCACGGCGAAAGGAATGGCGTAAACAGCAGAGACCATTTTTTTCAGCGTAGCCGCATGACGCCACCATAATGGCGTAACCGTTGGCAGCCAGGTGCTGTCATCAATACGGTAAGAAAACTCCAGCGGATCGCTCATGCTGTCCGCAAACTCCCTGACATAAAGCGCATCGCCATCGCGTTCAAGATAAATACGGTGCAATCCATCATTCTCCTCAAAATACAGCGGCTCACGACAAAGCGGCTTGTTTTGCCATTGCGCCGGCTCCGCAAAATGCACCAGTTGCGGACGTGCATCATCCAAAATACAAACCGAAAATAACGCATTGGGCGTATCAAGTTTTGGCGCCAGCCAAAGAAAAAAGCCCCAACCCAACAAAAGCCAACAGGCAAGACCAAGCGGAATGCGCAGCCAAAAGGGAAGTAACGGTTTAGCGCGGATTTTCTTTGCCATATTTCCCTCTATAACGGATAAAACAAAAAGAGATGAGACTATAAAGCAACCATGCCAACGGTATCGCATAAAAAGCAGCGGCAATTTTCTCTACCGTTGTCGCATGGCGCCACCAAAGTGGTATAACCGTCGGCGGGGTTGCCCTTTCGTCCAGACGATAAACAAACTCACGCGGGTCGCCCGGAATATCCTCATAGACCTTGCCATAAACCGTATCACCATCGCGCACAATATCGATACGATAACTGCCATCCTGATACTGCAAGGCTTCACGACACAGCGGATACTTCCCCCAGTTTTTGCCCGAAAGCCGGTCAAAACGCGGATAACTCCCATCCATAACACAAACCGCAAAATGTTCATCCGGCATTTGCCGCTCAGGAATATCCCGCACCAGCCAAAAATAAACCATCAACCAAACCACACCCCAACAAATCAAAGCCAGCAACAGGCGAAACCATAGCGCAGGCTTGGGATACTTTTTACTCATGTGATTTCCAGATTTCCTGCCACGATGGCAAATTGTGTGCTTCCCGCCATTCACGCAAACGGCAGGCGACGATTAACCCGCCAATCATCGCGGCAGAAAAAGCGCCGCCCATGATTGCCAGCAATGACCCGCCAGAAAGCAGCCATAAAACCAAAGCGGCAAGCAGTGCAAAGCAAAAACCATAGCCCATAAAATTGCCGACAAAACCCGCCAATATCGGCGGCGACAACATCACGCCCCGCTGCCAAAGAAAATGATGCAACGGCGTGCGCTGACACCAACGGGGCAACCCAAGCGGTTGCAGGATTGCCAAAGCGCTGCGGATGGAAGGCGGATAAGCGCCATTTTGCTGCCCGGCTTTTGCTGGCCGGTAAATGACAGGTTTTGGATCATTGGCTGGTAGTTTAGGCATGATTGTCGCTTGGTGTATCGGGCAGGTTTTGCACTTCTTGCCATGTGAGCAAATTTAATTTTTGCCGCTGGCGCTGTGTTGAATACGCCATCATCGCTCCGTAAGTTATAAAATAAATTATCCCATACACCACCCACTCCACAGACGTCAATCCATTATGCCAACGCAGTATATATAAAAATATCAAAGGAGTAGAGAGAAATATAGGGATGCTATTAATGCCAAAATAAACAAAATTGAAGGCGAAATTGGCCAAGATGGCAGGCGGCAAGGCGATGCCATGCCTCCAGAAAAACCTGTGAACAAACCACCATTTCTCATTCTTCAGGAATTTTGGAATATCGGCGGCTTTCAGATAGGCCAGTGCTTTTTCAACGGAAGGCGGATATGACATCATGAACTCCTTAAGAAATACAGTCATTAATGCGGATGGTTTGATGGTTTTACGCGCTTTTGTTCCCGTATTCCGTTTTGAGATGGTACACCAAAGCGCATCCTGTGGCCTTTACGGTTTTTCATCGGGCAGTTTTTGGATTTCTTTCCATGAAAGCAACTTTAATTTTTTCTGCGTCCTTCTCACATCAAACGCACAACCCAATCCGATAACTACTCCATAAATAACCCAGCGATAGAACAACCCACCAGGAAAACTCCAATTATTGCGCTCTACCAGAAAAAATATTGCCAAAACCAAAAGGGTTCCATATCTCAGTCCAAAAACCAGCATATTAGTAAAAAATCCTGACAACAAAGCAGGCGGAAGCGCTATACCTTTTTTCCAGAAGAATTGGTAAAACCGAGGATATTCCTGGTACCCTTTCGGTATATCAACCGTTTGCAGATATACTAGTGCTTTTTCAACGGAAGGCGGATATGACATTATGGACTCCTTAAGAAATACAGTCGCTGACGCGGATGGTTTGCTGCCCCCACCCCGCCCCTCCCCCACGGGGGAGGGAGCCGTCCGCTGGTTTTACGCGCTTTTGTTCCCGTATCCCGTTTTGGAATGGTACTCCAAAGCGCACCCTATGGCCTTTACAGCTTTTCATCAGGCAGGTTTTGGATTTCCTGCCACGAAATAAGCGCAAATTTACGACGTGCGTAGCGCTCCAACAATGCGAGAAACAGTCCCCAAAATATGGCGTTAAAGACAAAGATAAAAATCCATAATCCCGCAGACGCATGAACATTGAAGCCGTAGATAAATATCAGCATTATTGGTACAAGGCGGATACTGGTATTTATACCGCCAGTAATAATATTTATTGTAATGTTTGCCAGTATTGGCGGCGGTATCGCAATACCGCTCCGCCATAATATTTTGTGCAATACCGATTCCCGGTGAAAGGAAATAATGTTTTTTTCTTGCAGGTATGCTAATGCTTTTTCGATAGCGGGCGGATAAGTCATGGTGTACTCCTTGCAGATTGACAGAAGAAAAATATTGCCGCTTGATGATTCGCCATGCAGGCTTTTTGTTTTATATGGTTTTACATACACCTGAGCGCTCGATGTGTATGTATAGTGGAATAAAACAGAAACAGCCCAAGAATTCCCCCTCCCCCGCAGGGCGAAGCCCGCAGCGGGGGAGGGCCGGGGTGGGGG
>ERZ773056.773-NODE-773-length-16818-cov-21.134940_pt1 | contig 16818 bp, 13 predicted proteins | sample MGYA00580857_ERZ773056 | MGnify/ENA primary metagenome ERZ773056 (study PRJEB29015, sample SAMEA2737996) | human oral metagenome | biome: human oral; feature: human-associated habitat; material: dental | place: China | collected 2114 ... | reverse complement strand
GGTGAAGATAGACGGGATGAAGATAAAGGATATTTTTGGGAAACAGTAGGGGTAAAATAAAGCGTAAGAAATGTTATAAATCTATAATTAAGTATTATTTTAAAGGGTGAGGTAAAGAGTTGAAGATAAAAAATAATAGTTTAAAAATCATCTCGTCAAATAAGACGGCTATTAAAAAGAGCAGAAGTATTGATGGTGTAGACTTAAGTAGTTTTGCAATATCACATATAGTTGGCAATAATCCTATAATTTATGCAGATATAGCTGTAAGGAAAGAGTATTTAGAATTTATATCTAAATATATGGATATTTTGAAACCGGATAAAGATATATTGGAAAATGCACTAATAAGAGCATATGAAAAGATTATATTGGATGCTGAAGAAATAAGAGAAAGTCAAAATATTCAATTTTATAAATATTATATTTTATTGGATGTCTACCATATCATATCTTATAGGATAAGGAACATAACAATAGATAGGATAGATAAGTTAAGAGAACAGTATTATGGAGATTTTATAATAAAGGATAAAGATAAAGAAATTATAGACCATGTTATAGATTGTTTATACAGACTAAAAGGAATAAATAAGAAAAGATGTTCTAAACTAAGTTTAACTCAAAATGAAATAGAGTATATCAATCTCATAAGAAAAAATATTGCATTTAAGAGCAAAAGACCTTTTGAAATAATGGTAACGGCAACAATGAGTGCAGGTAAGTCAACTTTTATAAATGCACTAACTGGTAAATATATTTCTTTATCACAAAATATGGCTTGTACAAGTAAGATTCATACAATAATAAATAAGACTTTCGAGGATAATTATTCTTATGAGTTTGACTATGACTTGATTATGACAGCCGGAACAGAAGAACTTATAAATGACAATGAGAATAATAAGACGGATATAATTACGGTAGGAACATATTTTAATGGCGATTTATCTAAAGAAAGAATTATAGTAAACGACTCACCGGGTGTTAATTTTAGTGGTGATAAGGAGCATAAGGAGACTACAGAAAGACTTATAAAAGCACAAAACTATGACTTGATAATATACCTTATGAATGCAACACAGCTTTCTACTAATGATGAAGATGAATACCTTGAATTTATAAAAAATAATAAAGGAGACATACCTATTATTTTTGTTATCAATAAAATAGACGTTCTGAATGAGGAGGAAGAGAATATTGATTCAATTATAAAAAAACAAATAGAGTTTCTGCAGAAAAAAGGTTTTATAGATCCTATAGTATGTCCTGTATCTTCAAAAGCAGGCTATCTGTCAAAGAAGTTTTTTAAAGAAAAATTAACAAGAACAGAAGAAAGAGAGCTTTATAACTATATAGATAAGTTTGAAAGAATGAGACTCTCATCATACTACAATAAGTTGCTTGGAAGAATTAGGGTAAGAAGCGGAAAACAAGAAGAAGAGAAATTATCAAGATTAAGTGGATTAAGTTATCTTGAAAAAATTATAAAATACATAGTTAAAGGAGCAAAGTGAAATGGTACAGATATATGTAAAGTACAACCCCTATAAGTTAGGAACAGAGATTAAGATAAACGGTAACCCTATATCAAAAGACAGTACATTATATAAGCTTACAAAAGGTAAGCGTTTACAAGAGTGGATATCTGAATTTCCAAAAATGCTTGAATCGGAGACAAACAGTGTTGACTTTGATATAGAGTTTTACGGAATGCCTTTGGATTGGGATGACTTTGAAGATGCTTTTAATAACGCTAAGGAAACAGGACAGATAAAAAGCCTTAATCTTAAGTTTATTGAAGGACGTTCTAATGAAGATATTACTGAAAGAATAATTGATATATTTACGGACTTGAAAGAAGGACCTATAGATGATTTTAGAGACCCTAAGCTTTTAAGAGCTTTTGATAATATTAACAATTCAATATTTCCGATTAATGTTATAGCTACTATGAGTTCAGGTAAGTCTACACTTATTAATGCCTTGTTGAGAAACAGGCTCATGCCATCAAAAAATGAAGCTTGTACAGCTACTATTACAGAGATAATAGATAATGACAAAGATGGCTTTGTAGCTACAGCTTATGACATAAATAATAATGAATTAGATTATTATATACCAAATTTAACCTACGGTATTATGAATGAACTTAATGATAATGAAAATGTTCATAGAATAGAGGTAGAAGGAGATATACCATTTATAGATGCAAAAAGTATAGCCTTGATGCTTGTTGATACTCCGGGACCGAATAATGCTCAAAATCAGGAGCATAAAAATACTACATATAGGGCTATAAATAGTAATTCTAATAATTTGATTTTATATGTATTAAACGGTACCCAATTAAGTACCAATGATGATGCTGAATTGCTAAAGTATGTAGCGGAGCAGATACAAAAGGGTGGTAAACAGGTTAGAGATAGATTTATCTTTGTTATAAACAAGATGGATGGATTTAACCCTGATGAAGAAGATATAGAAAAAGCGGTTATGTCTGCTAAAAAGTACCTTTCTGGTTATGGTATTGAAGATCCTCAGATATTCCCTTGTTCAGCATATACTGCCTTGAATATAAGAACTCATCTTGCAGACATAGATATAGAAAATCTTTCAAGAGAAGAGGAAAGGCAACTTCCATCTGCAGCTAGAGATGCAATACCGATGATTTATAAGTTTATAGGTTACAAATCAATGCATTTGGAAAAATACTCAACATTATCTCCAAGTGCAAAGGGTGAGTTGAACTATAGACTTAGGAAGGCTGAGGCAAATAATGATATAAAGGAACAGGCTTTGATACATTGTGGTATTTATTCTATAGAAGCTGCTATAATAGCCTATGTAAAGAAATATTCAAAGACGAAGAAAGTAAAAGATCTTGTAGAGTCATTCCAAGAGGTAATAGAGAGCAATCAAGTACTTGCTAAGGCTAAAACTCAAGTAGCTACAGATACAGAAATGGCTAAAGTATGTGTAGAAAGAGCGAATCTCATAAGAGAAAAAATTAGTAATGGAAAAGATGCGGAAATATTTAAAAGAAAAGTACATGATTTAAATCCTATAACAACTATAAAGAGTAAGTCTGAAGAACTGAAAAATAAAATCTCTGAAAGGACATCTTGTATATTTAGTGATTGTGAAGATTATATTACTGACAGGAAAGAAGCAAAAAGAGTAATATCATTATTTACATCTATGTCCTCAAATTCAATTGCAGAGGTTACTACAGAACTTGAGAACGTGATAAATAAAGAGGTGATGAATACAGGGGAAAAACTTTTGGTGGAGTATCAGGAAAAGTTATCAAGTATTGATGAAAGTACAGATAATAAAAGCTTGGATTTTGGTACTGCAGACTTGATTAAAGGTGCATTAAATAATATGAGGGAAAGTATAAGGGCATGGAATTCAAGTGATTTTGTTGTCGAAACGGTAGATGAATTAGGAGAGACGAGCTATGAGGAAAGAATTTACTATGAAAAAGTAGGTCAGGAAAAGGAAAAAGTAGCTGACGGAACAGAAAAGGTGAAAATAGGAACTCAAAAAGTATTGGTAGGTACACACCAAGAATTAGCAGGAACAAGAAAAGTTAAAAATCCAAGTAAATCAGGTTTTTTTGGATTTTTAAAGTTTTGGGAGCCATCTTGTATAGAAGAGAATGTGTATGAAAATGTAGATGACTATGAAGATCAAGATGTATATGAAACTGTTATTAAATATAAAACCGTACTTAGAGATGTGTTTGAGCAACGAGTTGACAGAATAGAAAAATTTTCCCTGTCTGTTAGTGAAATGCAATCAAGTTTAGTAGCTATGCTAAGAAAAAGTATAGATGACGGAATAAATGAGGCTATTGGGTATGCAGGTAATCAAATTAATATGATAAAAGCACAATTTACATCAATGTTTGATGAACTTGATGTATTAATAAAACAAAAATACGAAGAATTGGAAGAATGTATCAACGATCAAAAATCAAGTGAAGAACAATTGGAAAATAATAAAAAAATACTTTTATGGATAGAATCTTGTAAAGAAAATATGGAAAGAGTTCTTGAGATATAGGTGAGATTAGTAGAACAGATTTATAAAAAGGCTGTAACTTTACCAAACTATCTTAAAATGTATTAATATAAAAGTTATAGCCAAAATAAAAGTAATAGTTAATGTACAAGGAGATATGCAGCTATGATTCCCAAAGTAAAAAAATATATTGACGATAAGGATATAAAAGGAATTAGATACGTGTTTATAGATGCTTTAGATGCTGATCCGACTTTTGACAAATACAAAGAAACATATGAAGAATGTAAGAAGGTTGAAGGTTTATTTGAAGATTATCAAGAATTTAACTCTTTATCTTCGAATAAATGCGAGTGGGATAAGGAGTATTGGAAAAATTTGAAAATAGATTTGGAGAAAAATTTTTCCCAAAAAAGATTTGAACATATGATACAGGTTGCAAGAGTCGTATATGCAGAAAAGGTAGAAAAATTATATAATAAAAGAGAACTGGAAAATATTAGCGCTTCAAAAGATGATAAAGATACTATAAAAGTAGATAGTATAGAAACCATTAATATTGAGAAGAGTGTTATGGATGATCCGGAAGAAAAGCAAGAAAAATCACTAAAAGAAAAGAGTAAGAAACTTGAAGAGGAAGAAGAAATAAAAGAAAAAGAGCGAAAAGAAAAAGAGAGAAAAGAAAAAGAGAGAGTTCAAAGAGAACTTCAAGGCTCTAATAATAATGATAATAATGGAGATAGGACATCAAAAAAAGTAAAGGGGATTGTAACATTAATAGTAGCAATTATAGTACTAATTATAATAATAGTAGTAATAAATGTAATTATAAAATGGGACAATCCCCCAACAAAGCAGAGAAAAGTATCGCCTACGAGCCAATTGGTAAGACTGATAAACATGATTATCGTATGACTACGAGTTTAGATCGAATTGTAGTAACTAATATAAATAATAGAAAAGAAAGAAATTATACAAAGGTATCCAAACAAAATTTTGAAAATTCTCAATGGGAAAAAGTTAGAAATAAACAAAATAAATATATAATTGAAATATTAAAAGGAGAATACGGTAACCATAATGGGGATTTTATGAGAATTAAAGAAATTAATGGTAATATAAATGATAGTTGGACATATTATAAATTAAAAAAAACAGCTAAATAATAATATAGTTATACTTTGAATATAAAGGCGGATATATATGGCTAATAAGTATCTTAATAAAAATGTGAGATTCAAATGTCAAAGTGGAAATGCAGTTTGGTTCAAGGCAGAAAATGGGGATACAAAAGTTAAAATAAAAAATACAGAGGTGCTAGTTGATGATTGTAAATTAAGAATTATTGGCGGAATGAGACCGGGACAATGCAATTTACTTAAGGATCCGAATACAGGCATTCCACTTCCATGTAGTGCGGACCCCGTCATTGGAATGTGGAATAATAAATCCAGATTAAGGGTTGGAAGTAAAAGTGTTTTAACAAGCAGATGTTCTATAAATTGTCCTCTTTTTGGGTGTATAAAACCCTTTAAACCTACAATGATAACAATAGATGTTGGTGATGACACTAAAATACAATCTATAGATTTATCATTAGATAATAACAGTGATACTTACAATGATAATTATGAGAAAAAAGCAAATAATGATCAAAATAAATCCGATACAAAAAAATTTGATGATAGTGGTATAGAAAAAAATATTGAATCTAAATTATGTGATTATGAAAACTGTACAAGAAGAGCTGAATGCGAATTTCTAAAGACATTGTCTACGATAAAAGAAACTAATGAAAGCAAAAATGCTAACGAGTTAAAAGGGAATATGTTGAAATATGGCATTGATAAATATATAGAAGAAGATATAGCTATTGCTCCTTCTTTCTATAAATATAATAGCAATGCTCCTTCTTCAGACCAAGACAATAAGAATATAAATGCTTCTTCCCCAGTTCAATATAAGATGTATAGTATTGCTCATCATCATATTGTTCCGGTAAATCAATGTTTTAAAACATTTGAAGAAATCGTAAAATTGGCAAATTATTATAAATACAATATTAATAGAGCCGAAAATGGAATTTGTTTACCCACTATGAATGAAGGATATGATAAAAATATATTTAATTTAAAAAAGGAAGTGGCATTTTATGCTATGGAAAAAATCGGAAAACAATGGCATAAAGGAGGGCATAGATACTCATGTGATAAGATTAGGGAAGATGTAGATAAAGTCTTACAAAAACCATTTATAAATTATCAACAGGCGGTTTGTGATGAACTAAGAAAATTTATTAATAAACTTTTAGAAACACCAAAATGTAGGGCAGATAACTATGAGGAGCAGGCTATAGAATTTGAAACAGCCATGAACCATATTTGTGAAAGGATTGAAAAAAAACTTCAAAAGTTCAAGGAGACTCCTAAAAAATCTTACCCTTACTATGTTTCAAAATTAGCATTTTATTTTGCCTTTGAAGAAGGATTAAAAGAATATGAAAATCAATTATTTGAAGATCAATTATCTAAAGATGAAGGAGTATAGATATGGCAAATTACTATGTATTAGATGCATCCAGAAATGTTAAGGAATATATAAGTATTATTGATGGTACAAAGGAATTGGAAACAGCATGTCAAATGTCGGAGTTTCAGTTTTTAACAACAAAAGCGGTGACTATAGAAGTTGATGAGGATAGTGGACGAATATTTCAAGACTTTATTTATGATAACGGAGTGCCGGTCATGTCAGACAGAATGAAAGAGTATATGGATAAATTAGAGGTTGATTATTTGTTCTATAAGAAATTGATTCTTACAAAGAAAGAATTAGGAATAGAAGAAGTATACTGGCTGGCATTACCACAGAGAATTAAGTGTCTGAATAAAGAAGAGAGCGAAATAGATGAGATACTTAATATTGCAGATGAAATCGTTATAAATCAACAGCGAGTGGGGAGATTTAAAATCTTTAAATTAGCTGATGTTGGAAACTGGGAAATAATATTATCGGAAGATATGGCACAAGCATTAAAAACACAGGATTTTAGAGGTGTTCATATATATGAGATTAATTCATAAGGGGGAAAATGACAATGGAACCGATGGATGTAGTAAAGCAAACAGGAAAAACTATTATTTTTGAAGAGTTCAATCGTGATGAGAATAAAATGAATCTTGTAACCTTATTAACAAGAGATGATGAGGATATTTCATTAGAAAAGTTTAAGGACGCTTTAATGGGCAAAGATTCTGAGCTTGTAGTTGAAAACTTTGAAGATTTTGTTGAAAAGTTTTCACCAACTATCTATGAAACAATTGTGAAGACCGGAGAAACTTCGAAATTTGTTTATGAACTTGATAAGCCAAAGTATGAATGTACTCAGATAAAACTAAAAGACCATGCATTTTATAAAATGATAATGTCATTACTGGATAGGAAGGCAACTTCAGATAAGGGTAATTTAGAATTTCCTTATGATGATTTGAAGAAAGCATTGTCTCCTGAAGCTGAAATGGAAGAATGCAAAAAAATAAGAAGGAACTTTTTAAGCAATACTCGTGAGTATATGAAATTGGTTGAGAGTGGAGAGCCAAGTCAAGAAGCTGAGAGGTTTGCTCAAAATATAATGGCTTGTAGGGATAAGATAGTGGATAAATATCAAAATAAAAGTCCGCTTGCATTGCTACCGTTGTTGATAGCTGATAAACAAAGCCAAATTGATAAGATGAAAGAAGCTGAAGAACCATCTTCATCTCAAGGAGAGGTAAAAGTTATTCCTTGTGATTATTCATTTGATGAAAAAGGTAATATTTGTTTAATTGAGCAGTCATATTCTGATGAAGCTCCCAGTGAGGTGACCGGTGACGATAGAATAAATCAATTAATTGATGTTGTAAGAGATGATTTTCAAGAATCCGCACCTATTGCAATTCGAGAAAATACATATATCGAAGATCTGGTAGTTAATGTATTTGTTCCAAACGGAGGTAATCAGTTAACAACTAAAGACAGGTATGAGATAGAAACGGAAAAAAAGCAGTTACAAGATATATATAGTAGCAGCATTGAAAGTTTTGCAAAGGCAGTTGCAACTGTAATTGAAAAATTTGCAGGTGTAAAGAGTTTTTTTGATCATGCATTATGTGACGGTAAGTTGGCAAGAGATGTTTCTGTAATTATTTCTAATTGTAGGGTGGATGCGATATTAAATGATGATGTGGCAAAGAGAAGATTCAAAAAATACTTTTCAGCATTAAGTGCCGAAAAAGATATTAATAAAATATGGTTCGGTATTATACCCGGAGTTGCGTACGGAGAAGATACAAGCATATTAAAGAAGGCTTCAAATCCTTTTGAAAGAAGGAGGACAGAGGAAGTATCTACAAAAAAGAATCATAACGGCTTAGTTAATTTAGATACTGTAAAAGAAATGCTTTCTATACTTAGTGAAGTTAAAATAATGACTTTTGTTAATTATAAAGCCGGTGAAAAAACAGGTTTTAGTGAATTGACAGATTCAATAGTAAATGGATATAAGAAAGATTTTGAGAATGTTAATAGTGAGTACGCTGTTTTTACATATCCTAATTTTACTATTTTGCCTAAAGAAAAAAATACGGTCAGGATTGGAACAGAGTATAATTATGACATGGGAAAGGAAAGAGAAACATATATAGTTATACCGGGTATATATCTGGAGTCATCATACATTGCTTGTGGAATGATAGTTGGAATTCAAAATTATAGGTATTTACAAAGTAAAGGTTTTATGGTTAAACCTAAGTATCCTTGTGTAAGGTTTGATATAGAGGATATAGAAAATGCAAAAAGAATAACTACAAAATTAAATAGAGAGACTACTACTGAAATGCTAAAGCAAACTAAAGATGCAATAATGGAAGATAGGTTTGGATTCGTATTTGCAGATAACAAAATTATTTTTGATGGCAGGGTAATAAATAACAGTTATATATTAAATGCAAGAACTCTAAAGAAAGATAACAATGGAAAGTATAAGCCATTATATAAAACCCTAGTTAGAAATTTTGTTGCACAATTGCTTAGAGCATTTGCAGAGAATGTAACAGATAAAAGTGTAAATCAATTTAAAACTGATTATGTTGAAACATGGAAACGAGATAATAAAGATGATGATAGAAAGTATGCAAACAGGGTATTACTTGAAGGTGAGACAATAGAACTTGACTCAGCAAAACACAGATTAGTTGTGACATTTAATAAAGAGGCTGAGGTATGGGACGATATAGTGATCAATGATTCAGAAAGTGAGGAATAATTTATGCGTTATGAATTATGTATTGAAGGTGATGGTGGTAATATTGATATTAAACACAAAGATGTTATTCAAAAAGTAGATGTTAAGATATATCAAAAGGATAAGTCTGCAAACGATCGTTCAGATCAACTTTTTGGAGAAGTAACAATTCAAGGATTATTGAATGAAAAATCTCAAAAGGAAACAAAAAATATATTTGAATGGACTAAAAAAATAGATAAGGCAAGTGTTTATAAAATTATTTCTATTAAAGTTTATAGTAAAGAGGAGTTAATTAGGGATTACTACTTTAAAGATATGTATTGTACAAGCTATCAAGAGGTATTTGATGAAAATGAAAAGGCAGTTGAGGCTGACTCTATAGGTTATTTTATACTTGAACTTAAGCAAAGAAAGGGCTCTATAGATACTATAGTTGTAGATTGCTAATAGGTGATATTGTGAAAATTTCTGGATTTGAAAATATTATTGCTATAGAAGAGTTTGAATATATCACTAAGGTGAATGAACATGAAAGATGCAACTTTGTTTGCTATGTGAAAGAAAAAGATATAGAAACATTAGTTAATCTTGTTGGTTCTGATTGTGAATATGAACATGAACAATTTTATTTTCTTGGACATGTAGTAGAGGTTATGGTGTCTAAAGATATAAGTGGAGTTCGTTTAGAGGTAAATGCAATTGGAAATACTTATTTGTATGATATGGATAAGCATCACAGAATATTTCAAAGTTCAGATAAAACCCTATCAGACATACTTTCCAAACTTGAAAGTATGTCTGAAGTTAAATACAAGACTGAACAGGAAGAACCCATACAAGAAATATTAATTCAAGAAAACTTATCAGATTGGGAGTTTGCTGTTTATTTAGCAAAAACTTGTGGTGAATATATATTCCCGAGTGATAAGACCTTTGTTGGAAGTCATAATTCTAATGAGTTTACCTTAGAAGAAAAAGACCTAATAGATTATAAGTATATAAGTAACATTAACGGTATAGAATTAGTTTGCAGAATAAATAAAAATATTAATCTTGGCGATATAGTTATTTATTCCGGAAAAAAATTATTTGTTAGCCAAAAAAAGTATATTTTAGAGCAAGAACAGTATTACTATGAATATTACTTATTAGAAATCAAGGAACATAATAAATCCAGGATATGTAATCATGCCTTTCTTGAAGCTATTGTGAAAGATAACAATGATCCGGATAGAAGAGGTAGGATAAAGGTTTCTTTTGAAAATGAAAGTATTGAAGATTGTATGCAAGAAGATGCGGTCTGGCTCGAAAGAGAATGTTTTTATTCCAGCGAGGGATTTGGTGCGGTTTTTATACCTGCTATTCAAGATAAAGTAATTGTAAAAGTATCAGATGGAAAAGGTGTTGTACTTGGTAGTCTAAGAACAGAACCCTATGATGAAGTTTTTCAAAATCAAGATTCCAAGTACATATTGATAGACAAAGATATTTTTATGGAATATACAAATGGTTCTTTTAATATAGTCAATAAAGATATTAAACTAAGTTTATTAGATAAAAAAATCACCTTAAATATTGGTGATGATACCGGTTTAGTTATAGATTCAGGCTCAATGAACATACAAATTAGTAAATCAGCATTGGAATTTTCGAATGACTGGAAAGTATCAACAAGTAACTACTTTGTAGAAGCTAAAAGAGATACTTCTATTTTAGCTAATAATATTAATATTAAAGGCAAAAGTGGGGTTAATATAAACTAATGTATAATATAGATAAGGAAAAGATTAAAACAATAATTGAAAATTCTGTTTTCTCATCAGATGAAGAGAAAAATAAACAGTTGCGCAATTTATTTCTATCTTTTTTCTCTGAATTATGTAATTATTCACAAGCTGTAAATGAGAATATATTAAGTCAAAGTATTCTTAAAAATTATGATGCAATTTTACCGGAAATTTGTGTGGCTCTTATAGATAAAGATATCGTAGAAAAGCAAAGTAATACTTTAGGTTTAGTTGCCATGGTTGACGAAAATGATAAAATTTTTATTGATGATGAGTATGAAAATATAAAGAAATTAATCGGAGATGCAGAACATAAAAAAAAGTACGAAGGTCAGTATATAAAGCAAGGTCAATGTCATAAGTTTCAATATTATTTGAAGTTTGATAGAAGTTTTATTGAGAAACAGGAACTGCTATATGAGTATGCATTATATTACAATTTAGGTAATCCAATATTATATTCTCCATACAGTCATAAATCAGTGACTTTAATTTATGATAAAGAAGTTTCTGAAAGTCATTGTGAATTAGATTTTAAATTCAATGAAAATGGAATTAATGTCATTAATGGAATTAAAAATAATTTATTTTGGAATATTGACATACATAATGAGAATAGAACATATGATGCTAAAGTACCTTATGGAAATGAGGTCAGGTATATTTTTCGATTTAACAAAAGCAAAAAAGGCAACTATGTACTGCCCTTGCCGTTAAATAATCAGACTAAGGTCTTTAATATTGAGGTTCTGGAGAGTATGATAGAAATCTCAACAGATCATGATATTGATGAATTTGCAGTTCTAGAGCCATTGGAATGTGATGAAACCTCACCATTGATTAAAACTATAAAATCTAATGAGAAGTTTTTTAGCAATAGAAGGTCCTACAATGAGATAATCAATAAAAGAATTATATCAGAATCAGATATAGAGCATTCAATAGCAACATTTAGAAATAATAATGGAATCAAATGTTGTATATCTGAAGGTGGTGGGCAAATAGTAAATAGGTATACAAAGAAGTATAGGGCAGATAGAAAATCCAGAAAATTTTTTAATACTATCAGCCGTGAGTATTTATTATTTAAAGCGGAAGAAAACAAACAGTTTCTAACAGACTATGTTAATTATGTTATTGAATATTTAGAATTCTATTATCCGGAAATAGAGTGGGTAGGTGAACTGTAATGTCATACATTTGGGAAAAGTATTTATCAGAGAATCGTTATAAAGTAGCCAAAAAGATATGCCCCTACATTGAAGTTTTTAATAATCAAGGTGAAGATATTGAAGTGAATCCGTTGCTAAGGTTTTCTACTTTATTTGAACTAATAGGCTCAAAAGATATCCTAGAGTATATTTACGAAGATGATAAAACCGAATCTGAGAATGAAGAGAATAAGGCGAAATTAGAGAATGTAGTATTTCATTTTTTGGCTCAATTGGATAAAAATAAAGGTCTTTACTTTAGGCAAACTCTAATTGAAAAAATAAGAAATGAAATATCAGATGGACTTTATGGGGAATTTGTACAAAAAAGCTGGGGTACTTTATCTTCAAAAGAACAAGAAACTATTCTGTATGGGCTATCTCAAAGGAGACTTTTAGATAATGAAAATTTCTTTATGGATACTATAAATAAGATTTTTCCAGCCTCTTCGCTATTTTATGAAAGAAACACCAATCTTTATTACCTGTATATTTATGAAGAAAATACAGAGGATAATATTAAAAAATATGAGCTCATAAAGTACTTATTCTGGAATAAGAATTACACATTGCAAGTGGTATGGAAGTATTATTATGGAATAATTGGAGTTAGTGATACAATGAAGATTGATCAAATACAAATTATATAAATAAGCAAGGATAAAATATGGATAGCTTTGAGAAATTGTTAGAAATAATGAAAAGTGGAAAATTTACTGAAGAAGAGAAAATAACTATCAGTCAAATGTATAGCAATAAAAAATTGTATAGGGAATTCAAAAGTTTTGAATCTGTCGAAGAGGAAAGCAAAACTAAAAGTAAGAAATCTGATAAGGATAATATTAAGGGTGGGATGAAGATGGCTAAAGATAATAAAACTAATTTATACGATACTATATCTAAGAAAGAATGGAATACAATAGTAAGGGAACTATTTTATTCGGGAAATAATAAAGTCAAAGAATATTTTACAGATAATGCTACAACACCATATAAATGGAATATAATTGAATCAGATAAAATTATAGTGCCTAAAAAAATTGATTTATATACTGGCTTGGATTTAACCGTTAAAGATCAAATATATGTACAGATTGAAGCGATAAAATTTTTTTCTGAGGTTTTACTTGTTAATGGTGATGATAGAGCTGTTGGAATATTTAGATTAAAGACTGTACTTATTGACGGTGTTTATAAAACTGCATTGATAGCAAGTTCACAAAATATTAATTTTAACGACCATAACAGTGCTAAATATACTTTTGTTTTTGCAGATATGTTGAATACACTATATAGAATACCGATTGATATTTCACTTTATGAAACAGAAATGACCAATGTACATTTATGTATAGATTTCGGAACATCAAATACTACTGCAGGATGTTTTTTGAATGACACATATGTAAATAATATATCTAATATAGCTATTATCAATAAGAATGTTATTTTAGATTCCGAAAACATTGTAAAATTTCCTGAGTATAGTAAAGAATTGAATACCATAGAAAACTTGTCATATTGCAATATTGTTCCTACAATAGTGTACGTTAATGATTGTTCGGATCCTAAAAATATTGATTACTCATTTGGATATGAGGCTGCCGGAAAGATTAAAGATGATAAATACTGCCCTAAAGCCAGTTGCTTTATGGAAATAAAAAGGTGGACATCAAGTCCGGATTCAACTGAAAATATACAAGATTTATATGGAAATAAAGCAACAGTTAAGAGGAGAGATATTATATCTAAGTATATAATGTTTATAGTAAGAAATGCTGAGAATCAATTAAAATGTAAATTTAAAAATATTCATATATCTACACCTGTTAAATTAAAAGATAAAGTATTGGGATTATACTCGGATATTTTACAAGAACAAGGGTATTGTTTAGAAATGGAAAATGCTATTGATGAAGGTATTGCGGTATTGTATAGTATTATAAATAGTCAAATAATGGATAAGGACTATTTGTGTAATAAAGAGGAAAAAGCATTAATAATTGATTGTGGAGGTGGAACTTCAGACTTGGCATCCTGTAGATATAAGTTGGAAAAGGATGAAGATGGAATTATTAATTTGGATATTGTGACTGAGTATATGAATGGTGATGTGAATTTCGGAGGCAATAATCTAACATATAGGATAATGCAATTTATGAAAATTGTATACTCTCAAATGTATAATGCTCGTAATAGAGTCAGCATTGATGAAATTATATCTCAAGATGTAAACTCAATGTTTTCATTTATAGAAGGAGAAGTTGAAAATGATACAGATGACAATATAAAGAGAAGATACGAAGAAGTATACAAATCTTTAGAGGAGGGGTATAAAGCTGCTGAAAATAACATACCGACAAAATATCAAGAATATGAGAATCAGCCGAAGGATATATATGATAGGGTAAAAAATAATTTTTATTTCTTATGGAAACTTTCTGAGGAGATGAAAAAAGAATTCTATAGAAGTACATCAATTTCAAGATATTCTTTTGATAAGGAATTGGAGGGCAGTAAAGATATAGATCTTCATGTGAATAAAATAGAGAACTGGAGATTATCTACCAGAGGAAATGATGGTGTATGGAGGGAATACAAATACGAGGATATCGTATTTACTGCTAAAGAAATAGATAAGTTATTACGAGCGGATATATACTATTTGGTTAGGAGATTCTTAAATGGATTATATATTGATGGCTCTCTTAATACATACAGCCAAATCAGATTGTCCGGTCAATCTTCTAAAATTAATATATTTATGGAATCATTAAAGGAGTTCTTGCCGGGAAAGAAAATAAAAAGTGGAAGAATCCACTCAAAAAAGAATGATTCAGAGGAATTAAAATTGTTATGTTTAAAAGGGGCAATGATGTATATGCATGCTCTGGAGAAATCTAATATTGAAGTGAATATAAAAAATGAAACTAAGAATATTCCTATTTCAGTGTACATTAAAAATGAAAATGATGAATTCAAAGAAATGCTCAGGAAGGGGTATGATTGGCAACAACTTGCAACCAGAAGGAGAATTACAACATTTGGAAAAGAGATATATTTATATATTAAAAATTCAGATAAAGACACAGGAATTCCATATAAATATGTATACGAAGGTATAGAATATAAAAAAACAAACATGGATGAATTGGAAAAAATATCAGAAGCCAGAATTACACAAGAGGATACGGATAAATTACCTGCTGATAAGAAGTATATCTATGTCTTTTTGAATAAGAAAAAATGGGGCTTTGACATAATGCCTATTTATAGAGATGGTGAGGGGACTCTATATCGTGGAGATAAAGAATTTTGTCCTTTTGAAATGGATATTTTACAAGAAACGTTTTTTGATGGAAGAAAGTAGGTGTTAGATTTGGGTTTTGTACCTGTTTTTGATAGCGGATTAATATTAAAAAAACACATGTTAGAAGCACTTAGAGATTATCCAATCAAATATGTGGAAACTTTTTTTTCTGATATGGCTGATGGTGTTATAGTAGGATTAGATATTAAATTGACTGAAGATGAAAGTTTCGTTGTCGGATCCGGTATAGTTAAGATTGGTGGTAAAGTATTTGTATTAGATAATTTTGAAAAAATTGGTTTTTTGGAACAAAAAAATTATGTGTATTTAAATATCATACAAGATAATCAAATTGATGGAATTGATTATAAATGCGAAATAGTACAAAAAAGTATAGAGGATAATACTTTATTTGAATTATTTAGATATGTAAAAAATGCAGAATTAAAGAAATATACATCAGTTTACGATTTATTTTCTGATATGACAAACCGTATAGACCAAAGAAAATTGTTAAGCAGTAAAGTAGGAGGAAGTACTCTAATAAATGATTATTTTGTACTTTATGGAAAAGAACTGCTTAAGAATGAAACTTTGGGTATGAAAGATTGTATATTTGCATATCAATGTTTGAATAGGATTGATAATATTGAAATCGTGAAAGAATATTTTCGCTTAGAAGAGGTTAATAATGAAGCAGTAATAACAGCTATGAAAAATAAATTAGAAGAGTTAATGCATAAGCCAGAGAATAATATAAGCAATGAACAAAAAGTACAACCTAAAACAACACAAATTCATGTGTATTAGAGTGTTGGTGTGTACTTTTGTATATCAATTTGAGTGTATATGATTTTTTACTGGCATTAAATACCTTTTCTTCAATTAGCTATCAATCAATATTACACTATACTACATAGGGGTTGAGGGCGTATGTTCTCAACCCCTATGCAGTCTTCAGAACCATAAAAATCCACTTTTGTATATAAAAAATGCAAATTATTATCAATAATAATTTAATCCATAGAGGATATAATATAGATATTGGTGTGCTTGAATAGTATATTCCATTTTGTTTATAAAGTTTTTAAAATAGCTTATAGTTGATTCTTTGCACCCAAAGAAATATAATTTTAGGTGCAAGGAGGTGTTTTATATGAATTCTATAACAAAGCAAATAGAAAACATTATGTCGGA
>ERZ773056.771-NODE-771-length-16842-cov-3.446179_pt1 | contig 16842 bp, 7 predicted proteins | sample MGYA00580857_ERZ773056 | MGnify/ENA primary metagenome ERZ773056 (study PRJEB29015, sample SAMEA2737996) | human oral metagenome | biome: human oral; feature: human-associated habitat; material: dental | place: China | collected 2114 ... | reverse complement strand
AGTAAGTGTATATGCATTTCCAGCTGTGTCAAGCCCTGTTGGCTGTATATGTCCGAGTACAGTATCATTACCTACTTTAATATCTGATTTCTTAATTGTTACTTCTCCATCACCAGAATAAATACCATAGCTATTTCTATTAATTACAAATACTGAGTTTGTACCATCAGCTTTTTCACCTGTAGTGATATTGTGTCCGTAAATAGACCAACTTCCAATATTTCTTGCACTTGTAGTATTCCCTTTACCACTTGTAGTATCTCCAATCTTAATATCTCCATGATGTTCGATTGATCCAGAGTATCTATCCATGTTATTTGCACGTATTCCAACATTGACTTTCTTCATATCTTCAGCTGTTACTTCAGAAGCTTTTGTAGGCATTAATGATTCATTAAGTTTAATATCTCCCCAGTTTATAAAGTTACCTCTATTTACTACCGCTCCATACGCTCTAAGGTTTGTAACCGAAGATTGATCTTCTTCAATGTTCCCTTTATTTATAACTGTGTCATTTACTAAAGGATTAGTAGAATTTATACCAGTATCAACCAATATTCCTGCAATACCTTTAGACGTTCCATCATTAGTATTAAGTTTTTCAGTTACTAAATTAACTTTATTTGCGGAATCAGCTTTATTTGAGAACAAGATATCAAGATCATTTTGGGCAGTTGTAACAAGTGAGTTATTTCTAGATCCAAATGCCATCGCAAATCCATTCTTATTTTTAGCACCATTATAGTTATAGTAGAATTTCTTCTGATGACCTGAATTTGCACCTAGTGCCACATTTGTTGCATCCATTCCCCATAATCCTACACCGTTATCTTGAGTTTCAACAGTAAAAGTATTAGAGTCTAACGTAATATTAGAAGCTTCAGCAAAAATACCTACTCCATTTTTACCAGTAATAATATTATTATTACTAGCACCAAACGTTCCTATACCAGCAGCACGTCCATTTAATGTAAGTCTTCCACCGGCACTAGTATTTGATACAGCAGCATTATAACTTCTATTGTTATTTACAACTGCAATACCTACACCACGCGCATCAGCATTCGTAACAGTAGGATTTTGTACATCTATACCAGCTGTAGAAAGCCCAGTATCATTATACGTAACATTAATATCAGATCTTAACGCATTACTTCTATTTTCTGCATAGATACCTACAGCAAGATCTCCTTCAACTTTAATTTTACCATTTATATTTAAAATATCTATTTTATTATATGAAACACTTTCATCAGCATTCTTATCATAAGTTGCTCGCGCATCTGAAATACCTACAATACCATAATTTTCACCGCTTGGCGTTGTCTCAGCACTAGCTGAGAATCCTTTATTAGATCTTAATGTAGATAATGTTGCTCCATTATTGGTATATTTACCTGATATTGTAATTTCACCACTATTTGATATATTACTTGAATCTGTTGCAAATATTCCATATCCATGATCAACTTTAATTTTTGCACCAGATTTATTTTGTGCAGTTCCAAATATTACATTCATACCAGCAATATCAACTTTAGTATTGTTATGTCTAGTTCCTCCCCAAACATTAATTTCTCCAGAATTTATAATTCCTGATTGATCAGCACTTGTTTTTTCCCAGAAAGAACGTCCAGTTTTATCATTAACATCTCTCCAACGATAAAGTGAATTAGCCATGCTAAGTCCTTGACCTGCTCTGTATCCATTAGCCACGTCACCAATCACTGTTTTACTAGCATTAATTTCTACTATTGTACTTTCCATAGAAATATCATTAAATGGATCATTTAGTTTTGTACTATCATTATTTGAAGTTAATTTTGCATTTTCAAGATTTGTTGTAGTAGCATCAATTACTAGATGACCGTTAAGTATTGTACTCTTAAATCTGTTACCAACTTTTGTACTAGTACCAGTAGCTGTATTAGGAGTAGTTGTAAATTGCTTATTCTGAATTTGCATTCCTTCTGCATAATATTTACCTATACTATCTAGATAACTAGTTGTACCTGTTGGTGCTGTTGCTGTATTCGTATTACCTTCATCATTCCACATCAACTTACCTGAAGGTTGATTTATAATACCTAATTGAACTGCATAATCGTCATTCATGATAGCTGCTCTTACATTTTCCATTCCACGGTATTTAGCTCTATTATATTTACCATCTGAATCTATTGTATCTTTTGCATAGTAATCTCTTATTAATTCATAATCTCTTCCTACGTCATAATTACCAGCTCCATTTCTACCATAAACGTTACCTGATAAAAGAATACCATCATACATATCAATGTTTGTATATCCTCCCATAGCAGTATGATCATTAAATGTGATTCCTGCATTATCAATATCTGAACGTCCTTCATATGCTCCACGATTTACATAGAATGGTGTAGTATTAGTATGATCATTTGATACACCTACATTATTTCCTCTTCCATTTCTTGTTGCAGGTGCGGATGTATCAACACCTGTTACAGCTTGAGTAACAGTACCAACTTTAGATTTAGTAGTAAGTTGAGGTCCTACATTATTTTGATTTATAATATCTCCTGCAAATCTGATTTGTCCATTCTTTTCAGCAAACAATGCACCATGTTCACCTGAGATTACAGTAACACTTGCTTTCTTGGTAGAATCTTTTGAGAAAGTTACTGATGATGTAATTTTATTTGTTGGAGTATTTGCATCAACTGTACCTCTTGCATAAGCTGCCATTCCATATATTAATGAGCTATTAGCACCAACAGCAGCTGTAGTTGAACCTTCTTTAGAACTAGCTGATCTTCCAGCTTTTTCAATAACAACTGATCCACCATCAATAGCTACAGCACCAATGTTTTGATAAGTATTTTCTAACTTAGAATCTGCAGATACAAGAAGTCCATTTAGCTGTCCGTTTCCATCATTTACAGTAGAATTTAATAAGTTATTATCTGCAGCAACAATCTCTCCTTGAATTAAGATTGATGATGAGTTTTGTCCACTGTTATTGACACCATCTCTTCCATCAGCATAACCAAGTATTGATCTATATCCTCCCGCTCTTACATTTCCAGATGTTACTTTACCACCTTTAGTAGCAAGAAGTGCTGTTCCTTCACGTGATACTAAGTCAACTCCTACTGCAGTAGTATCAATTTCTGAACGGAACAATCCATCAGGAAGATTATAATATCCTGAACGTCCTCCATCAAATTTTCCAGTTGCATATGCGAAAACAGATCCTTTTGAAGTTGCTCCATCTGAAACATTATATCCAAAACTAGATGTTGCATTTTTAATTTCAGCTCCATCTGAAACTAAGTTTGCAGCACTATTTGTAGTATAACTATTTGCAGAAACTACAACTTTAGTTCCATTTTCTGACCAAATTACAGTACTGTTATTAGCTTTTTGACCAAGACCTATATTTAAACCACCAAAATCAAGATTACTTAACGCATCAGTACCTGTAAATCCAACTACTCCTTTTGTAAAGTCTGATCTTTGTCCTGTATTCGCATATATTCCAACACTACTTTCAGAATTTAATCCTCCGTCAGTATCTGCTCCAATTATACCTTGTGTAAATAATTTCTTACCTGTATCTAGATTAAGCACACCTGATTGTACTGTACTCTTATTAATTGAGTTAAGTGTATCGTTCCTTACGTTATCATTATATGTATGATTTATGAAAGCCATGATTGCACTATTTACACCATTCATAGACACATAATCTAATCTTAAATCATCTGATTTGTTTACATAACCTAAGTTAGCAAATCCAACACCTTTATCACCAGATATTCTAATTACTCCTAAGTCACCAGATGCAACAGGTGTAGTTGTTACTTTATTACTAAGTACAAATTCATCTGCAAACGCATTATTTAGGATACCTGTATTATTATCTCCTCCAGTAAGGCTGATATTCCATCCTTTGTTATTAGCACCTTGAGTTATAGTAACCTTTTTACCAAAAGTAGCTATATTATCTCCATTTTGAATATTAATACCAATATTATTAGCTCCAGTTCCTACAATACCTGTACTATTACCAGAACCAGTATTTCCATCCATAGTTAAAGTATTCGTATAATCTCTATTTCTTATTGTAACAAATACATCATTGCCACCTGATCCTGTAAGTTTAGTAGCTTTACCTAAAGTAACATCTCCATTGTACATATAGATACCAGTACCAGTTGTATCACTTTTAGCATTTGTTGTATCTAAAGTAATAGTTAAATTTTCTGTCTTAGTTATTTTCGCTTGAGTCGAAGTATTTCCTACAACTATACCTATATTATTATTATCTCCAGAAGCATTTCCATTAACATTAATTGTACTTCGAGTAATCTCAGAAATTGTTCTTCCACCACCAATATAAATACCATTATTAGATGCCTGTCGAACAGTATTTGGAATAGTACGATTAGGAGTATTAACATTAATTGTTGTATCAATTATTTTTGCTTCATCAGTACCAGTACCTCCATCAGTAGTATTTACAAGATATATACCATTACTATTAGTACCTCCATCAGTACTTCCAACTCCTATATTACCATAAGTAAGATTTATCTTACCTCTTTTAGCAAAAATAGCATTTGAATAACTTCCATCATTTATTTCAAAATACGTGGTACCTATATTCATATCTATCCCATTTTTATCTGCATAAATACCATTATTGTAGTTACCTTTTGTTTTGAAACTAGAATTTGTAACATTTAAGGAAGCACCATCTTCTATTCGTAATCCGTTACTATGTGCACCACTTTGTATATCGAAACTAGTATAATCTAATACATGCGCACCATTCGCACCACTTGCAATTAAAATACCATTATTTCGTCCAGTAGCTGTTCCATGAATAGTAAACTTTGCATGTTTAGCAGTTAAAATTCCACCTTTTGTATAGATACCATTACTATATTGACGATCTGTAACAGTACCGTCTTTATCTTTACCAATATTAAAAATAGCATAGTTACCATTATCATATGGATCATAATCAACAGTTACATTACCAGTTCCTTGATTATTTATAGCATTAGAACTATTTCCATTTACATAGAAACTAGATCCTTCAGCTTTAATATTACCACCAGTTGCTATTATAGCATTAGATTCATTAGAATCAACGTTAAATTGACCTTTTTCTACTTTTACATCACCTGTACTACTTGTTATAGCATTAGATTTATATCCACTGACATTAAAGGTAGCACTAGTAGTTCCTGATGCTGTAATTTTTACTACTGTACCATCATTTGAAATAATATTTGAACCTTGTCCACTAACAGCAAACGTACCAGAACCTGTAATTGATAAATTACTGCTAGCATCATTTTGGATACCATTTGAAGTATCTCCGCTAACTGTAAAGCTAGTATTATTTCCTTCTATTAATACATCTTTTGCATTCTTTATACCAGTTGCATTTCTTGATTTTATATTAAAAGTTGAATTAGTAATTGTTACACCAGAATTTGGAGAACCATAAGCACCTGCACCTGATTGATTATAAATAATAGTTGAATTTTGACCATTAGTATCATTAGCTACCGTACCAATACTATATGTACCACCATTTATAGTCAAATAGCTACCAGTATTTGAAATAATATTTGATTTAGCTCCAGTAACAGTATATGTACCATTTGTTATAGATACTGCTTTATTACTTGTGTTATAAATACCATTTGATTGTCCACCAGAAATACTAAAAGTATTATTATTTAAAGAGGTTGTCCCAACATTCCATATACCAGTATTATTAGCATTTCCACTTCCACTTACATTAAATACACTATTATTACTATGTAAAGTACCACCAGCTACAACTACACCTGCATTTCCATCATCGTAAATATTAAATGTATTGGCTTTATTTCCACTAGAATCTAATGTTGTTACAGTATTAGCTCCTGCTGTGATAACTCCACTACGTTCTCTACTATTTACATTACTTATATTAAACTCATTACCTTTGATAGCAAGACTACGATTAGTAGATATAAATGCATCTACATCTTGATGATCAAATTTTCTATTAGTCCAAGGATAGCTATAAGAAGCACTTTGATCTGCTGAACTTCCCGTTGTACCATAAGTAGCAGTATTTGTAGCAACGGATACAATACTTGCACTACCATTATTCCCACCGCCATCTGGATTAAAATGATATCTAGTATAAGCACCCCAAGCATGAGCAGGACTCGAATCAGCTGCTACACTCTCTGTAAATAAATATCCTCCTCCATCTACAAGAGCAGCAGCTTCTGAATAAGTTATATTTCTTAATTTAGTAAGTTCCATAATTGCAAAAAATCTAGCATCAGTCGCGTTACCTTGGTGTATAGCTTGTGCTGTTCTACCAGTATAATCATATTGACCATCATCATATCCTGAAAAAGTACCAGTAGTTGCGGTAGTTCCTGAAATATTAGTAGTTACACTTACACCAGAGTACTGAATAAATCCACCATATTTCCACCAGCTATAATAAGAATTTCCTTGATCTTCATAGTAAGGTCCTTGAGATTTATTATGTAATTGAAAAGTACCACCACTAATAGTTGTTGTTACAGGACCAAATTCTCGTCCCATTTCAGTCCAAATACGACGACTATCGTAAAGTTTTCCTTTACCAGCACTGTTTACTTCAAATGTTGCTTTTGGTGTTCCTCCTGTTGCATTTGTTACAGCACCATTTGCAGTACTATTTGCTTGAGTTGTTCCCCCTACACTAGTACTATTTTTTGTAGTATTAGCTATATTAGTATTGTATATATAAGTATTATTATGATTTGCACTAGCCACAGAGAACTCACTTCTATCAATATCTGTAGAAAGTTGTCTACGTGTATGAGTGAAGTTATTACTTGGTGTCAATCTTTGATTTGCACCAGCTGGAGACTCTAATGCATACGTATATTCAGGTGCAGTTGGTAACGACAACGGATCAAGTCTATCCACTGTATAAGGTCTATAAGGCTCATGTATATTAGCTGGATTAATTGATAATGTATTAGGCTCCTCATTTCTTGCTATATTCAAGTTAGTTGCCCCATATTGATGTTTACTTGCATCGAATACATATTTAGTTAGATCGTTTGTTCTAGAATAGTATTCTAATTTTTTACCACCACGACCTTTGTAAGCTGTTCCCCAGTCGTTATTTGTATATCCAGTTCCAAATTGGAATGAAGCCCATGGACTTTTTACAACTTGGTCTCCTTCTTTTAATAATTGTGCTAATTCAGCATTTGCTCCTCTAAGGGCTTTTTGGTTTTCTTTCTTAGCACGTAGGAATGACTGTCTAAGGTCTGTTATCGTATCATACGCCTGAGCTGATACCTCCTGTTGATCTTCAGCAACATCAGCACGTATAATTGAAGGTGCGAATGTTGTCAAAAGACCTGTTACAAGGAATGTAATCAATAGGCTGTCAGAATAGTGTACATCTTTACATCTTTTTACAAACGATCGTAAGTCTTTAGCGATCTGTCGTAAGTTATTACTCATATCTTCCTCCTTAAAATTAGATAATAGCCAAAAGACTATTATTCAATATAAAAATGTTTCATCATAACTCAGATAGATATCCAAGAGATTAGTCTTAAACTTAACAAAAGAATTTAAAACTATGGTTATTTTAAAGAATATAATTTTTTAGATTATGAATGTACCGAATTGCAGAAAGTTTGTTATTTATATTTTTTAAAATGTCCACAAGTGATTATTTTATGATTCGATGATTTTGTCAAAATTTTAAATAAGTGATTGATAGTGATTTCAACAATTTAACCTTTTTCATAACAATAATTTAAAATAGATAACGAATTAATTTTACCAGAAAAGCAATATTCAATTCGTGCTTTAGACAATTTCAAAATTTTATAAATCTCGTGCTTCCGACAGGAAATTTGTCTCATATTTATTAAGAATAAAGCTTTATTCTCATTATATAAATACTAATATCAGTTCCGAAATTATCGTCTTTATATAAAAAACAACATAATATGGTCTCGTATAAGTTAAAACTTACATTTACGTTATATTATGTTAATTTAGACCTGATGTACTAAATTTTAATAATGTTTAAAATTAGTTTTATTGTTTATAAATATGAGAAATTTCCTATCCCAAATTTTTTGTATTACATTCCTATAATCTTCAAATTAGATTCTTTTCATAATCCAAGTTTTTAAATTATAACGGATAAAATAGCTTAACTTTACAAAATTTATTTATTTTCAAGATTTTTTTCTTCTTTATATTTATAAATTTATCCGTCTCATTTAAAAGACTATTGAAACAACCTTAGTATACCCTATTAGCAAAAATATGTCAAGTTTTTTCGTAAAAAAATACAATTCTCATTATTTTTTTTAATTTAGAATTAATTTATGAGTTTCATATTTACTTAGAAAATATTTTTGAAAACTGGAATAAATCATTTTAAATTTTAAAAAGTATTAAATATAAAAAAAAATATTACATTATTTTTTTAAATAAAATTAATTTGTATAAATTTATTAAAAATATTGTTATCATTCCATTTTTATACTAGTTTTATTAAATTTTCAATAAAAAAAGACCATCTCTTTTGATAGCCTTCTTTTATTTTAATTTTTATTTAACAACTTGCCATTTGTTATTCTTATCTTTTTTAAAATTAATTGTCGATGTGGCAAGATTTATTTTCTTTGTCTTTTTCAAATATTCATATTGAAGCTTTATGTACTTGTCAATATCAACTTCCACTTCTCCCTTTGCTTTATCGACTTTTGTCACATATTTGCTAGTATTATCTCCTAGATACTTATTTAAAGCAGCTTCATCATATCCTTTTACAAGAAACACAACTTCACCTTTGTCACCTTTTTCATCAACTTTATAAACTGAGACTTCAAACTGTTCCAAAAGCATTGTATTTGTATCTTCCCATTGCTTTTTCAATGTTGGATTGTTTACCTTTGCAATATACACGTCAACATCAGGGTTTATCGACTTTAGCATCTCTCTTGAACCGTAATTTGAGATTTCCTGTAACGCCTTTGCATAATCTGATGCTGCAGTTTTTAATGAATCATATGTTTTCACTTGCTCTGTTTCCTTTTTAGCTGGTGCCGCATTAGCAACTCCAGACACCGCAACCATATTTCCTAAGACCAACAGACTTATTAACATTCTTTTTAATTTTAACATTTTTTCTTTATCCTCCTATTTTTATTAAACATTTTTATACTTTCTGATTTTACGTAGAAAAATTCTTTTATTGCTTTTTCTTCAAAAAGATTATAATTTTTTTGTAATTCTGTTATGGATGATTTTAAGATTTCTCCTTTTCTAACTCTTTGAGAAATTCCATAAAATGCTCTTTCCAGAAAATTGATGTTTTGATAACGTGACATTACTTTTCCAGATTTGAGCCATTGGAAAGTTCTTTTGAAGTTATCGGGGAAAAATTTTTCATTAATTTTTATATTGTACAATATTTTGTTTTCAATATTATTAAGATTGTCATTGAATAAACTATCAAAATTTTTAGATAAAAAGTGATCAATATACATATCCGACACAATTCCCTTAAAAATTCCAAATTTTTCCGTCAGCAATTCATTCAAAAAGTTTTCATTCCTGTCAGAAATCTTATCAATTATTCTATGTAGAACAATCCCTTCTTTTAATTCATCTGGAAGTTCAATTGTTTCCACTAATCCCTTATAAAAATCTCCAGCAAAATTTGCATATAATGTTTTTTTATTTTCTTTTTCATCAATTTCAAGCGAAATCAATGAATGTCCTAAAAAATTCATAACTCTTCTTTCTATTCTTCTTCCAATTTATCAGCAAATTTAAATCCTTGCTCTTCTAATTCTTTTTTCGATTCATTGTAGAAATTTTCATAAATTCTTACAATCATTTCTTTATATGAAGGAAGTTGCGGCGTTCCATTTTCTTTACGCCATTTGTTTATATCCTTTTCGTGAAATTCTACACCTTCCTTAACTTTTTCCGCAGCATACACTCCACGATAAAAATCCATTACTACAAATACAAAAACGCTTGCTTCTGCAATATGCTTCTGTCCACCACATAATTCAGCAATTTTTTCCAGTTTTTGCTTATCTCTAATTACAATTAATGAAGTTTGCTGTCCATTAACTGAATTTGCAGCTCTTTGCGCTGTATAAAGTATAGCCTGTAAATCTTTCTCTTTTATATTTTCTCCAGTAAATTCTCTTACAGAACGTCTATCTTGCAATTGTTTTATTGTTTCATTCATTTTAAACTCTCCTATTTTCCAGTTTATTCAACTAAATGTTATCACATTATATTTTTATTGTCAAACTGTCATCTTTTTTCAAAAAATATTGACACACATAATATTTTGTAGTAATATACTTGTATAATCAAAATATTTGTATACAATAAATAAATTATAAGATTACAGACATAAGGAGAAAAATATGCTAAAAAAATTAATGATCTTAAGTTTAATTGCCGCTTCACTAATGGCATTTGGAGAAGAGAAAAATGATACATTTGATATAACGTTGGAAGAAACTGTAGTAACAGGCATCAAAAATGATGATATACAAAAAAGTGGACAAATCAAAAACACAACTGTCGTAACTTATCAGGATATTCACGATAAAGGGTACAATACTGTAGAAGAAGTATTAAAACATACGCCAGGCATAAATTTTGTAAATAATGGATTTGGATACATTGCAGATGTAAGAGGTCAAGGGGAGCAGGGAGCTACAAAAAATGTAAAAATTCTTGTGGATGGCACTCCTTTGAACATACTGGACACTTCACATGCAATTTTGCCGCTAAACTCTATCGCAGTAGAAGATATTGAAAAAATAGAAATTGTCAATGGTGGAGGAACTGTACTTTACGGTGGAGGGACTACTGGTGGAGTAATTAACATAATTACGAAGAAAACTCAAGATGAGTTTATGAAAAGTAAAATCTACTATCAGAACAGTTCATTTGATACGAACAAATACGGTATTGGAACAAGCGTTAAATTTGCTGATAAATTTTTATTGAATTTAGGGTATGAAGGTATTGACGGGAAAGGTTACAGATATAGAGATAAAAAAAATGGGAAAAACTTAAGAGGTGGATTTACATATGATATCACAGATAATCAAACTTTGAGCTTTAAGGCGACAAGATATGATGAAGATACGAAGGAATCCGATGGAATTAAAAAAGTCCAAATGGATAGAGATAGACGACAAGACGGGGATACTTTGACTGATTCCAATTTAAAAAGGACTGAATTTAGCTTAAATTACGAAATTAAGCCAACTGACAATCTTGCCTTCTCACTTTTGGGATACAATCAAAAAACTGTTAGAAAATACGAACAAAGCATTCCAGCAGAAAAAGCAAATCTTTCAGGAATGCGACCTGGCAATTCTCGACCTAATCCTGGTGGCAGTTCTAGACCTGGAGGGAATATGCCAAATTTTTCAGCAGGACAAGTAAATCACATAACAAAAGGAGGATTTAAAGATACAAAAAATGGAATTGATTTAAAGGGAAAATATAATTATGGCTCTGGCGATATTATTTTCGGATATGAATACATAAAAAATAAATCTTCCAGAAATGCTTATGGCGGACTATATATGTGGAGTCAAAAACTATTCTCAACTTCCAATGTTGATATTGATATGGAAAAAGACACACATTCAGTCTTTATCCAGAATAAACATTCGTTCACAGATAAACTGGATGGAATCTTAGGCTACAGATACGAACATGCTGATTATGATATTTACAGAACAGACGGGACAAATTCTGTCAATAATAAATCCAAAAAGAACAACAATGCCTATGAAGCAGGATTGAACTTTAAATATTCGGATACTGGAAATGTTTATGCAAAATATGAAAAAGGTTACAGATCTCCATCTCCTGCTGAAATGGTAGACAAAACTCCTACTACAGGATATATTCTAAACAATTTAAAATCTGAAAAATACGATACTTATGAAATTGGTGTAAAAGATATACTTGGTCCATCATTTGTAAGTCTTACAGGTTTTTATACAAAAAAAGATGATGAAATTCTTAGAAATATGATAGGTCACGGTATTCACTGGACACACAGAAATTTACCCAAAACCGAAAGAAAAGGTATCGAACTGTTTGCTGAACAATATTTAGAACCATTTAGAATAAATGAGTCAGTTTCTTACATAGATGCAAAAATAACGAAAGGAACTGATAAAGGTAAAAAAATACCGTATGTGTCAAGAATTAAAGCAACTTTGGGAGCTAACTATGAAGTTGTAAAAGGACTAAATATAACAGCAGACTTAAATTACTTCTCTGATTCAGTAGATGAAAAATACGAAAAAATTAAGGCTTATTCTACAACAGATTTAGGAATGAACTATACTCACAAAACAGGTCTAGGACTTCAGGCGGGAATTAAAAACGTATTTAATAAAAAGTACTATAGATACAAAAACGGAGACAGCTATATTCCAGAAGCTGAAAGAACTTATTATGTCGGTGTAAGTTATAACTTTTAAAAAATAAATTTTAACAAAAGATAGCAATAAGTCTCCGGCTTCTACAAGCGGGAGATGAATTGCTTTTTTTTTGTAAAAAAAAATTGAAAAAAGGATATATTTATGATATAATTTATTCAGTGAAATAATATAAAAGTAGGTAATAATAATGTCATATAATAGCAATTATCATTCAGTATTTGATATAAATTATCATATGATTTTTTGTATAAAGTATCGAAGAGAAGTCATTAATGATGAAATTTCTAATAGATTGAAAGAGATTTTTGAAAAAATATGTCCGAAGTATAACATTGTTCTTAAAGAATGGGAACATGATATTGATCATATTCATGTTTGAGGCCAAAGAAATCATCTTCATCGAGACTCTTAGCCGCCCCTTGTGGTAACCAGTTTTGCCATGCTGCGAGGGCTTCATCATAAATACCTTGTAAGGTATGCCCTTCCTGAATCCAACGCTCAAGATGTGCCTCTCCTTCTAAGGTTGGTACAGGGCTCACTGTAGGTGTAGCAGCCTTGATCAAAGCCTCTAGCTGATGCTCTACATCGGATTTACGGGAGGATAAAATTTGTAACTCATAGTTTAATTTAGACACTTCAGAGTTACCATTATGAAGCCTCCATGTAGCATACCAGAATAGCCCCATAGATAGAATCAAGAAAATAAAACCACCTATAGTATATAATGCAGATTCAAGAACCAACAGGCCTGCTAATACTACCAATACAGCAATAACAGCACCTATACCACTAATGCGTTGTAGCCATTTTGGCAGAATTGTGGGCTGTGCGTCTGAACCATAACTATTCCGTCTAGCCTCTACTCGATCTATATCCATTAAGATACGATCTAATTCACGTTCTAAATATTCTTTTTTAGCTAATTCTTCTTCACTAAAGTTAGGTAAGGATGCCCCTTCAAGGTTCGCCGTCGGCAACTCATCGGTAGCCTCTGCAGGTTTGCGGTCTTGCCAATGTAAAAGTTGTTCTTTTGCGGTGCGCAAACGACTTGCCAAACGTTCTCCATCAAACCAATTGATGTCTTCTGCCATTGGCTCATCATGACGCCACGCAGAATGTAGGGTGCGTGAAAACTCCAATTGTTCTCTAACCTTACGGATGTACGCATCGCCTTCTTCGCACTCACGGCGTAATTGCTCCCATTTAGCACCTTGTTGAATAAGATCTTCAATATCTTGGCCATAAGTTCCAAATGGGCTATCAGGACTAAAGTTAGCCGGCATCAATGCCGCTTCCTTTCCCTGCCATAATTGCATATTGTCACGAGCCCGTTTAATTTCTTCATCAAGGCGAAGAAACTCATCACGACTCAAGGCGAGCTCACTATTGTACTGCTGCATGTGCATACGTGCCTCTTCACTGCGACGATACGTATCCCACGCACGCAATACTACATCGATACCATCCCGATATTCCTTCCATTCTTTCAACTGATTTTGCAATTCCATTTCGGTTTGCTCCGTACTGTGAAAGACGGTTTGTAATTCCACATATTGCGCTTCATGCTCCGCCAACTGACTCAGCTTTTGGCGGTTTTCTTTAAGCTCATCCATCAATACATTGATGCGACGTTTACCATTCGAGGATGCTACAAGTAGGTCTGTAGCCCCTTTTTCAACATCCTTAACAGCTCCCCCTAAGTGTTCTCCCCCTTCGGCGCCAAAGAATCGGGAACGAACCTCTACCTCTTGTAATACATCAAGGCCTTGTAGGTCATCTAATGTTAACGCAAATATGCGATTATATGTTTTTTTATCGATGCCATGCCACCAATGTTGAGCCGGCTCTTCATGGATGGCAGGATTACCAGGACTGTAAAAGTCTAACTGCTTACCCTTACGACCGATATAGTAGCTTTCACCATTACGGTCCACATCAAGGGCCCCCGTCATAGGCCCATAAGCCTTATGAGTACCGCCAAATAGCAAGGTGCGCATCCCTTCGAGCAAGGATGTTTTACCACTTTCATTAGGGCCATACATGAGTTGAACCCCATTGTCACCCGTAGTGAAAGACCAGTCGCGATACGGGCCAAATTCATCAAATCGTATGCGTTTAATGTTCATCATTAGCCCCCATCAATACAGTAACACCTTCAATTTCACAACGTTTCAAAGCTCGTGCCAATAATTCATCACTTAATAAATCTGCATATGCGCCTAAGCGTTTAAATTCAGGACGATCCGCCATGATTTGGCGCGCAGTCTGTATCGCATCCCCATCTACCATATCATCATAAGCACGCAAATAATCACCTACTACATCTGTTAATAGACGTCGCTCAACTAGATTAATACTAGGTCTTGTATTAGAAATGATACGGTAAGGCATAACAAATATAGATTTACCTTTCTCTTCATTTTGAGACTCTTGCAACCATAGTTTTCGAATCCCCTCTTGCGTACATAGGCGATGTAGAGGTCCTGTACCAGACAAAACGATGGATAGCAAGATGTTTTTCTTATGCTGCTTTCGCAAATTTTCTTTTTTACGGCGCAAAATCTCTAAGAAATCCGTTTCATTTTGCATGCCAGCAATATCTATTTTGATTTCCTCAAACCGGACAGCACAGGTGTCGATAAATCGCAAATCACAATGACCATTATGAGATACGGATACAAGATAACATCCCTTTGGTCCATGTTCTTTACGATGCAATCCTTGCGAATTACCAGCATAAACTACGAGAGGCTCCTCGCTAAGAACTTGAGATTTATGAATATGGCCCAATGCCCAATAATCCATAGCGGCCTCTGTTAAATCAGTTAAGTTACAAGGTCCTGTTATATTATGATTTTCAGAGCCTACGCTAGAACCTACAGTACCATGCATAACAGCAAGAGAAAACTCATCCCGTTCAAAAGCTCTGTATTGACGAGCATAGTTGTCGCTTTCATTACCATGACCACAACTAATACCATATACGCCACCAATTTCTATATTGTTAACGATGAGCGGGAAACGCTGTACCTGTTCGCTAGAAAATACATGTACATTATCTGGCATCTGTAATTGTGCTTTCCAGCTTTCAGCAGGATCATGGTTACCTTGTACCATATAGACATCAATACGATGCTCCGCCAAGCGATACATGGCGCGCACAAAACGGACTTGAGCCTCTAAATTATGGTCTTCGCTATTATAAATATCACCAGCTATTACAACAGCATGAACATGTTCTGTAATAGCAGTATCAATAATTTTATCTAAGGCTACATAGGTTGCTTCACTTACAACGCGATCAACAGCGCTGCTAATACCTGTAGCATATTGAAAGGGTGCCCCTAAATGCAGATCACCACAGTGTATAAATCGAAACGGCTGCATCTATATCCACTCCTCCATTAATATTCTTATTATAGTTATATATAGTAATTACAATAGTTTATTATACTACAAAACCTTAAAGATAAGTTAAAAATAACTATCATTTAGCATCAAAAAGATATAGTTAAACTAAACTTCTCTTAACTATTAATAAATATAAATTATAAGATAAGCACATATTCTTTCATCATAAGATATAAATCATAATATATTTTTTGTTAACCAATTCATGCATTAAGTTGACAATTTATGTGCGAACGTTTACAATCAAATTGTCAATATATTATGTTTTTATTAAGTTAACAATTTCCTGGAGGCTATTATGGCTTTGCCTATAGATCAACAACCATCCCAAGTGGGTACATACGAAAAAATACTTACCATTGCAAACCGCATCATGAACGGCGGCGAAATTACAAAAGAAGAAGCAATCGAGCTAATTCATACTTCAGATGATGATACTATGATTTTACTCGCTATGGCTGATAAAATTCGCCAACATTTCAATGATAATTCTGTGGATGTATGCGCCATTGTTAATGCTCGATCAGGCAAATGTCCTGAAAACTGTAAATTCTGTGCTCAATCCGCACACCACAACACAGGCGTTCAGGAGTATCCTTTCATGGATGAAGAAAGCATTCTCCAAGCAGCACGTAAAGCTAAAGAGGCTGGTGCCATTCGTTTTTCCATCGTAACAAGTGGTCGTAATACTAATAACCCTGATGAATTTGATCAAATCATCCACGTATTAGGCCGTATCAAAAACGAAATTGGCCTTGAAATCTGCTGTTCTCTTGGGTTGTTAACTTACGAACAAGCACTCAAATTAAAAGAAGTTGGTGTTACTCGATACCATTCCAATATCGAAACGGCACCTAGTCACTTCCCAGATATTTGTACTACACATTCCTACGAAGACAAAATG
>ERZ773056.768-NODE-768-length-16854-cov-5.524972_pt1 | contig 16854 bp, 5 predicted proteins | sample MGYA00580857_ERZ773056 | MGnify/ENA primary metagenome ERZ773056 (study PRJEB29015, sample SAMEA2737996) | human oral metagenome | biome: human oral; feature: human-associated habitat; material: dental | place: China | collected 2114 ... | reverse complement strand
AAAGTTTTTTTCATAATTTTTATTTTTAAGTTTTCTTTTTTATTATTAAATTCAAGAGGCTTCTAAGGGGTTAGAAGCCTCTTTTTATTTGAGCCGTCCGTAGCACGGCAGGCACTTTAAACTAAAAAGTGAAAACTATGCCTCAGAAAGTAGTAGCACGAAGGACAATTGATTTCAGAATTGGAATGCTTGAAAGATTATACATAAAAAACCGTTATAAGCCATACTTATAACGGTTTCTTATAATTATTATTTTAAATATTTATTCTTATGGGATAGGATATGGTGTATAACCATTATTTTGCAAACCTCTAAAATTAGAGGTTAATTCACCACTCCAAGCTGTTTTATAGGCTTGTATACTTGAAGCTGGCACATATAGAACTAAGTTTTGAGCTGTTCTTATACCGGCAAAACTACTATCAACAACAGGAGGAGTTGTAGCTCTACAAGTTACTTTTACAAGGCTTGTACCTGAAAAAGCAGCTCTTCCTATTTTTTGTAAAGTGGCAGGAAGGTCTACTTCTTTTAATTGTGTATTTTGATCGAAAGCTCGTTGTCCTATAATTTTCACATTAGACATTTCTACTCTACGTAAATTGAAAGTTCTTTGAAATGCGTTTAATTCTATTTCTTCTACATTATTTAAGTTGATACTTTCCATCACGCTTTGATCTTTAAAGGCTTCTGTAGCTATTTTCTTCACATTTGCAGGGATTATAACTGCTCCTGTGAGCGTTACTCCGGCTTTTACACCTTTAAGTACATCTCCTTCGATAATAAAGTTAGAGGTATCTACTTTGCTTACTGTAATAGTTAGGCTAAGTTCACGACCTTTACCGTTATCACCATCGCTATTAGTGAGTTTAAATGTAAAAGTACCCTCTTTTTTACCTGTTACTTTTATACCTGTAAAATTACCATTAGAAAGTTCTTTTCCTACACCGTCTAATTCTTTTGCATACTCAACAGTGGCAATATCATTATTTACACCTTCGAAAGTAAAGGCATTGTTATAGATATTGGCTAAATCAATACGTTTGGTTTGCCCAACTCCTACTTCACCGCTTTGTACTGCAAGGAAAGGAGCTCGTACGTGTACAATAAAACTTCCTTGGGGAAATTCACCTTTGTCATTTTTCTCACCTGCGGTATCTTCAAAGTATACTTCACCGGTTAGTCCCTCGCCTATTCCTGTTACAAAAAATCTATTTCCATCTTTGCGTACTTGTGCCAAGGCGGTAGATGTAGATTTTATATTTACTTTATCTATAGTACCATTGTATTTTTTTAGCAAATTGGTAACTTCTACTTCTACTCCTCTATCAACAAATACGGTTTTACCCAAAACGGCTATACCTCTATCTGTTTTCATTTCGTCTTTTACAGTTACATTGATATAGGCAACTCCACCAGTTTTACTTTCTATTTTCACACGGGTTTCACCTACTTTACCGCCTACTTTTTTGCTAGAAATAATAACATTAATATCTTTTCCCATATTAGCGATAGCCACGTCTACATCTTCAGATTCGGGCTTTAGGATACCGTCGGGGGCAGTTACTTTCACGGTTGTTTGCCCTCCTAAGTTAAGGGTCACAGCCGTTTTCTCTAATATGATATTAGAGTCTCCCTCTTTATCGTCTTTTTTGCAGCTGAACAGGGTTGCTGAAGTCAACACTGCTAAAGCTAACATCATTAGTCTAGTTTTCATTGCTAAATACATTTAATTAAATTTCGCTACAAAAATAGGTATTTTTACAATACAAAACAAACTTTTAGAGATATTATTATCTACTATTTTGTGTTATTTGTAACATTTTATATTTAAACATCTGACAATCAAGTGATGTTATAAGAATTCTATTAGAGTAAAATTATTGTTTAATAAGAGAAGTATAGGCTAAACACACGAGGGTTTCTTTAAAGAAAATCAAACAAATAGGTAAAAGTCTTTCAATTGACAATTGATAATTGACAATTGATAATTGACAAATGTGATGTGCACGGAGGTACAGTGGCTCTACAGTGGCTCTACAGTGGCTCTACAGTGGCTCTACAGTGGGTCTACAGTGGGTCTACAATGGCTCTACAATAACGATTAATTAAATTATAATCGAACATTAATTGAGTTTATAGTGTTTTAAGTTAATGTGAGATTGGTGTAAGAAAAAAGTGTAGCTTACGCTACAGAAATTTTACAAATCTTAAAATAATCAAACAAATAGGTAGCAAGCCTGGAAGTCTGGCGTAGATTTCACGGATTACTCAGCTAAAGCTGAAGAATTTTACGGAACAGTAATGAATAAATTGTAACTGACGTTAATTATGATGCATAAGATAGGGGATAAAACTGATAACACCAAAATAAGCCAATAATACCAGAAGTGAGGAAATGAGAGAATGAGGAAATTAGCAAATGGGGAGTGTATAAGATAAAAATAAAAGACAAAAGGTAATAAATAAAGTGAAGGAAAATACAATGACCATTACAGCTGGGATAGCAATAAAATTTTTAAGAAATGAAAAAGGGCTACCCTTAACGCGTAGCCCTTTTGAAATAAATATTAATTAATGTATAACCTATGAAGCAAACAAATCTTAACGATATAGTGTAAAGTTACCGTTGAAGGTACGAGTATCGTGTTCGTCGCTAAGTTCTACGAGGTACCAATAGTCGCCTGTTGGCATATCTCTACCGTCGTACTTACCGTCCCATTCTTCGCCTGCTCTAAGCGTTTTGAGGCGACGACCGTAGCGGTCGTAAATAGTAGTACGGATAAACGGATACTTATCTACCCTGCGTGGTGCCCACGTATCGTAGTTGCCATCGCCGTCAGGAGTAAAGAAGTTCGGTATGAATACATCGAAGTATTCTTCATAGAACGTTTTGGAGAACGTACAGCCTGCTGCATCGTGTACTACTACATCTACTATTTTGAGTTTCTTACCGCTCACTGGATCGGTGTACTCACGGTCGTTCATTCTCAATTCGTAGACGTTATTGGTATCGTAATCTTCGCCATTGAACTCATAACGATAAGGTTTCACACCGTTTACACCTTCTACTTGTAGTGTATTGATAACGGTAGTAGGTGATTTCACGATATTGTTCAACTGGCGATACTCTACCACAGTTACTGATTTGGTAGCCATTTGAGTACATTGTTTAACAGCTCCGGTAACTGAATGGACATCGGTATAGATAATCTCTAAGGTTTGAGTTGCTATACTCATATTAAACCTGTTCTGGTCGATATAGCCGACATTCACACCGTTGTTACGCGAGAAGGTTTGTGGTGTAGTAGCTCCGTTGAGTTTGTAGGTTATCTTATTGAAATCTACTTCGTCTTTGAAGCGTACTTCTATCCAAGTTGTGAAGTCGTTATTATCACAACTGAAGCCTTGCTCGGTAGTTGGGTCGAGGTCAGGAGCTGAGTAAACGCTGAACTTATAAGTAGGTGACATCACACAGCCGTTGGTTGTACTGCTTACGCTATCGGTTACCACAATCTCGTAATTGCCTTCGGTTAAGTTAGAAGCGCGAATTACGGTCGCTGACGAGGTAGCATAATCGGTATGTGCAGGAACGTTAGAGCCTTCTTTCATTATAGCGATGTCGTAGTTAGGACGACCGCCATCAACGGTGAACTCTATCCAAGCGTCGTTACCTTTGTGGCATACGAGCAAGTTAGAATCGGTTACATTCACTACGATAGGCTTAGGTTCTTTTACTTCCAATTGCCGAACGATGAGGTTACAACCCCAAGTATCCCAAATTTCAACGGTGTACATACCAGGGAGCAAGTTGCTAAAGGTAGTTCCCGATTGAGTGAAAGCATTTAAATTGGAATCTACAATAGTATAAACATAACTACCAGAACCTCCTCTAACGCTTGCTGGGTCGATAGTAATTTCACCATCGTGGTCACCTTGACAGGTAACATCACGAGTTACAGAAACGGTAGCGGTAATTGGGTCGGGTGATTTCAAGCCTACTTGTGTAGTACCTGAAACTACTGAACAGCCCCACGCATCGGTAACGGTAACGGTGTAGGTTACTACACCACCAGGAGTACCGGTAGATACTAAACCTGTGAACAAGGCACTATCGCCATTGAGAGCTATAATTTTCCTACCTGTAATAGCACCTCCTTGGATATTGACCGTATAAGGAGCCCAACCACCTGATACGGTTACAAGTATCTCACCAAGGTTGTTATCACAAGTTACACTGTGTGTTTCCTTAGCAAAAGCAGTTATAGGAGCTTCGGCTTGTACTATCTCGAAGGTAGTTTCGGCTTTACAACCTGAAATAGCCGAGATAGCTTCTACCCTGTACTTGCTTGCTGGCAAGCCTGCGTGTGCTATGGTAGCACCTGTAGAGTTACCTGTAATAGGAGTACCTACTGGCAACGGATAGATTGTATAGCTAAATCCGTTAGCCACTTGGTCGCCGTCAGAAAGACGGGTATCGGTAAGTTCTAAGGTAATAGAGCCTGTACCGCCGTAGCAAGTTACCCTTTGTGGGTTCTTAGCTTCTAACAACAAGGTGTTAGGATCGAGGACGGTATAGTTGGTACTTACCTCACAACCTGTAATCATATTCTTAGCTCTTATCACATAAGCGTAAGGTTCGGTAAGGGTGAGAGTATAAGTAAGTGAGTTAAGCGTTACTGGAGGTATTACGGTAATAGTACCCCAACCTACTTTGCTCACTGAGTACTCGATAGGTTCGCCACTGTATACGGTGGTAGTGCTGAGGGTTACAGAGATGTTTTCATCTACATTACAAGTCTTCGCTTGTAACTGAGTAGCGGTAAGACCGCTCATCATAAGTGTAGGTGAAATAGTCACTGCGGTAGTAGTTGCACTACAACCATTGGTATCGTACACCTGTGCATAATAACTATTAGCGGTAGTTAAATAGCTTGGTAAGGTGTAGCTATAAGAGGTTACTCCCGGAGTTACTTGCTGTTGATAGAGCAAGGTGCCTGAGGCAAGCTCTCGGTATTCAATACGTGTATAAGACTCAGTACCACCTGTTACATTATTCAAATCGAAATGCAATTGTGGATTAGTAACTTCACCTGTATCAGCATCGCAAGTGTACTCTTTTTTGCTAAGGGCATTGGTAGTTGAGATTACATCAGGAGAGGTAACCGTTACTTCAATGGTTGATGAACAAACTTGTGCACTTACAGCTGTAATACGGTAGGTAGCACCACCTAAGATGGCTGCACCTGATGGTACGTTATTAAAGGTTACATAATTACCATTTAGAACCTGAGTAACACCTGGTACTGCTACCCCTGCATTATCGGTGATTGTGAAGGTATATGGAATACCATCAACAGGGTTTGCTTTTATACGTACGGTAGCAGTTTCGGCATAACAAGTAGGTGTAGTAACCGAAAGGACTTCGAGTCTAGGTATTTCAGGAGGTCTTACTACGAAGTCTAACGACTTAGCACATTCGGCAGGAGTACCCCAAGTAGCTGCATCATAGATATTGATAAGGTAGCTACCTATACCACCATTGGTTATTACACTGTGTGCATTACCTGTAACATTAGCCCCTGTAACCACTGGCACAGCACGTTCGTTGGCAGTACCTTTGTTAATCACACGGTAGAGACTAAACTTATAAGTACCTGAACCACCTGTGATATTAGTTACATTGATAGTTACTGTATTAGTAGCACCACAAGGTAACAATGGTAAGTGACTTGCATCAAACTTAATCATCTCGTGTACTCTAAATGTAGTACTAGTTTCGCAACCATTAGCATCTTTAAATGAAATGGTGTACGGATTTGGATTTGGTGCTAAGCGTATTGGTAAAACAGTTTCAGTAGCTACTGTTATGTTTTGCCAGTTCACAATACCGTCTATCTTATATTGATGTTGACCAATACCTATGCTGTTAAATTTCACTCTAATAGGATAATCGGTATTATCGCTACAAGCGTCATCAACAGTAATTGAGGCAACAGAAGGTTGAGAGTCTACGGTTACGGTAACTGTGTTTTCTCTCAAACAGCCAGAAGTATCTCTGACGAATACTTTCCAAACACCTGCTTCTACGTCTTTTGATTCGTTATCAGTAGAAGTAGTGAGGGCATTATCTAAGGCAGTACCAGTAGGTGCTGCTGATATGGTTGTATTGTGATAGTAATACTGATAAGGGGCTGTACCACCTGCGGCATCTACTACTATCTTACCGAGACCTTGTGGTTGCGGTGCTTGACAGTTTGCCTTACGGGTAACCGTAGCAGTCATTGTCAATAGAGACGCTGACTTACCTATGGTAAAGTTGGTAGTACCTTGTGTACAGTTAGTACCACCCTCAGTAAAGAGGACAAAGTATCTACCTGCTGGAACATTTTCTATTACTACATCTTGACCTACTGCTGGGGCTGCTGTGAGTGCAAAACTTCCGTTAGCTACAGCAGTTCCTAATGACGGATAAGTAGGTGTATAGCGGAATACCTGATAGGTAATATTATTATTTGTCCAGTTCTTCAAGTGAACGAACACTTTACCGTCATTGGCATCGGCACAAGTAGTAGAAGCAACACCTGTGATAGTAGCTTCTAAAGGCGATTGTGTAGGTACAGGTATATTAGCTTCCTTGATAAAGGTACACTTGCTACTTGCATCGTACACAATAAAGGTATAGGTTACCCCTGGTGTAACACCTGTAAAGGTGTAAGTAGAGGCGTTTTTAACACTACCATCGGACAAGAGAGTAGGTACCACAGCACCACCGTGGAACCAAGTATCGGTACCACCAAGAGGGTTAGCCACTGTTTCTTGTACACTGGTAGTGGCTCCATAAGGAGGAGTAATACCTTCACGATATACGGCGATGTATTGGTTAGCACCAATAGTTCCACCTGACTTATCGTATACTGAGATAGCTATTTCACCGGAGTTGGCAGCACAACCTATGGTGGCTGTACCTCGTGCGTCTAAGCCATTAGCATCGGATTTTACAACAAAGTCATAAGTATACTTACAAGACTTAGCATCTTCTACCACTATTTGGTAGTTACCAATGTCTAAGTTCATAAAGGTTTCTCTTGAACCAGTAGCTACATTAGTACGAGTAGCATTCACCACGCCGTTCTTATTTAAAGTAACAGTGAATGGTGCAGTACCTCCTTTATTCACCCAAGCGCTTGCCTGAGCTTTCTGAGTACCCGTAGTAGAGCACTCAAGGTCAGTATGGGTAACAGAGACTACCATTGCAGGTACTTCGGTAACAGTAAGACCTAATGGGTCGGATTTACAGTTTGAAGCATCTACAATTGTAAGAGTATAGATTCCTTTTGCTAATCCTGTAATATCACCTACTGGACGTGTAACGGTGGTAAGACCATTATTAAACTCTATAGTATAAGGAGCTACTCCTCCTGAAATATTGGCATTGTTAAAGAGTATCTTACCTGAATTAACGCCTGCGCAGTTAATACCTTCAACAGTAGGCGTAACTACAAAAGCAGGAGCATCTTTCTTGATTTCTTGTTTAGGTGAAATCACTTCGCAATAGTCACCATTAGTCATTTGATAACGTATCTTAAAGTAGTAATCACCTGGTATCTTAGTTTTGAAAGTATAAGTATTACCAGACTGGCTAATAGCAATACCAGTAGGGGCTGCTACTGTAAAGTTGGCAGTAGGTGAATTGCTCCACAAGAACTGACGAGCACCCCCTGCTTTACCACCAGAGTAAGTAATATCATACTCGGCTTCGCTATTAGGTACACAAGTTAAAGCTGCTTTAGAGATTACTTGCATACGCAATGGGTTATCTATAGTATAAGAAGTGCTTGTACGACAGTCGGCACCATCTTTTACTTCAAAGTTATAAACACCAGCCGATAGGGTTTCGTAAATGATAAAGTTTGTAGCGCTGGACTCAAAAGTTGCGCCTCCGTCTTTACTAAACTGATAGCTACCATTGCCATTTATTACCTTCACTTGCAAACGACCTGTATTACCACCTTTAAAGCAAGGCTCTAAGTCTACTACTTCTATTTGCAATGGCTTAGGCGCTGGCACATCAAGAGTAGCCGTCATTGTACAACCATTGTTATCCTCTACTTCAATTACATAAGTACCTGCCTGTAAGTTAAAGTCAGCTTCGTTATTTACAGCCGCTTGTGAGCCTGATGGTGTAGTACCTGTTATAGGAGTAAAGCGGAATGTTTTATAAGGTCTTGCACCTCCTTCGGCAGTAAAGCGTACTGTTGCAAAGGTATTGAAGCAAGACACCGGAGCTGTAACTGTAGCCGTAACTGTTAAAGGTACAGGCTTGTTAATAGTATAGTTAAAGGCTACTTGACAACTGTGTTCATTAGCTTTGCGCACCAATAACGTACCATTATTTACTGCTGGAATTCCTGTAAGGGTAGCCACCCCTTGAGTAGGATTAAGCTGTGTAAGGGTAACACTCGTCCAAGTAGTAGTACCCGCTATTTGATATTCTACTACAAATGTAGAAGGTGGATTATCAACTGTTAAGAAGATAGAACCATCATTCTTACCACATTTTTCGTCGTAGGTAGTACCACGTGCTTTAAAGCCTTTGTTATTGTCAATCTTCACTGAAAGACCTTCAGCGCGCACTTGGCATATCTTAGTAGGTTGTGTAATCACAATATCGTCCACTGCTAAATCACTACCCACAGTAGAAGCTGCTGCTATATTTCTAATCTCAAATATATAAGCATTAGAAGTTATATCAGTAGTTGCAAAGGTTACTTTCTTATTGAGCCAAGCTCCTGTACGAGGAAGTTCACCTAATGACCTTTCAACGTATTGTGCTGGGTTACCAGGATTGTACAAGCGTACTACCAAGTTAGGGTTAGTACCACCTATATAAGTAACAGGTAATAAGTTGAACAGGTTCACTGATACACTCATTTCTTGACCGGCTACTACGTCTCTAATCGTGCGCTTGTAAACAATACCATTGTCATTATCAGGGCTACTTCCGTTGATTGCTAAATAGCGACCATCGGTTACTCCCGAAGCGTCTGACGGTGGTGTAGATACCCAGTAAGTTCCTGTGGTAGGTACTTGGCGTGTAATCATATACTGGTTATCACCCAAAGTAGTACCTTTGGCATTACAAGTAATAAATACCGACTCGGAGTCGCAAGTATTCTTACCTTTGCCAAAGTCTTCTTTAAACAACACATTAGGAGTTGTGCCCGTAGCTGTCTTCGGTGTATATCGCACATAAACACTATAAATACCTGGGTCTAATGTAAAGACATTAGAAGTACGTGTTTCGCTGAGAGTACCATCGTCTTTTACAATGTCGTATTCGTAGTTACCTGCTGGGTTAGTAGTTACCGTAAAGGTACCTTTACCCTCACAGTCATAAGTAACAGTAGAAGCACTTACGGTAGCAGGTACTATTGGTTTTATGGTAATAGGTATTTCAAGAGTACATTTATTACTATCGCGTACATATACCACACTTGCTGTAGAGCCTACACGCAAAATAGGCACAGTAGTAAACGATACGTTATTAGTACTAAACTCATAACCTGTACCAGTACCTCCTGACACATTGTTAATATGTACTATATACTCTTTGGTGGGACTTGAAGTATCACAAGAGATATCCTCAGCCACTCCTGCATAAGCACGCAAAGTGCTTTCTATATCTTTAATTACAATATTGCGGTTTCTATAAGTACATATATTGGTAGTAGATAACTGTATTTTTATTTCCAATTCATACTTACCAGCTTCCAAGTTATTAAAGAAACCTGTAGAGTTGGTACCTATAGTTTGTACTCGTGCTCCTGTGTCGTCTAACTTGTAAAGAGTAGACTTCACGTTTTGCTGTGTGTTATAAGTAATAGACACCTGTCCTGAGTTATTAGCAAAGCCACACAAGATATCGCGAGTTTTGATTGTATAGCCTAAGAGTCCTTCTGGATAAATATCCACAGGAGCAGTAAGAGCATAAGCTGAGTTAGCATCTTTGGCAATGAACACATATCTACCAGGTTGATCTATATGTATATCACGCTCTACAAAGCTACTACCGGCAGGTATGGTAGCTATGAAAGCTGAAGCAGGTACATCGGAGTAATCAGTATAGCCGTTTTGTACCACGCCGTCAATACTCCAAATAGCAAACTGATAAGGATTCTTACCCCCATCGGCTTCAAAACGGGTAGTAAGTGAGTTACAGTTCTTCCAAGCCTTAGGAGTTACTTTGGCTGTAAGAGTAGTTTGTTTTTCTATTTTTTGTATAAAGGTTGCCTTACAAGTGCTTGGCAAAGCGGTTGAAGTAACCTCAACAGTATAAGTATCAGGGGCTATGGTTATAGGCACTCGGTATTCTGAATTAGTAGTAATCACAAAAGCTTGTCCGTTTTGGTTCACTACATTGCCTGCTGAGTTTTTCAACACATATTTATAAGCAAGACCTGCCGTAGCCATACGTATAGTAATGAAACCTTGCTGATAGCTGGTCACATTGGCAAAGTCTATTATTTCACCTGAAAGTGAATTGGTAAATACATCAAAATAGAAGTATTTTTCACAGTTGTTATTCTTGTCTGATACACGCAAGCGGAAATGACCTTGTGCGTTGGCAACAAAAGTATTGTTGCTATGTACATCTTCCCAAGCACTATCATCTAAGTTCGGACAGTTCAAACTTGATGGCGAAGAGCCTGCTTTTAGCTTTTGCCACATTATATTGCTATCGCGGAAGTTCACCACTATATTACGTGAAGGTTGATTACACAATATAAAGTGACTTACCCATAAGTTGTTACCCGCACACACATCACCTCCGTTAGCTTGAGGTTTGATAGGGTCTGGTAGGTCATTGCTGGATATGAATTTTATTTCTTCACTGGTAGTGTAGGTTACATTACCACATTTCATCAATTTATCTACTCTATAAGTAGCAGGGTCGCTTACCTCTATATAATTATGGTTTAACGGATTTGGTATCTGTGTACCGTTCTTATACCAATTATAAGCAGTAAAACCATCAATAGCGGTGAGGCGTGTATTTATGCCAGAACAAGCAATCTCAGTACGTGAACACTCTTGCGTAGATATCGCAATAGTTTTAGAGCCTGTGCTAGTTTGCTCAGGAATAGTACAAGCTGCCATTCCTCCTGAGTAAGTTAAAGAGTAAGTAGCTTGCAACACATTCATACAAGGCTTACCGATTACTGAACACTCTCCTTTTAATGAAATAGGAATAAGTATGGTACGCACATTACCCCCTGCTGTAAGTGTTTGCTTAGGCAGTGTAAAAGTAATCACATTACCCGATTTAGTAAAGGTAGGCTTGAAGATAGTAAGGGAAGCCCCCGTAACATCAGGAGTACCTATGGTAATATTAGGGTGATCAGGCAAAGTAACCTCCAAGGTCGACGATACTACCCCTACGGTTCCTTTATTTCTATAAGTAATGCGATAGTTGAAGTTCTCAGTAAGTGATAAATCGCGGTTGATAGGAGTTCCTGTACCATCTACAAAATCATTGGTAACCTCCATATCTACAGCGCGCGATTTTACTACCACGTTAAAGGTACAAGTAGCTGCATTACCTGAGGTATCCTTAAACACATAGGTTACCGAGGTCGTTCCTATCGGGAAACGCTCCCCACTTTGGTGAGTCTGACTCCAAGAACCTATACGGCAGTTATCGGTTGCCGTTACCACTCCCCAATGTGCTATTCCGTAACATTGGTTAGCTACCGCAGTTACTTCAATATTTTGCGATGGGCAACCTGTAATCACAGGAGGTATGGCGTCAGGAGCAAAGTTTACGGTAATAGTATGACTGCCCGAGTTAGTAGTACACAACCCAAGGTCTTTCAAACTGTAACGCACCACATACTGAGTATTGCGTGTTACCGTATCACTAATAGTTTGCTCACTACCCAAGAAAGTTTCAGTGGCATTAGCTTCTATACGGAACCAATCTATATTGAAGAGTTGCGCCGAACCGCCAAAGGTAAGGTCTACCACATCACCATTACAAGGGTTCGTGCTTCTTGCTACATAGGTAACCCCTGGTGAAGTATAGTTATTTGCGGTTACCAAAGCCGAATCAGGGTAATCACCACAAGCGTGAGAAGTGGTCACAGCATAAGTACCGTCCGGTACGTTCTTAAATACGTACCCCGTAGCGGTAGAAGTAGCTCCAAATACTGGCGATTTAGTTTCTACTCCTGTAACGGTATTCTTAATACTGAATTGTAATGGGTAACGGATATACTCAGGATTGGTAACGTTCACCGCTATAAGTCCTGTCCCCGATGCCGCACTACACGAAGTACCCACCACATCGCGTTTGAGTTCTCCCGTAGGGCTCACGGTTAAGTACACACGACTGACGTGAAAAGCTCCTGTCCCATCATTCACTGGGTCAGAAGGTTTATGAGTGTCAGGAGAAGGGATTACACTATACAAATTCATACTATTAGCTGGATCAGTAAAGTACTGTTCTCTCTGTAAAGGGTTCCCTACATCCCACAATTGTTTTATACGTGCGTAATAAAAATAAGTAGACTGTAACAGATACTCTCCTGCTGATAAGTTATTAAAGGTGTGTGAATGGTCATTGCTCCTTCCTACTACTTGGTCATAGCCTGTGGCAGTCTTTTTTAATAAAGTATATTGTGCATAACGTAGTGTTCCTACAGGAGTTGTTCCTATTTCATACGAAACCTTTGCCGCTCCCACACATCCTTGTTCTACTTTCACCTCATCTTTGTCATACTGCATCGGAGTATTTAAGTTGAATTCTTTAGTTGCTTCATTGCCACAACGGTCTTTAATAGTAATATTATATCTACCTTGTGGAAGGTCTCCAAACTCAAAACGATACGTCTCATTAGCAGTATCAGGGTTTCTCACCTCTTTTACCATAGGGAAAGTATACGTTACCTTGTGTAGTGGTTCAAAAGGTAAAGCGGTTTGGAAGTCAAATGTACGAGTAGTACCACTGTGCCCATCGTCTAAATAATCAACAGTCACAGTGATAGGGTAATTAAATTGGTTTCCTGCTACCCATTTGCGTATAGATACAGTACCTTTAAATATCCCTCTATTAATTTCTATCCCGTCAAAACGCTCATCTATCTTATTAGGCAAAGGAGCCATATTTACAATACGCTCCGGCTCATAACACTGAGTAATTCCCGCTCCCTTAGTTTTAAACTTCACCTTATAGTAGCCATTAGCTTGTGAAGCTAAATCGGCATACAAACTACCGTTGTTGTTTATCCAAGTATAGTCAGTCCCTGGTATAAGAAGTTGCCATTTAGTAGAGTCGCTTATTTCTGACTGTGTATAAGTAGCATTCCAACTCGGGTCGCCTGCACCTATATACTTGTATATTTCAAAGTAAAATCCTTTGGCTCCTGCTGCTGATGGATTTTTTACCCATTCTGCTGGAGTAAAGTTCTGCCAGTTATAGAACCCAAAGTACATCTTATCAGAAGCACTGTCTGGGTTAGGCAATTCTATTTTTTTCCAATTAGCCTCTACGTACAGATACTTAGCCGAAGAACCACTGGGGCAAGGATTAGCAGGGTCAGCGTTTAGGTCTGAACGGTTCACTGCTGCTATCGCTGTCGAACCTGCTCTATCCATATATATAAAGGGATCTTGTGAATTCGTAGGGTTCAATTTGTTTCTTAGAACATCTACTAAGTCCTTATCAAGTTTAAATTTCTTAACTATAGGTGTTTTCCCTAAGTTAATGGTCAGTTCAATAATATCTCCTTCTTGAAATTGTACTGTATTATTGGTAATAAAAGAATAAGCACTAGATTTTTGTGGGCGAGCACTCGTTTGATAAGAAGAAGTAATATCATAACTATTTATATAATGCCCTGCTGAGTCATATCGTTTTATAACAGCGGTGCCAGGTTTCCCTTTTATTTCATTCTCTAAACTTTGTTGTATACCTACATTGTCTTTTCGTTTTATACGAAATGAAAAATTAAACTTACAATCAGCTCCTACGCGTATGCCTGAATTCTCATTGTCGAGTTCAAACTCCATACAGTCAATATTCAATGAAGAAGCCGCTACTGAAAAAGTAGTTTTATTGGTTTCTCCACAATTCGGAGTTCCATTCATTGTATCTTCTACGGTAAGCTCATAACCACTTCCCGTAGTAATTGGTTTAGCATTAGTCCCTTGAATAGTGATTTCCAAGTCTTGCCCCGCAACAGCATTATGAGTAGCATTATACAGCTCAGTCCCCCCTTTGGTAAGGCGTACTTTAAAAGGTCCTTTGGCTCCTTTCTGTATTCTGAAAACCACGCTACCGTCATTACCATTCCCTGTACAAGACGGCGGTACCGATTTAAAACTTTTAAAGGTTGGTGGTACGTACGAAGAAGTAACCGTTACCACTTTAGGTAAAGTAGATTTCTGGTTATTAGCTACATTCACCATTGTAACAGTATACGTACCCGCTTTAAGCGTAGTAAACTCGTGTTCATTTTTACCCGTCACTCCTATTTCCATAGGCCACGTACGACCGATCGGGTCACCAGGTACATCGAGTTTTACCTGCAACTTGGTACCTACAGGTCCCATAGTAGTAGGAAGTGTCACCTTAATCTTTCCATCTGAGGCACATTGCCCTGGTGTTGTGGAAACATTAAAGTTGTTTAAGTTCAGCGGTGTTTGAGCCGAAAGCCCGAAGACCGTCATTACTATAAAAACAATTGTTAGAAAAAACTTTCTCATAATGCTATATATGCTATTTTGAAACAATAGTATCACTATACTTTAATGCACAAAAGTATATATTTTTCTCGAAACAGCAAAACTCTTTTATTGCAAATGTTAAAACAAAAGTTGCTCTTCTACCCCTTCCCTACCCCGCTCTTTCAACGGAAAAACCTTACACAACTATAACATTATTAATTACATACAACTGTGAAAAAGAAAAACAATCTACCCTTTTAGTCCGCTATTTTTTAGCTATATTTTAACTTTTTGTATACAAAAATTTAACATTTCCAAGACGCTATTTTGGTAAAAAACACCCTCTTTTTTCACTCTTTTTTCACCTCCTTTACACAGATAATTGGAAGTTTTTACACAAAAACTTTTATCACCTTATTTATATTATGTATTTTATCTCAAATTCATCTTCGTTTAATGTCTATCCAATCTATATAGTTCAATGCTTATCCAATGAGTCCTACACTTTGCCAAAATTTCTGTTCGCCCGTCGTGCTACGACCTTTGGCAAAGTTGAAAATCACTCACCCATACTCTCTGAGAGTTACCCGTAGTAGCCGAGTAAGTGAATAAAGAGAAAAGTTTTTCTGAGTCCCTCCAACTAATTTCCAAATTTTCTAATCCTCTTTTTCCAGTACATTCCCTCTAAACCCCTCCAACAAATTCACTAATCTCCAAATTTTCTAATTTGCTAATTCTCTTTTCGGTCGCTACATTCCCCCTTGGGAGGGGGCTAGGGGGGAGGTTATCCCCTATTGCCTATGGCCTTAGGCCTAGCACCTCTTCCTCTTTCTTTCGCCTCGAAACCCCTTTTTTACCGTTTTTTGTATCGCTGTATTATATTATTAATCAATTATTTATATACTCTTTCTATACCAATCATCGGGTTCGTCTAAGTGTTCAAAGTCAGTAACAAGCATTACTTTATTTTCATGAGCGATTTTTGCCCATTTCTCCACTACCATATTAGAACCTAAATAACCTGGAATCACTAACAAACCATAGTTATTTCTAAGGTCTAAACGGTCATAGTTATCAGAAAGCTCGGCGTGTATGGTATCTATAAAACGTGTATTATCAAGGTCTTTAAGTTGCTCTAAGGAAGCGTTCATCACTGTAACGTTTTTGATTTTGTCTTCCTCAGTATTTTTATAGAACAAAGCTATGGTTCGATAGTTTGTTTCTAACTCACGAGTAGCCTCTACAGCATTGTATAGATTTTTAGAAAGCAACTCTTCTGCTGATTTTTGTTGATCTTCACAATGTGCGACCATTTCAACCAAAGAATCACTTTGTTTTAAAACACTTGCCCAAAGTTCTAAGGTTTTCTTTAGGGTATCTCTTTCTTTTTGCTTGCTACTTTCGGTAAGGAATATCTTTCTACGAGCATTCCTATCAGGATTTACATTTTGTACATTCTCTATGGATGCTTCTAACAAATCAAAACCTCCATAACGCACTAATTTATCTAATGACTTTTCTAATGAAATAGGTGATTTCTTAACAGATTCTTGTGCCTGTGATGCTGTATTTACTGTTTCTACTTTATTTGACATCGTTTCAAATATTTAATTGGGAATTTAAAGAATTAACTCAACTCAGCTATTAGAGCTTCTAATGTATCTTGCAAGGCTTTTTTAGCATCAGGATCTTCCAAGGCTGCTTTAAGGAGTTTATTTGTTTTTAGTTGTTTGATTATCTTCTGATATTGGTCTTTTTCTGTGGCCAATCCTGTAAGGAAAGTGCTTTGAGCTGTAATTCCTTTAGTGCCAAAATCTCCCAAATTCTTAAAGCTTAATTCTTCTACCTTCGTAGCTCCTTCACTATCTTCAAAATCTACCTTCATAGTAGGTTTAAAGTGCTCAAACACTTTATCTAAAGTATTGAGTCCTTCCACCAATTCAGGTTTTACAGGATTTTCCGCGCTCAACTTTTGAGCTATCAATGTGCGGTTTGGAGCTATTTCCAAAATAGCTTCACTTGCATCTATAGGCACCTCATTGCCCCCTATTCCTTTATTTACTAACATAGATTTCTATATTAAGAGAATTAATACTTTAAAAAATTTTAAAACAAAAAATAATATTTTGT
>ERZ773056.764-NODE-764-length-16887-cov-8.955501_pt1 | contig 16887 bp, 20 predicted proteins | sample MGYA00580857_ERZ773056 | MGnify/ENA primary metagenome ERZ773056 (study PRJEB29015, sample SAMEA2737996) | human oral metagenome | biome: human oral; feature: human-associated habitat; material: dental | place: China | collected 2114 ... | reverse complement strand
CTGTCTTCGGCGACGCGCCTTGTCTGAAACTTTCGGTGGATGGCTATAAAAAAACCCCGCCGTGGCGGGGTTTTTGGGTTGGAACAATGCGATTAGAAGGGCAGCGGTTTGCCGTTGATTTTTAGCGTGCCGTTATCGTTGTCCAGTTTGGCGACGTAGTCTTCGCCGTCAATGGTGATGAATGCCGCGCCCTGGCTTTCGATGAGCGGAACGAGTTCCAGTTTTTCTGCCAGTTTTTTGTTGATGCGGGCTTCGGCGTGCAGGTCGAGGTTGTTGCGCAGCAGCTCTTGCAATTCTTTCGGGTTGTCAAAGGCTTGTTGCCAGGCTTCCGGGGTGGCAGTGCTGTCGGCGCGAATACCGATGCTGCTGGTGAAGCTGGCTTTGCCGCTGTCGGTCGTGCCTTCGAGGCCGAAGCTGAGGCGGGTTTTGTTTTTGACGAGTTCTTGCAGCACGGTCTGGAGTTTTTCTTGTGCGATTTTTTCGTACCCGGCCGCGGCTTTTTCGTTGTCGGCGGCTGTTTGTGTGCTGGATGCCGTTGCGGTGCTGGCGGCTGCGCTGGTCACGGTTTCGGCATTGATGTCGGACGCAGCCGCGCTGGCTGCGGTTTCGGCATTGGCGTCGGTCGCAGGTACGCTGGCTGCGGTTTCAGCATTGGCGTCGGTCGCGGTGTCGGCGGTTTGGTTTTCTGCCGGGGCGGCGGTTGTGGCGGCCGCAGGCGTATTGATGGTGTCGCCTGCAACCATGTTGGCAGCGCTGGTTTTTTGGGCGGCGTTAAGGCCGGCGATGAGCGCAATGTAGCTTTCGAGGAAGGCCTGTTTGCTGGCGGCGGAGAAGTTTTCCATGCTGGCGCTGATGCGCAGGCTTTGCGGTTCAACCGGGATTTGCGGGACGAGGCGTTTGAGGGTCGCGCCGTTGATGTTCCAGGTCATTTCGTCGCGGGCATCGTAGTTGTCGCCGCTGTTTTTGCGGGTGCTGCTTTTGCCGGTGATGTCGCCGAAGGGGCGCTGGTCGCCGTTGTAGGTGACGTGGATGTTTTTGATGTTGTAGTCAATGTCGCCGAGGTAGCCCATCAGCGCCGGATCAAACTTGACGCCGCTGCCGTTGGCATCTATGCCATCCACTTCAAAGATGAAGAGGCCTTCTTTGGCGGTGGTTTCGCTTTTGAGCGGGCTGGTGTTGAGTTTGAGGGTGCCGTCTTCGTTGATGGCGTATTCGACTTTGATGGGCGAGAAGGCGACGGTGGCGCTGTCGCCGTCTTTTTTGTCGGTGGCGGTGAAGGTGAAGGGTTCGACGGTGAGGTCCATCGCCATCACGCCGTCGGCGAAGGTTTTGTTGTTGTAGCGGAATTCTTGTTTCATTCCTTTGAAGTCAAGGCTGTCATCGCCTTCTTGTACCTGGAAAGGTGCGGTTTCGGCGATGACGTGGACGCTGCCGTCGGTATGGAGGTCGGTGGCGGTTTTGGTGTTGCTGAGGCCGGTGAGGATACTGTCGAGGTTGGTGTCGCTGGTGTTGAGGTTGTCTTTGAGGATTTTTTTGAGGAGTTTGCCGGTTTCTTCGGTGTCTGCCTGGGTGTCAATGTGCGCGACGATGCCTTTGTCGAGCAGTTCTTTGTTGTAGGTGATGGTGTCTTTATTGGTGAGGGTCAGGGGCTGGTCGGCGCCTTCAAACAGCGGCAGGCCGAACTGGAAGGTGAGTTTGCTGGTCGCGGTTGCGCTGTTGTCGCCGCGCTGGTAGTCGCTGACGCTAGCCTGGTATTGTTTGATGAGCCATGCGGTGTGCTGACCGTACATTTTTTGGTAGGCGGTGTTCATCAGCTCGATGTTGGCGCGGTAGCGGTCTTCTGCTTGTTGCGCGAGGTCGCCCGGTTGGGCGGTGTTGCCTGCCGGGGTGGCGGTTTGTGCGGCTTGTTCGGTCTTTGTGCCTTTTTCCGGTTTTTTTGGTTCGTCGGAGCAGGCGACGAGCAGGCCGGTGGCGGTGAGGATGGCGAGTGCCAGTTGGTTCAGTTTCATGGGTTTTCCTTGCGGTTAGGGTGGGTTGTAAAAAGTCGCGCAATTATAGCGGGTTATGTCGCTCAAAAGGCGGGGGCGAGGTGAAAGCGTTGTAAGGTTCCGTGCAGGTTGGCAACGGCGAGGGTTTCGGCGTGCAGCAGCAGCCGCGGCGCGGCAGGCGGCTCTTCGTCGGCATAGAATTCGTCGCCAAGGATGGGGTGGCCAATGGCGGCAAGGTGCACGCGCAGTTGGTGGCTGCGCCCGGTGTGCGGGATGAGGGCGACGCGGGTGGTTGCGCCGTCACGGGCTAGCACTTGGTAGCTGGTGTGCGCGGTTTTGCCGTGTTCATGGCAGATTTTTTGGCGCGGGCGGCGTTCCCAGTCGGTGATGAGCGGGTAGTGGATGTCGCCGTGATCGTCGGCAATGGTGCCGTGGACGACGGCGATGTAGCGTTTTTCGACGCGGCGCGCGGCAAATTCTTGTTTGTAGTGGCGTTCGGCGGCTTTGTGTTTGGCGATGAGCAGGAGGCCGCTGGTCGCCATGTCGAGGCGGTGCGCTGCCATTGCCGCCGGCGCGTAAACCTGGCAGCGGCTTTGCACGCTGTCGTATTTGTCATCGCCACGGCCAGGGACGGAGAGCAACCCGGCGGGTTTGTTGATGACGTAGATGTCCGGGTCTTCGTAGTGGATGTCGAGGGGCATGGTGTGATGTACGGCTATTGGGGCGCAGGGAGCGCTGTTTTTTTCTTCATGGGGTTTGGGGGCGGTTCACTTATATGGGATCTTTGTCATTGGATTATACTTGGGTAAAACCAATGCGGGAGCAATCATGTCAACCTCAACCCTCATCATCCGCAAAAGCGGCAATGCACAAATCATTTCCTTGCCCAAGCTGCTTTTGGAGCAGATTGGTGCCGGTATCGGCGACCGCCTGTCCGCCCGGCTGGAAGACGGCAAAATCGTCTTGCAACGCGAGAGTCCTGAGCGCTCCCTGGAAGCGCTGTTTGCCGGGGTGACCCCGGAAATGTTCCAGACGGAAGAGGATGTTGAATGGCTGGAAATGTCATCTGTCGGCAAGGAGGTTTTGTGAGCCTCTACCTTCCCGAACAGGGCGATATTGTCATGATTGATTTTGATCCGGCAACGGGGCGCGAGATTCAAAAACGCCGTCCGGCGCTGGTGATGAGTAAATCCATCATGGCGAAACACACCGGATTGGTGCTGGTTTGTCCGATTACTTCAACGGTACGCGGTATTGAACTCGAAGTGGCCGTCAATGGTGAAAAAATCAGCGGTGTCGCGCTGTCTGTCCAGCTCAGGTCGATGGATTTCCGCCGCCGTAATGTGGAATTTGTTGAACAGGCTGATGCAAGTGTCATCGAGAAAATGAGCGGATTGCTACAGGATCTCGTCAAATACTGAGTCATGAACCGCCCCGATGCGGCTATCTGGTCAGTGCCGCTCCTGTTTGATTTGGCGGTTGAGCAGGCTGGTGAAGGTGTCTTCGAGGCTGCTGTTCCCGGCAAGCATCTGGTGCAGGTGTTCGGTGATGGGCATCCGGATGCCGTGTTGTTGGGCAAGGGTGTAGGTGTCGTGCGTCGCGCCCTCGCCTTCCACCGTTTGGCCGATGGCGGCCTTGGCGGCTTCGGCGCTGTCGCCCCTGCCAAGTGCGAGGCCGAAACGGCGGTTGCGCGACTGGTCGTCGGTGCAGGTGAGGACGAGGTCGCCCATGCCCGCAAGGCCGGTCAGGGTTTCTTCTTCTGCGCCGAGGGCGGTGGCGAGGCGGGTGATTTCGCGCAGGCCACGGGTGATGAGGGCGGCGCGTGCGTTGGCACCGCAGCCGAGGCCGTCGGCGATGCCTGTTGCAATGGCGATGACGTTTTTCACCGCACCGCCGATTTGCACGCCGGTGAGGTCGTGGCTGGTGTAGCAGAGGAAGTTGCTGCCGTGGAAGTGTTGCGCGATGGTTTGTGCGAGCGCGTCGTCGGTGGCGGCAATGGTGACGGCGGTCGGCAGGCCGGCGGCGACTTCTTTGGCAAAGCTGGGCCCGGCGAGGATGGCGTGCGGGTGTTCGCCGAGGGCGTCGCGGAAGACATCGGTGAGCAGCCGCCCGCTGCCCGCTTCAAAGCCTTTGATCGCCCACATGAGCGGGGCGTGGCGCAGGTGCGGTTTGAGGTCGGCAAGCAGTCCGGCAAAGGCGCGGCTGGGGACGACCGCCAATATGAGTTCTGCCGCCCGAACGCTTGCCGCGAGGTCATCGCTCACGGCGAGGTTGGGCGGCAGGGGGATGCCGGGCAGGTAGCGGCGGTTTTCGCGGGCTTCTCCGAGCGCCGCCGCGTGTTCGCGGCGGTGCGCCCAGAGGGTGATGTTGTGGGCGTTGCGCGCCAGTTGTAATGCCAGCGCGGTGCCCCAGCTGCCCGCGCCGAGGACGGCGATGTTGGCCATTACTGGACGGGATGGTTGCCTTGTTTTTCGGCTTCTTCCTGCATCCGCTGCTGGTACATGAGGTCGAAGTTGATCGGTTGCAGGTAGAGGTTGGGGAATCCAGCGCGGTTGATGGCGTTGCTGATGGCTTCGCGCGCGTAGGGGTAGAGCACGGTCGGCGCATAGACGTTGAGCGCGTGGTGCAGTTGGGCGTCCGGCAGACCGCTGATTTCAAAGATGCCGCTTTGCGCGACTTCCACCAGGTAGATGACGCGCTCGCCGTCTTTGGCGGTGACGGTCAGGCGCAGTTTGATGTGGTAGTAGTTGTCTTCCGGCAGTTTTTTGATTTCGTGGGCGACGCCGAGGCTGATTTCCGGGTTGAGTTCCTGCTGGAAGATTTCCGGGGCGTGCGGCACTTCGACGGACATATCGCCTGCGTAGAGTTTGCGGATGTCAAGGACGACGGGGGTTTGTTGTTCTTCGCTCATGGGTACTCCTTTTCAAGTATGGAAGCGATGGGTGATGCGGCGATGCCGCGGCTTTTGCGGGCGTCATTGTACGGGTTCAACGGCGGCGGGCAAACTTTTGTTGTGGCGGGCGGGGCGGCGGGTTAGGCTGCGCCTTTTTGGGAATTTTCCATGCGTTATCGCCTGTTTGTCCGCCTGAACTGTCATTTGTGTGCCGATGCTTTCGCCCTGTTGTGCGAAATGGGGGTGGATGTGCAGCGTATCAATATTGACCGCGACCCGGCACTGCGTGCGCAGTATGACTTGCTGGTGCCGGTGCTGTTTGACGCGGAAGGCGACCGCGAGTTGCCGTATCCGTTTGACGCGGAGGATGTGCGGCGGTTTATCGCGGGCTGAGGCCGAGCGTGGCGGCGATGTGCGCCCAGTGCGCATCCACCGCGGCGTACAGGTTGAGCGGCGCGCCGCTGTGCGGATGCGGCAGTTGCAGGCGGCTGGCGTGCAGCATCAGCCGCAACGCGCCGCAGCGGTCGGTGAGAACGCGGTTCTGGCGATTGTCGCCGTGGGTGGTGTCGCCGATGACGGGGTGAAAAATGTGCTTCAAGTGGCGACGAAGCTGGTGTTTGCGCCCCTGCAACGGTCGCAGTTCGGCGAGACTGTAGCGCGAGGCGGGATGTCGCCCGTCGCTGGCGAACGGTACTTCGCTGCGCGCCAAACAGCGGTAGCGGGTCAGCGCCTCCTGCGGCGGTTTCTCGCGCTGGCGGTTGCGGTCGGCGATTTTGTCGGCAAGATAGGTGAGCGGGTAGTCAATTTCGCCCGCCTCATCCAGCCAGCCGCGCACCACGGCGTGATAGCTCTTGTCCAGCCGCTGCGCCGCAATCTGCTCGCCGATCAGGCGGGCGGTGTCGGCGTCCAGCGCGAGCAGCAGCACGCCGCTGGTTGGCCGGTCGAGACGGTGTGCCGGATAGCCTTTCAGCCCGGTCTGCGCATAAAGCAGTTGCAGCACGGTCACGGCGGCATGGCGGTCGAGCGCGCTGCGGTGTACGGGGATGCCCGCCGGTTTGTTGACGGCGACGAGATGCACGTCGCGGTAGAGGATGGGGAGTGTGGCGGGCGGTGCATCCATGTGCGGGAGTTATTGATACGGGCAATGTTGTCCGGGCGATTTCAACAATTGCCGCCGGATTCCGGCTGGCAACAGTATCGGGAATACATTAGGCAGCTTGCAAAAAGAGAAAACCCCTTCTTCAAGAAGGGGTTATTTGTTGTCCGTGGTGCCCGGAGCCGGGGTCGAACCATAGAAAAGTGACGTAAGCAAACGTGAGCAAATGCAGTTAAACCGTTATGTTTTATAACGGTTTTTCTTTTTTTATCATCAAAAAATATCTTTTTCTGGTAGAAATGTAGGCAATTATGTGTCATTGTTTACGCCAAATTTACGCCAAGCCAGCAGGAGGACACAACACATGGCTACTTTCCGTCGTCGGGGCAAAAAATGGCGGGTTGAGATCTGCCACCAAGGAAAACGTTTGTCGGCCAGTTTCGCGACAAAAGTTGAATGTGAGCGCTGGACAACCGTGACGTTGTACGAACTGACCCACAACGCACAACATCCGTCTGCGCGCAAAACCCTGAAAGAGGCATTGGAGCGCTATTTGAACGAATGCACCCCCAAGAAACGCGGTGCTGCACGAGAAGCCAAATTCATCCATCGCATGATGCAGTACGGTATTTGCGATCGTTTGCTGGAAAACGTCACAACGGCCCATTGGGCAGAGTGGCGTGATCAACGTTTGGCAAGCGTCTCGCCAGCCACGGTCATCCGCGAGTTTACTGTTATCAAGGCGATGTACAAGACGGCTATCGCTGAATGGCTATGGCTGCAAGTCTCTCCTTTGGCCAATTTGAAACTGCCCAAAGCGCCACCACCCCGTGATCGCCGCGTGTACCCGGAAGATCAGCAAAAAATGCTGGAAGCGTTCAAATTTACGGAATTGCGTACTCCCGATAAAATCCGCGAATTTGTTGCTTGTGCATGGCTGTTTGCACTGGAAACAGCCATGCGAAGCGGCGAGATTCTCAATTTGCAGTGGCAACATGTCCATCTCGAAGAACGTTATGTGCATATACCAACAAGTAAAAATGGTACAAAACGTGATGTACCACTATCAAAGCAGGCAATGGAAATTTTGGAGATATTGCCGCACGATAACCCAACCTGTTTCAAAATAAGCGCAACACAACGGGATGCTCATTTTCGCAAATATCGGGAATTGGCTGGAATTAAGGACATGAGATTTCATGATTCTAGACATGAAGCGCTGACCAGACTTGCGCAAAAATTGCATATCCTTGACCTCGCACGAATGGCAGGTATGCGAAACACCAAAACATTAATGATTTACTACAATGCTACAGCGTCAGAGATTGCAAAAAAATTAGATTAATATTTTATGAAAAAGCCCCCGATGTTTGGGGGCTGTGCAATGAATTACTCTATTTGTTTTTTATTCGTGAGTAAGGCCTATTTTATTGGCAAGTTCCTTCGAGAGTTTCCTCGGGACTCCACCCTGTAAAAATCTGATGATTCTAGGGCCATAGAACCGTAGTCCTTCGTCAACTATTAGTGTCTCGATTTTATCATTGTTGTCAATAGACATCGGATAGTTGTTGTCTGTTTTCGTCATGGGATGCTCCTTTTGTTCGCAAAAACGAAAAATGATATTTACTTACCTTTGACCAACAAAGAATCTGGGATAATTTCATAATTATCAGAATATTCGCTGGGGTCAAAACGCGATTCCAGTAAATCTTGTTCCAGTTGCTCATCGCCTTCGCCAAGCTGATCATACGCAGCTATGCCCAAAGCATCCGCCTCGTCAGGTTCAAGTTCCACCACCAGCCCGGCAGTAATAGCACGTTTTTTCACTTCCAAGGGTTCAATACCTTGTAGTTGTTCTTTAGTCGGTACATGGGAAAGGTCATGTTCGACTTGGTTGTTTTCTATTTCTTGTGTCATATGCACTCCTATTTGTAGATAATGACGACTCTTGTTACAGCAAAAATAGCAATCATTTTATTTGCCTAGAATTATAGGCGGAGCAGGAAGAATTTGCTCAATTGGATTTTTATTTTGTGCAATTATTTTTTCTACCAGTTCCTTATCGTTAATATATTTCTTTTCTGTGCGTAAATGCTCATGTTTTTCATTCGTCCTAGAATACTGGATGGTTATTCTAGGATCAAACTCACTTAATAGGCCATTTTCAGTATCTCTCCAATGTGTAATTTGCAATATAAGTTTGGCTGTCGTTATATTCGATACTGTTTCATTTCCCAGTCCGGAAGCGTTTATCTTGGCATTTTCTTCCAATTTATCATTATATGGTGCAATTGCGCTTTCTGTCATTTCACACTCAAATACGGCCGCTTCATTGCTCTTGCGTTTTGCTTGAAGATCCCATTTCTGCGTCCCGGGTTTGCAGGCCGACAGTTTTTCTACGGCGGCTGTCCACGTGACGTTGTACCCTTCGATTTTGGCGTTCTTGATCTCGTCTAAGGGGTTACTATCGCAGGCTGCAAGCAGACCTCCCATAACCGTAAGTGTTGCAAGTTTTTTCATGATTTACTCCTATCTTTTCATCTGATTAGGCTGTCATAGCACCCGACACCATGCCCGATGTAAGCATATATTGCAACTGTTATCTCCATCAGTCCACCAACCGTTGCTGTCCCTCGCGCTCTAGTCGCGCCTTGTCGTCGGCTTCCTTCGTTTTCTTCTTTTTCTGCGGTCGCGGAAAGCCTGCCTTTTGTAGGCTTTTCTTCAGGCCATCCAGCGCCGCCCACGTGTCGGCCGCCCATTTGTCTGACACATCAAATGTCCCGGACTCGATGCATTCCGCCACCTCTCTGAGGCGTTCGGCAATGGTCTGTGAGGTGTAACGCAAATATCCGTCTTGCAAATACTGTCGTCTTTTTTCTATGTATGACTGTAATTCTTCTTTTTCATCTACAGTCAAATTATTTTCTAATCCTACTGTCGGTTCGTATGTGTATGCGTCAATAGATCCTAACAACTTCACAATGGCACGCCGTTTTTCGCGATCGTAACCACGGTATGCCAACACTTGTATCCGGTTTCCCTGTTTTCTGAATTGCATAATGAATCCCTGTCTTACTGTGTAAAATGGCATAATCCGACTGTCGGATTATTTTTATACAGACTGTCTTGGTTATCTTTTATCTACAGTCATATCGTTATTCATCCTACTGTAGCCTAGTATATGCATAGGCCAATCCAGCTTCCTATGTCTTTTGACTGTATGATATATTCTCATCTTACTGTATTAAATTATTAAAATCCGACTGTCGGATTGCTTTTATATATACTGTATTTATATTTTTAACCTACAGTCATATTGTAATTCAATCCTACTCTATCGCCGGAACAGCAATAACGCCCTTTTCACCTCGCTAGCCAGCCAGCGGTGCCGTGAGTTGCGCCCATTACCGGAAGTCAACGGAGCAGGCCAACGCGGGTCGGATAAGAAATTACGCCTCACGGTATAAATACTGAGATTGAGGTAGGCAGCAATATCCTTGACCGTCCAGTAGCAATCGGGTTCAACAGGTTGCTGCTGGGAAACTAATTGTGCCACCAGTTCCCTACCAGTTTTGTCCGCAATAATGGATATTTTGGCCACACCGGGTTTGGCCTTCGCAGCCAAACGTTCAGTGATTTTGGATTTCGTGGTTTTCGTTGTTGTCATGGGGAACTCCTTAGTTGATATTCTTGAAGACAAGACACTTGACATTTTTTTCCATCAGTTTTGAGCGCACTGTACGCCGTCCCAAAAACTCATAACGCACACTTTTATCCAACAATCGGTTGAGTTCTGTTCGTGGGGGAAGCTGGATACCAGAGGCACGGGCACAGGCTTCGATATGTGGCAGATTGATGGCCAGCAAGCCGGGATCAGCATGATGGTTGACGCTGACGCCATTGAGGGATTCAAGGTATTCAACGCTATCCCAAAATTCGGCCACCATCGGGTTGTCCGTAACCATCGACTGCTGGCGTTCAACGCTGATCTGCTCGATGAAATCCAGCGTTCGTGCAGTAGTCGCTTCGTCCAGGCCGATCTGCTTCGCTACCGTTTGCAGCATGGCCATCATTTGTGCACCGTTTTGCGCGATGCGACTCATGGTGATTTGCGTGTTGGCCAACAGTCGCTCTTCGCATGCCGGATAGGCTGCAAAGTAATCTGCAAGGATGGTCTTGGCGCGACGGAGGATATGGGTTAGATAGGTAGCCAATTTTTCAATGGGCAAGCGGATCAGGGCATCAACGTGTGCCTTGCCACCCGGTTGCAGGTTTTTACGAGTGAAAAGTAGTGGTACAATCCTACTTAGTACTGCTTCGTCAGCTTCAACCCGATTATTTTGTGCAATGACGATACTTGCGCGAAATGGCGGATCATAAGTCTCAAGCCCCCCTGTTTTGGAGCCGCGCGTGTAAATTGGGCGTCCGTTATAGAGGTCTTTGAGCTCACCAAACTCAAACTTGCGAAAATGATTGTTTCCGGAGGAGTTGGCGGAGTGGTCACTTTCTATCAACACTACCGGCATTCCAGAGACTTTGTTGAATGACCGCGCTCGCCCCGGAGCAGAAGATTTTCCGGGGTCAAAGCCTTCATAATCCTGCCTCCCCAATAGACGCCAAAGAAATTCAATCAGCGTCGTTTTCCCTGTTCCCGCATCACCGGTGATTTCCAAAAATGGCCAGGATTTTTGTTGCTGGCGAATCTGATCAACAAACAAGCTACCGGTAAAGAATGCCAGTGCGACTAATCCCCTTTCAGCAAAGGCCGCCAGAAAATTTTTCAGCCAGTCAAACTCAGCGGTTTCGTCTGCCAAATGGATATTGATGTCGCTGATGGTCTTGATCGATCGTTGTCCATCCAACGCCACAAACTGTTCATCATTGCAGCGGATCACCCGCCCGTTGCAAACAGCGAAGTCACGGTAAACCCAAGCATCAAGTTCCCGAACGTAGCCAGTGTAATCAATGGTTTCCACCATGCGCAAATCGACAAAATCGGTTTTGATGATGCGGTTTAACTGCTTGGCGTTGCCTTCGTAGAGTGCACCGGGTGCGATGCTCAACAAACGCTTTTTGAAATCCGCAGCAGCGCCGATATGTGAGCCGGTGAAGGTGTCTTGCACATCTGCTCCGTGTGGACGGGTAATGCGGACAAAATAGAGTGCTTCGTTGCCTTTGTAGCGGTCACGCTGGAAATAGAGCGGATTAATGGTGCAGTTGGCAATTTCTGTGACAGCACCGGCTTGTTGCAGCGCTTCGTCGCGCGAAGCATCGTCTTCATGCCATGTCCCTGCCTCTTCCATGTGACTGACCACGTTTTGGTAGGTATCAAGGTCAAGGGCGAACCAGTATGTGCGGTTGCCAAATGTCAGTGGGAATGAGTTCATGCCACTTTTCCGGTACATGATACGCGCTTTTTCGGCGGCACTTTCGGCGACCAGCAAATCACCTCGGTAGCGCGCTTCGGTGATGGCGTGCTCATCCAGCTTCCCTTCACGCCAAAGGTCATTCCAGTCATGTCGTGTCGGCGGCATGGCCGCTTTGGCACGCCAGCCATCTTGGCGTGCATGAGCAACATGTTTGCGGATACCCTCTCGCCCTGCATGATCGTTGTCCAAGGCAAAGATGATGGTTGGATTGAGTCGACGTTCGCGCAGCATTGTGAAAAAACCGTCCGGGTAATGTCCACAGCTGATGGAAGCGATCGCCATGTGTCCGGCATGAATAAGCGATAGTGCATCAAAGATACCCTCCGTGATCCAGACAGTTTCCGCTTGGCTAAAGTCTGCATCGGGCATTTGCCACCACAACCCCTTGTAGCTGCCCAACGCACGTCCCTTCTGGCCTGCAAAGCGATCGGTGTTGTCAATAAGGCGTTCCCACCTTGCTTTGCCATCGCATAAGGTGAAGCGCACGGTTGCAGAGCGCTGTTCCGATTTGTGGCCGCAATAGTATTCCTGGCTGTACAGACCCCGTACTTTTTCAAGGGCAAAGCCACGAGCGTACTGCATATAGGCGTCTGCTGTTGCATTGGGGTTATCTTGCGAAGGCCGATAGTACGTTGACCAGTCGGCAAAGAGGCTGTGCCGGTACAGTTCAAAGGTGCTGGCACTGAAACCGCATTTATTGCGGCGATTGCAGCACAAGCGCCAAGGATGTTCCTTGGAAATGAACAGTTCACGTTTGCCGCATTCCGGGCAGATGCCCCGGCTAAAGTATTCACCTTCAACGTCCTTAAAGTCATAGTCTTCAAGCAACCGCCGCAACAACATTTCGTATTGTTGTGCGTTGATATTCATTGTTGTGGTTGTTCATCAGGATTGAAGAGCTCCAGTTGTTCTTCGGCCTCGTCCCTCGCTTCACCCCCACCTTGTTCTGCGCGGTACTGTTCCAGTGCGTACTGAAAAAACTCAAAGGCAAGTGCACTCGGTTTCAGGTTGAGCCCGTCACAGATTCGCGTAACCGCAGCCATATCGTCATCGTTGACACGTATCTGGATGACATTCGTGCGGCGCGCAGCGTTTGCCACGCGCGTAGAAACATCGTTATTTTTTGTCATTTTTTCCCTCGTTTTGCTATGTTTTGTAAGCATAGCGCAGCATTATATGATGTTTTCGTTATGCGTCAACATTTTTCATGATGAAATAAGGTAGATACATGACGAAAAACCAGCAACAAGAGGAAAATTCCTTGTCGGCACAGCTGATGATGTTTGGTCATCGACTCAAGATCGCCCGGGAAAAGGCGGGTCTGACACAGAAGGAACTTGCAGAACAATTTGGCACATCACAACGCGTTCAGTCCGGCTACGAGAGAGGAATCGTCGCGCCGAAAGTTGATTACCTGTTCAAATTGGAGCAAATGGGAATCAATACACGGCTCCTCTTATTCGGTGATCAACACCTGTACGAACTGAATAGCCGCGAGCAGACGCTCTTGGAGCTCTATCGACAGATGAATGAGCATATGCAACTGCAAACGCTGGGGCTGTTGCTTGCCCGAATCACGGAAGGAAACACCCCTAATGGAGACAACAACAGCAACAGCGCACTGATTGCAGGGATACAGTCCATCAAGACCTCACAAAAAAAACCATAAATACCAGTGTTATCTACGTTGAGACGGTTAATATCTGCATCTAAATAACGAAAACATTGCTTAAAATTCATAGAGAGGCTTTGCCTCTCTTTTTTTTTTGCTAATTTTCGGCTGAAAAAACAAAAAAATTTTCGGGGTCGGGAACCCGGTTACATCGGTTACGTTTTTCAAAAACCATAAAATTTTACTTTAATAACAATTGATTATATTGAATCTGAAAAAGTTACATTTGGGTTACATACGGTTACGTCTGTAAATAGTAAATAGATAACCTATTGTTTATAAATGTAATATCTAGGTATTTTTGTAACCTTGAGGAGGTTACAAATTGCGGTTACATGTAACCCGGATGTAACCCGAATGTAACTTTTTGAAGTTACATATAATCATTTGTTATAAAAGAAAAAATCAACACTTTTTGGAGTATGTAACCGATGTAACCGGGTTCCCACCATCACCTTCAAAATTTGAAATTTTTTTGTGTCATTTTTACAACAGTCAAGCAACTTATTGTTATTAGATGAAATTGTTTCCAATAGATGCTGTTTGATTAACTCTGGTTAATTGGGACATGCTGAGTTCAACCCCAAATGGGGCTTGTCGCCCGAATATTCAGCACGGTTTTTGCGCAGCCGTATTGGCGCAGGGATTGGCTCCCAACGTTAACATCGACGTCGGGAAAAGGAGCGTTGTCCGATTGATGCAGGGGCAGGGAAAAATGAACCCGGTGCCGCCATCGACACCGGGGTCAATTTATAATTTTCTCGACTGTTTATCGCCTATTGGTCGTACTCTTGCCAATGGCTCTTTGGCGGAATAGCTAATATTCACTTTTTCGCCAATATTCGGTAATTGGCTGAGCTCTGTCTTGCGGTGTGCCTGAAAATAACGGCTGCCGTCAGCAACTTGTTGGATGATAAACGTGTCAGTAGCAAAAACGACACGACCACGGCAAGGCGTGGTCGATTTTTCTGTCTTGAGGATTGCATTGGGGTTCTCTGCTTGTAACGCAGCAATGACGGGTGTCAGCTCGTCGTTGATTGTTTTTGTCGCATCAGTTCCTGTTTCCCCCAAGCCAAAGCCTGCCGCAAATCTTGCCTGAGCGATTCGATCTCTGATGGCGTCAACATTAGCGGCGGCATAGACGTGGGCTGCTTCTGATTGGGTAAGTTGTTCAATACCATATCCAAACTCCTTCTTCCAAAATTGATTCATGGTTTCTCCATGCTTGGACTGGATATTATACAACAATTCTTTTGAAGGTGCAAGTTGCAAGGAATGTTGTTTTGCACTCATTACCATGACACCAAGCACGTTACCGCCTCTATTAGTAATATATCCTCGCAACGCGGCTAAAGTACCACCTTGTGTCAAAGTGTCATCTACCAAAATATAGTTTTTACCTGCTTCTACATCACCCGCAAATTGCGGTGGAAATGCCAATCTATGATTGGCATTGCTGCCAGTCCGACGAACACGATTTATTTGTACAATATTGTCATATACTTCGATGCCAAGTCTATCAGCCAAAACAAGAGCAATCATGGATGGGATTTTATTGCGTCCGGCAGACTCTTCGGCATGTACAGCCACTATGTAAGTATTTGCATCTGGTTTGAAGGATTGCCGTACGGCTTCAACAGTTTCATGCTTCAATAATCCTTGCACCAAACGTAGGGCTGCGGCAGGATCACCTGCTTTGGCGGCAGGATAATCTGGCAAATCGCTCAACGAATCAATAAATCCATTGGTAATCGCCAGTGGAAAATTACCCCAAGGAGCGCGTTCTGATTTTATTTCTTCCATTTTCAGTCCAAGTGTTTTTACAGTATAGGACAAATATTACCCTTAAAAGAGAGCAAAAAATGCGCACAGGCCAAGAAGCTGCAACATGACCGCGTTAAATGCATTCTGTTGATCAATTACTATAAAAGCAACGCTTAATGCCATACCTAGAAATAGTGAGGCTATAGCGATAATCGCAAAAAACTTTTCTCTGCGGCGGGCTGATTCTGTAGCGTCCCTACTATAACTTTTGGAAATGGGTGCAGAAAATATGCTTATCATGTATGCCGTTGCAGATAGCCAAAAAAGTATTGACATTTTGTAATCCTAGTTTAGTAGTCTTTGTATGGATTTAGAATAATGTCTTTATTGACCATAACATTGAATCTATAACCCGGGCGAATTTCCAATGTTGGCTGAATGTTGAGATTGCGGCGAATCATTTCTGTACCAACTTGGCCAATCTGTCGGCCCATTTCTGCTTTGGTGACATTCAATGGACTGTTTTCATCTTTGCTACCATCACCAATGGCAATCTGTGTCCCGGCACCAATGACGGAAAGCAAAAAGGCGTTCTTGAAAATATTCCATGTGTGGTTGTTTACGCGGTCGTGCATCCCGGCATAACCTGCCAAATCAACCGCTCCCATGTTGCCAAGATTGAATACGGAAGCATCGGGAAACTCCAGACGATACCAAGCGATCATGACTCGTTCCTGCCCCATTGCGATGTGACTGTCATAACGGCCAATCAGCTTGCTACCTTGGGGAATCAAAACGGTACGTCCTGTTTTGCTGTCATAAACGCTATGTGTGACTTGGGCGATGATCTCGCCCGGCAGATCGGAATTGATGCCGGAAACCATCACCGCTGGAATGATAGTACCCACACGGATTTCATAAGGGGTCAGTTGCGGTTCACGAACGGAAGGCAGGTAGCCGTAGGGGTTGTCTGTTTGTGCGGCAAATGCAGCCTTGCGTAAGCGCAAATTCGGATCCTGGCTTTCCAGCAGGCCTTCCATCCCACCCGTTGCCGAGCCGATACCCTGTGTCGCCAAAGAGCGTTCCAGAGCTGCTGTTTGCAGATTGGCGCGCATTTTGGCGATGTCCGGTATTCCTTGGGTGGGGTCGCCGTCAGCGGTCTTTCCGTTCGCGCCTTTGCCGGTTGGGGATTCTTCAATCGCCGTGCGTGCAACCAGGGCTTCGTAGTAATTCCGTTGGCGAAATTCGCGTACCATCCCGGCCACCCGCTTTGCCTCTTCATCTTCTTCTTTTTGTTGTGTCGTCTGTACGGTTGGGACTTGCGTTGGGGGTAATTGTTGTTGCGGTAAATCCGGCGTCGGTTTGGTATTGTCAATGATGATCGGGTCAACCGGCTCCAGATCGGCGATGCCATCACCGACTCCGGCAATAATTTTGTCTGCTGATGCACTGCCGCCAACCACGGTAGGATTATCGCCCGATCTGTTGCCAGTTTTGGGTTGGCTGCGACTGTACAGGGCATAGACAATCCCGAACATGACAAGTGCCAGTACACCGGCCGCGATCATCATCGGAATTTTGTTCAGGCGGCGCACATTGCCGCCACCACCACTACCGTTCGGCGAGTCTCCGGGGTTCATTGAGCTCATGGGGCAACCCTCTGTGTCTGAGTGCCGCGAATCAGGGCGTTATTGCCATCACGGTGAAAAACGCTGTCATTACGCCAATCCGCAGTGATTAGCCCCAAGCGCCAAGTACGATCATCGATCTGGTCAAGCAGATAATGCAAGGCAACCGCGTTGCTCTCTTGAACGCCAAAGCCGCGTTGACGCAGTGCCTCAGCAAGGTATGTACCAAAGGCACCGGCGGGCTTCAGGGCAACTGTTGTTTTCCCTGGTGGGTATTGCCCTGCCATAATTTCTCCACCAACCATGGCAACCGTCTGCATTTCATTTGGCGTCAAACTGTCATCCTCGAAGTTGTCAATATTCATGGTAGCGCAACCACCGAGAAGAAGCACGGCAAGCAATAGTGATTTCATCATG
>ERZ773056.762-NODE-762-length-16914-cov-32.475117_pt1 | contig 16914 bp, 24 predicted proteins | sample MGYA00580857_ERZ773056 | MGnify/ENA primary metagenome ERZ773056 (study PRJEB29015, sample SAMEA2737996) | human oral metagenome | biome: human oral; feature: human-associated habitat; material: dental | place: China | collected 2114 ... | reverse complement strand
TTATAGTCTTCGCGGTCGGGAACGTCGGTGGGAACGGAACGTCGCGATCCGCCTCGGCATCGAACCGGTATACGTACCCGTAATGCCGTGCTTTGCCATCACCGACGGAAGCTCCGATTTGAAAATTTCGTAGCACTCGGCACAGCCGACTTTGCCCGATTTTTTTATCGCGGCAAAACTCATACCGCATGCAGGACACAGCCGAGCCGCTTCCATCGTACCGACAGCTTCCGTCTTTGCAACGGTGTCAAAAAGCGACCGGATCGATTTTTGAATGCGTTCGGGATCGGGCGACAAACCGTTTTTGACGGCGCACTCCATACAGATATGGATTTTCTTTTGAGACGTTTTTGTTGTCTGTTCGATAAAGAACACCGCTTCGCGTTTGCGGCAAAAATCACAGAGCATAGCGTATGTACTATATCACACTTTACGCAATGTTTCGAGCGGTTTTTCATTCCCCGCCTTGTACGCAGGAATCACCGAAGTCGCGAGCGCCAAAAGCACCGTCGCCGCGACGATCATCGCCGTATCGCGGAACGGAATGACGACGGATATTTCCGAAAGGTAATAGGCGGGATCCATCAAATCGATATGCGCAAAAGCGTGAATATCGTACCCTCTTATAATATACAAAAATTTCGCCGCAGCGTTTACGCCTTTTTCGAAAAACCCGATAATGCTTTTTACGTTTACCGCGCACGCAAGCCCTATCGGAAGCCCGATGAGCACGCCGCCGAAACCCTTACCGTTCCCTGAACGTTTCCTGTGAACATCTCATCCGCATGACCCACATCACATCCTCACGGCTTGACGCCCTCGCCGCCGTGTGCCATGCTTGAGCCATCGGGAAGCCGGTGAGGGAACCCGGCGAGAGAGGAATGAGATCGTGGATGCGGATTCGATTCCGAAGTCGTTGGCGGATTATCTGACGATTCTTTTCTATGCGGCGGGTTTTCCTGTTCGTCGAGTTGAGCGCGAGTGCTTCTATTGGGAGTATGGCGATTGTGAGCGTAGTCTTCGTGTGATTTTCACTGAGACTCGTGTCAAGGGCCTGTGGTATGTGGGCGTTAAGTACACCAAGGTTCTCTGGGGCTACAGGTGCACAGTTTTTGTGCGTGGCCATTTCAACGAGTGGGAGCCGTCTCGTGACGCAGACCTGTTTGACGTGTGTGCAGATAGGATTCGCGAGATTCAGGATCTTGTGATTCGTGTTCGTGAGAGCGGTCTGGCTGACGTCTATTTCCGCAGAGATCGCATTAACATTGTTTTCGATTGGCGGGTCGCCACGGTGGAATACGAGAATGCGCTTGAGCCGATGAATGTCTATCACATCGTTCAGGGCACTAGATTGTCACATGAACAGTTGACCCTTTTCGAAGGCTGCAATTACGAAGGAGTCCGGTCATGAGGAAGTATTCCCTCACTCAGTTGGTCGAGATGATCCGCAAGGGCGGTGGCGATATTGAGATCACAGACCTGTCCAAGGACGAAGTGGCCCTGCGCCGTGCGGATTCGGTCCGCGATGTGTATCTCAATCGTGATGGCGTCTTGACTTTCAAGGGTCATGACGGTCGAGTGAAGGTCTGGCACTTGTCCGACCATCTCGGTATGGCTGCTCTGCGTGCGATCAACAGTTTGAACTATGTTTCACGTGAAACCGATTGATCGTCGCATCGCCCGGGCCCTGTTTTCTGATGAGGACTGGGCCCGGGCGGACGTTTTCGAGCGCGGGCGTTTTATTCAGGTCGTGTGGCATGCGGCCCAGCACCTCCTGCCTCTGTGCCGTGAGGATGATGCGTGGATTCGTATGGCGTGGTATCGGTGGCGTGCGGGTCGGTTGATCCGGGACTGTGTCCCTCTTCACAGGATTTAGGGTTGACACGGCCCGCAAGGTCTGCCATTATTAATGCATCGAGAACGGGGCAGGCGCCTCGAGGAAGGAAGGGCATGATGGGCACCATCACCAAGGACGATGTGATTCGTGAGGGTAATATCAAGGTGGTCCTCCCGTGGGACGGCCGTGTGGGCGAACTCTGGCTCGAGCGCATGGGCGCCGATGGGCCCGTGTTCGGACTCGCAGGGAAGAACCGCGATGGTCTTGGCTTCAAGTTCACTTCGGACTGGTACTACATCACCAGTCGGGACGTGTACGGCGGTCGCCCCATCCGCCGTGCGCCCAAGAACGTTGAAGTCGGAGATCTCGTCTGAGCGGTTCGGCCGGGGTGCCCCGGCCATCTCGAAAGGACTCACCATGTGGTTCAACTATGTTACGTATGACACGATGCTCAATCCGACTAAACGTTCTGTCTATTGCGAGGACGGTAATTTCGATAATTCGGGCGAACCCCACACACGTCAGTGTGTGATTGCGGACTATCTTCTCTCTGTGGATACGGATGATCGAGGATGCGGCATTATGATTGAGGATTGCCGCAACAATGACATTATGATTCATATGACACGCAATGAATTCACCGATATGAGACGAGCATTCCTCGAAGGCCTGAACATGGTTTATAGACTTCTCGACCCCCACTTCGTGGTCGCAGTCGAGATGGTGCTCCTTCGGGAGCACGAACAACTCACGCTCATCTGAACGAGAAAGGAACAGGAAATGAGCACTGACATGATCATCAACGAGACGGATGGCAAGACTCTCTCTCCCGCGCAGATTGCTGCGACTGTGACGGCGTCGACTGAGGCGCAGTCCATCTGGGCGGCGACGGCCGATAAGCCGCTGACCATGGATATCTCGCAGGTCTTCGAGGAGACCGTTGAGCAGACGACGGATGACGGTGAGGTGGTTGTGCGCGACCGTGTGGTCATCATCACGCCTACGGGCGCTGCGTATTCGACGTCGGCCCAGGCGGCGATCGCGGCTCTGGTTCGCGTTCACAAGATGGCCGGGTCTTTCGAGGGGTTCTTGTTCACGTTCCAGAGGCGCACTGCCCGGTCGGGGCGGCAGTTCCTGTCCGTGTCTGTGAGTGTCAAGGATTGAGATTGGAGGTGTGACGGGCGGCCCGGCTTCGGCCGGGCCGCCCGTCGTCCGTCATGGTGAGTGAGAGTCTTGCGGCCCTTCGGGCACAGGTTGATTATGAGACGCGTCGTGCTGCGCGGAAGATCCATCGGATTGCGACGGGGCGTTTCAATCCGCTTCCGGATGATGGTGATCCGCGGCAGCTCGTGGATATTTCGGGCACGAAGTTCGATCCGAGGCCGTCCATGGCGTCGGGTCGGATGACGACGCGGCAGGCGGAAAAGGCTTTGGAGCGCCTGCGCGAGTTCAATAACAGTAAGTCTGTTGGCTATTACGCGGATTCGAAGGGGAATCCGATTTCGCGCAGGTCTTTGGCGCGGTCGCGGGCGATGGTGCGCCGCGGCAATGAGCAGAAGCAAAGATATTTCGAGGCTGTGAAAGACGTCCCCATGCCTTGGACGGGTGATTTCAAGGCGGAGGAGTATATGGCGGCCTTCCATCCCAAGCACACTTTTATGCGGGGTGAGGCTTTCGAGATCCTTCCTGAGGCGCGGATGCCCGTATCCTATCAGTATACTTCTCAGGAAGCTATTGATATTATTATCAAGGACAGGGGGAAGAAACTGACGGTCTCCTATCAGCGGGCGCGAGTGCAGGGCCTACGGGAGAATATTCATGCGATGCTTGAAAGGATTGGCGACGATGGTGTTATTCGCCAGTCCATTGATAAACTCAATAATGATCAATTGTGGTTCCTCGCTGCCGTTGATCGGGGATTCATGAATTCGCTCAAAGATATGTACATTCGCGCGCAATATGGCGCCTCAATAGGGGAGATGCTGGAAGATGACACCGTCTTCGCCACGCGGTACGAGTCGGTTCTCGAAACGGCGGACGCGGCGTCGGGGCTCAACATCCCGTCCTATATTGGTTGCTGACTTCGAGACGACGACCGATCCTGAGGACTGTCGGGTATGGCTGTGGCATTATGTGAATATTCGGGATGAGGCCGACTCTGGTCTGGGGGTTCATCTAGATGATTTCATGAATGATATTCTGTGCCGCGATGTTGAGATCTACTTCCATAATCTTGCTTTTGACGGGAGTTTTGTTCTCGATTGGTTGTTCCGCAATAGGTTCACCTATTCGGAGGAGAAATTGGAGGACGAACAGTTCTCAACTGTCATTTCGCGGGAATCCAAATTCTACCGTATTGATATTCAGAATGACGGTCATAGAATTACACTCAAGGATTCTCTTAAGAAAATTCCATTGCCAGTCGCCGCGATCGGCCCGGCCTTCGGGCTCGAGGTGACCAAGGGCGAGATCGACTACGCGGCGCCCCGGCCCGTCGGCTACAGCCCGACGGACGCTGAGATCGACTACGTGGTGCGCGACTGCGAGGTCGTCGCAGGGGCGCTGCGCCAGGTGCTGGACGCGGGGATGACGAGACTCACTGTTGGCGCCGATTCTCTGGCCGAGTACAAGGAATTGAATAAGACTTGGCAGACGTCCTTCCCCGTTTACACCTCCGATTTGGACGATGAGGTCCGCAGGGCTTATCGTGGCGGTTTCACGTACGCGGACACGCGCACGGTGCGCACCGTGGTCCGCGGTGGGAGTGTGTATGATGTCAATTCCTTGTATCCGTCCGTGATGCGATATAAGCGTCTGCCGTACGGCGAGCCGCGGCGCGCGGGCGGCGATCCGTGCACGGATGATCTTTTCATCTGCAACATCACTTTCACCGCCGAATTGAAGCCGAACCATATTCCGTGCATTCAGATCAAGCGCTCTTTCCGCCAGTCCGATACCGAGTATCTGAGGAGTGTGCCCGAGCCCGAGACGCTCACGATCACGAGCGTGGATCTCGCATTGTGGCAGGAGCACTATGATATGAAGATTCTTGATTGGGGCGATTCTTTTGTTTTCGATTCGAGTACGGGGTTCTTCGACGAGTACATTGATAAATGGATGGAAGTGAAAGCGTCGCACACGGGCGGCATGCGCACGATCGCGAAACTTCACCTCAATTCGCTTTACGGCAAATTCGCCACCAACACTGACGTGACTCGGCGCTACCCGGTCTTCTCCGGTGACCGGGTGAAACTCTGCATCGGCTCCACCGAGATGCGCGATCCCGTGTACACGCCGATGGGTGTTTTCATCACGGCGTGGGCCCGGGATACGACGATTCGCGCCGCTCAGAAGAATTATGACAGATTTCTTTACGCCGATACGGATTCGATCCACCTGCGAGGCACTGAGCCGCCCGTGGGGATCGACGTGCATCCCACGGGGCTGGGCGCGTGGAAGCATGAGGGGGATTTCATTGAGGGCGTCTACGTGCGGGCCAAGCAGTACTCGGAGAGGATGGTGGACGGTACGGTTTCCACGCACATTGCGGGCCTGCCGCGCTCATTGGCGGCGGCCGTCGAGCCCGAGGATCTGTTGCGGCCCAGGGTTTTCCATGGTAAACTTGTTCCTGCAAGGGTTCCCGGCGGCGTTGTGTTGCAGGAGACGACTTTCAATCTCAGATAGGAGAATGAGATGTCAGACGATGAGATCAAGTATCGTAGCGTTGGAGCGAATATCCCGCCCGACCTTTTCAAGGTCGTGACCGATAAGCGCTGGGAGAAGCACATGACCATCACCGAGGTGGTTCGGGAGGCGCTTTCAGATTGGGTGGATAAGCCGTGATACCGTCGGTCGCACGGATGATTGGATAATGAAATGCACGGCGTGATTGCCGCATTATTCATTTGATCTGCATAATCCATTCGTGCGATTGCGGAATATCGCGAACCGGTGTAGCCTGGCTCTGTTAGAGCCAGGCTGCACTATTTGGAGGGCCATATGGACCTTGAAAGCATTATCGGTCGTTTACAGGCCGGGGGGGATGAGACGGTCTACGACGACCTGTCCTCCCTTTATTCGGGAGTTTCTGAGCGCGCCGATTCTGCGGACGCGAAGATCGAGTCGCTCACGGCGGAATTGACGGCGGCGAATGAAGCCATTTCCACGCTCAAGGCTCATAACTACGATCTGCTCATGCAGATCGAGAAGTCCACTCCTCGCGACGGCGACGGCGACGGCGACGTGGATGTGGACGGGGACGGGGATGAGGATGAGGATGACTCCGACGGCCCCGGCATTGACGAACTGTATTCTGACGATGACAATGATGAGGAGAATGAGTAATGGCTCGCAATAAGGGCATTATCCGCCCCAAGACCAATGCCCAGATCCTTGACGCGATCCGCGTCTCAGGGACGGGCGAGTATCAGAGGCGGATTCCGTCCGCCACCAAGGGGAGTATTTCCGAGACCATCGCGGCGCTCAATAAATACACGCCGCAGCGCAATGAGTTCCTCGATGCGCTCATCAATCGGATCGGCAGTGTCATCGTCCGGGATATCTCCTGGTCGAATCCTCTGGCGGCCTTCAAGCGAGGACTGCTCGATTTCGGGGATACTATCGAGGAGGTCCAGACCGACATCATCAAGTCGCGCACATATTCCGCCCAGCGCGATTACCTTGAGGGTGAGATCTTCGGGACGCACGGGATCGACGTCGCCAGTCAGTTCCACACGGTGAATCGCCAGGAGTATTACCCCGTCACGGTGAATGATGCGCAGTTGCGGCGCGCTTTCCTTGATGAGGCCAACGGGCTCTCCCAGCTGCTCACCAACATTATGAACGCTGCACAGACGTCTGATCAGTATGATGAGTTCCTGGCGACGTGCTCGCTTTTCCGCGAGTACGATAATAATGGCGGATTCTTCAAGGTCAACGTCCCGGATATTGTTAAGCAAACGAGCACTGAGGCGGATTCGAAGGCGGCACTGCGGCGGATCATCGCGTGCGCAGGGAATATGCGCTTTCCGAGTACCACGTACAATGCGGCGCACCTGCATTCCTTCGCCAATCCGGAGGACCTCGTGCTTTTCACGACGCCTGAGTTTCAGGCGGCTGTGGACGTCATGGCGCTGGCGGCCGCATTCAATGCGGAGAAGATGGATATGCCGGGCCGTACGGTCCTCATTCCCGACGGGATGTTCGGGATCGACGGGGCTCAGGCCGTACTGACCACGAATGACTTCTTCGTGATCGCGGACCAGCGCTTGGAGAATACTTCGCAGTACAATCCTGTCAGTCTGGGCACGAATTACTTCCTGCACCACTGGGAGGTCATCTCGTGCTCCCGTTTCGCCCCGGCGGTTCTTTTCACGACGGGTGCGGGAACCCAGGTTTCGGCCTATGCGGTCCCGGCTCTGACCCTCAAGGCGGCCGTGGTGAAGAAGGGCGATAGTGCGTTCGATTATGCGACGGCGAAGGCTGTGCCGGGCGACGTTCTTGAGATCATCGTCGAGCCGACCGGCGCGGGCTACTCGGAGGACATGGAAGTTGGAATTGATTATTCCATCACCGGGAATGCCGATGCTCGCACGCGCATTGACAATGAGGGTGTTCTCATCATTGGACCCGGCGAGACGAACAATCTCAAGGTGAAGGCGGCCGTCATCCAAGTGAATGGTAATAAGAGGCCGGGCGACCCGAAGACGGAGTTCACCATTCAGGTGGACGCGTCGAAGGTTGCGAAGGAGTGGCCCGCCGCTTAATATAGCGGTATGAGTACTATTCATGATGCGCCCCCGGCGTCCAGTTTCGGCTATGAATTCAATTATGCCGTCTGGACGCCGGGGACGCACGTCATTCTGGCGTCCGTGCCCTGGGACGCCTCATACCGGGACGTCGTATGGTATGAGACGACTAATGATGCGATCAAGGATATTTCCGGCAGCGTCGGCAGTATTATCATCTCCCAGATGACTTTCGCCGCCATGGGGCGCCCCGTGAAACTTCCGATCCCCTTCTCCAAGGCACTCGGTTTCAATTATCTTATCGCCCGCAATCCCGCACAACCCATTAAGGGCGATACACCCACTAATTACTTCTACTTCATCACAGATATTCAATACGTGGCGCCCAGTACCACGATGCTGACCCTGCAACTCGACGTGTGGCAGACCTACTCCCGGGCCGTGCACTACGGCCGCTCCTACGTCGAGCGGGGGCACATCGGGATCGCCGCCGCGCAGACAGCGGGGCATACGTATGACCACCTGCGCGTGTATGACACTGTGCTGGAGGGGATCGATACGGGCACGGACATGGTGGTGCGGTCCTCCTACGAGCACGTGCTCGCAGATCCTCGCGGCGATAGGGCATGGGTTCTCATCGCCTCGACCATCTCGCTCACCGAGGATTACGGCGTGTCCACCGACCCGATCTTCACGACGTCGTGGGGCGCGACCGTCGAGGGCCTCCCGCACGGCTGTGAATTCTATTGCATGAAAATAGATGAGTATTACGCGCTTCGCAATTATTTGCGGGATTTCCCATGGGTGGCGCAGGGCATCGTCTCGGTGACCCTCATTCCGCCGTCGGCGCTCTCCAATCCGGAAGGGCAGACCGCTTATTCGGCGAATAAGGGTAAAGGGCCGACGGTCGGCAGAGCGATTTCAGTTCTTCCGAAGTCCGCACCCTTCACTCTTATCGAGAACATCATGGACGCCGTGCGCAGCCGGCTCCCGGACCGGTACAAGTATCTCACGAAGTTGTGCATGTCGCCGTATACGATGATCGAGGTGACCACGTACACGGGCACGCCGGTGCTGATAAAACCGGAGATGATGATGAAATCATCCCTCACGCTCAAGGGATTGAATCACATCACCCCGCCCAACCCTCGCTTCATGTTCACGATCGAGGGCTATCTCTCGGGCGCCGGGCTGGACAATGATAATGACTCGGAGTACATGGACATGATGCTGGGCATCACGGCGCCACCGTCCATGACCATCACCAACAATGCGGGCGCTCTGGCATTGGCCTCCCAGGCGCATTCGATTCAGTATAGTTTTCAGAGTGCGGACTGGTCGCAGCACAAGGCGATGATGGGCGCGGAGAATGCCCAGAGGAATGCTAACGCGGGCATTGCTCTGGCGAATGACACGACTCAGATGACCGCCGACTACAATACGCGCAAGGTGGATTACACGTCGCTCAACGCGACGGTGGGCGCGGGTTTTCAGACGGCGGCCTCCGTGGCGTCCATGAATCCGATTCAGGCCGTCGGCGCGGGCTATAATCTTTTTCAAACGTATGACCAGCCGAGAACCTTGAATCAAATGGCGAATGACCAGAGTTTCGCCATGAATGATCGAAACAGGCGCTACGCGACCGAGACGCGGGACAACAATTTCAACCTGGCCGCACAATCCGCGAAAGGGGACTATCAGAACGCGATCGCCGGTATTAACGCGAAGATGGCGGACACTCGGGTTATTCAGCCCACGACTATTGGGCAGTCCGGCGGCGAGGCCTTCAACTACGTCGTGGACAAGTGGTCCGTCGTCGCCAAGGTCAAGGGTCTGAGTGATGGTGCTATGCGGTTCCTGGGCGAGTTCTGGCTGCGCTACGGCTATGCCATGAACATTTTCACGAAACCGCCGCAGAACCTGAGCGTGATGACGCACTTCTCCTATTGGAAGCTGCAGGAATGTACTATTACGGGCGCTTCGTGCCCGGAGGCGTTCCGGCAGGCGCTTCGCGGAATCCTTGAGAAAGGGGTCACCGTGTGGCGCCGGAAGAATTATATTGGAAACACCGATTTCGGCGACAACAAGCCGCTGGGGAATGTGAGAATGTAATCATGGGAAAACGACCCGACGCCGTTGCCGAGACGGTTTACTCGCCCTTTCTGAGAGGCAAGGCGAATCCTGCCACCAATTCGCGAGCGCGATTGTCCAGAATGTATCGTCGTATTCTTATGGAACTCTGTCTGGCGCGGTTCAAGTGGACGGGACTGCCCGATACGATCGATATCCGTTTCATGGAAACAGTTCTCCTGCGCGATGCGCTGGCGGTGTTCTATTGGGATTCCGAGTACGATCGTTTCATGGTGCTGCGCGCCATGGGGCTCGGCAATCTCAATATGTACGATAATCCGACCGAGTTCACGGTCTACGGGAATGCGATGCTCAATAAGAAACTCGGCGGGCGCGAGTGCGTGCCGATCTGGGCCAACAGACTCAGGATCCCGGAGATGGACGTGATTCACCTCTACGCCCGTCGGCTCGCGGAACTCGATCGCACAATCGATATCAATCAACTGAACACTCGCCATCCCGTCGTCTTCGCCGTTGACGTGAATGAGCGCCTGTCCATGGTCAACGCATTCCGCAAGGTTCAGGAGGGCGAGCCCGTTATCTTCGGCACCGAGATGATGGGCCCCACGGCCCTGGGCGAGAAGGTTTCAGCCTTCAACACGGGACAGGATAAGGGTGTTCTCACCGAGATCCTTGACGTGAAAACGAGGACGTGGAATGAGGCCATGACGCTTCTCGGCATCATGAACGTGAATTCTCAGAAACGCGAAAGAATGGTAGTCGAAGAGGCGGCGGGCGCCAGTGGAATGGTGCTCGCATTCCGGGGCGCCGCCATGGGCGAGCGGCAGGCCGCCTGCGAGAGGATCAATAAGATGTACAACCTCGAATGCCGCGTCGAATGGGCGCTGGACGAGGATCTTGGAAGCACCGATTTGGAGGGGATGAATCCTGATGGCATCGTTCACGCGTGAGTTGCGCGACATTTATGAGGAGTACGGCGAGACCGGACTTGGCCTGCACGACTACCCGATCTTCGACGAAGACCACCGAGCAACCCTGAACAGAAGAATTGTCGAGCATTACTGGTACTCCGAGATCGGTTTGGAAACCGCAGATCAATTCATTTTCCAGTTGCGCGTGAAGATGAATGAGATCATGCCCTATTACAATAAGATGTACGAGGCCGAGTCCATTAAAATCGACCCGCTCTCGACGGTGGACACGCGCTCGACGTCGTCCGCCCGCGGGCGCACTTCCGATTCCGGTACAACCACTCAGACCGGTGACACGTCGTCGCACTCGTCCTCCGAGACGGAGCAGTCCCAGACGGGTACGACGCTCACGGATACGGTCTCGAAATCCCGGGCGGTCACCCAGGACCTGCCGCAGACCAGGCTGGCCGGGAATGCGGATTATGCCACGGCCGCGCAGGACAATATCGCCACGACGGGCGCCAAGAACAAGCAGGACGGCAGCGGGCGCACCTCGGTGCGCGGCGAGGACACGGGCTCGACGACGTCGTCCGGCACGTCCCGCTCGACGGGGGAGACGGAGCAGTCGTCCGATAATCGCACGACGGGGTACCAGGGTCATACGGCGGCGCTCATCGCCGCATGGCGCGAAACGTTTATCAATGTGGATATGATGATCATTAACGAACTCAATGAACTTTTCATGCAAATATGGTCCTCGGGTGACCCGTTCACAGATGACCATTTCGATTACATCTGGTAAGGTGTTCCCATGACTACGGTCCTCACCCCCGGCGTCGGGGATTACGGGCGCATCACGGACGTCACGCCGTTCACCTTCCGGGACGGGGCGACATATCTAGAGGTTCTTGAGACTATTAAGCGGTGGGTCAACGGCGGTCTTCTGGATGAGATCAATAAGGCGCTCTCAGAGGCGTCCAATCGTTATGCCAAGGAGATCGCAGACCTTTTCGCCGCCGCCGATGAGCGGATGAAATCCTATGACGGGCTCGCCGACTCACTCAATAAGCGACTCGAAGAGGCCGATCGTCTCGCACAGGAGCGCTTCGCCGCGTTCCAGTCCGAGGTCATGGCGATTGTCCGAGACAAGATTCTCGGGAATCATTTCGACATGTTCGACTGGACGATCGGAGATATCAATGATTTCCAGAACTGGGTGCGAAACATTCACGACGCATACCTCATCCGCGGCCTGCGCGCCGATGACTTCGGCGCCATGGGATGGACCGTCGCCGAGATCGAGGCGCTCCCCATGACCGTGCTCGAAATGGAAACCCGCGGGCGCGACCTCGTCCGCAGACTCTCCGGGCAGTACGCGTACTCGCCCGTCACCGGGGCGCTCACGCACGTGGACAGAATCCCGCTCCACGTGCTCGAGACGACGCTCAAGGGCACGACCGACATTTCCACCATGACGATCTCGGTTCTCGAATCCAAGGATATTTCCGAGATCAACACGTATCGGGTCAGTATTTAGGAGGATATTATGCCCGCCACCAATCACACGGCCAATTTCAATTTTCCGCTGTACCAGCCCAACGACCATTTCTCGGTCACCGGCGACTGGAATAACAGCATGAACACGCTGGACCTCGAACTCGGCCGCGCCAAGGACTCCGCAACGTCCGCAGCCCGCGACGCGGCCAGCGCGCTGGCCAGCGCCAAGACCGCGAATGAGGCCGCGCAGACGGCCAAGGATGCAACCGCGAATGCACTCTCGACCGCGGCCGCCGCCAAGGTGAATTCGGACAATCTGACCTCCGAATTCAAGCGCGTCGAGGAGAAGGCCAATAGGGCTGATAGTAATTCCACGAATGCCGTGGCGACCGCGAACACCGCGCGCGGCGAGGCCGAGCAGGCCCAGACCAAGGCCGAGCAGGCCCGCCAGAATGCCGACTCCGCAATGAGCCTGGCCTCCGGACTCGACTCGCAGATCGGCAACGCGAACGCACAGGCCGCCGCCGCCAAGGACGCCGTCAAGAAGGTCGACCGTCTCAATTCCGTGCGCCGGACCGTCACCAACTCCGCGGATCTCGGCACCACCTCGGGCACTACAGGATTCACCAAGGCGCTTTGCGAACTTCATAACAGTTTCATGAATGGCGATGTGGTCATGTGCAGTTTCATGGCGCGCGCCGGTGCCGTCAACGGAATCTACGGCGCCCGCGTGGAGGTGACTTCGCCGTCCGGCCAGGTGACCACACTGCCCGCCGCACTCGCCCAGGACTCCGCCGTCACCATTTCCGGGACCGTCGGATACACGGTCCGCGAGGACGGTGACCACTGGTTCCGCCTCAAGGGCGGACCGATCAATTCCGGGGCGTCCGTCACGTGGGCGACCGGACCTCAGACGCTCACCATTTTCTGAACCGTAATAATGAATGGCGCCCCGCTGTGCGGGGCGCTATTCTATTCCCATGGGATTCGATAGCACAGCCCGGGCGTGCCTCATCGCCACGATCGCCAGAGTCGAGGCCTCGGGCGATTACGGATGCATCACGGCACCGGACACTCTGAGCCTCGGAATCGGGCAGTGGACTCAAGGAAGGGCATACGATCTCCTCAAAAGATTCAGCGCGGGCACCGATTTCGGCGGCACCGTCAACGCCTGGCTCACCGAAGGGCGGGACTCATGGACGATCTCCGCCCGGAAATACCAGTATCTCGATTCCGATGACCGCGCGAAACTCTCCGGCGCGCTCGACTCCGCTGAGGGTCATCAGATTCAGGACTCGCAGATGAGTATGGACATCGACGACTCCTATATTCCCCGCGTGCGGGAGCTCGGCCTTGACCCGGAGTCGGAGACGGATGCTTTCATGCTCTTCGTCATCGTCATGCACCGCTGGGGGAATTACGGCAGCATCCTGCCCGATATCGTCGCCGACGCCGGCCATCCGGCGACCTTGGATTCCATGGCGCAGGCCATCAAGTGGAACGGCGAGTGGGACGCGGTCGGGCAGAGGTATGAGATCGCGTATCAGATGATTCGGGACAGGGTGACCGACGGCGTTCAGGTGCCGTCATCGCCCGGGAATACCGGAAATAAGGACAACGGCGGTGGTATTAAGGGGAATAAAACCCTGGCATCATTGGCGAAGCAGAGCCGCCTGATCAATTACGTGCGCGAGAACGGCGACGGCACATTGCATATACAGACCAGCCAGGGTCCCGTCACCGCGCATCCGACTTCCACGGGGTACTGGACGTGCTCCCCGTCCGGCCAGCGCGCCCAGGCCAACAAGAACATGGGCGGCCTCGGAAAGAAACCGGGCACGGAACCGCCGACCGGGGACACGGCCACGAAACTCGCGGCGATGACCAAGTGCGCGTGGGACTCGATCGGGAAATACGTGTACTACCAGCACTATCTTGAGCGGCTCGATCCTGAGAACAGCGGTGAAACCGATTGCAGTGGTTTTTGCTGGTATTTATACAACAAGTTCTTCGGGATCGATATCGACCGGAACGGGACGGCCGCCATTATCGAGTCGCCGACCGGCACCGTCGTCGCCGAAGGGGATGGTTCATTCGACCGTCCCGATCTCGTCCGCGAGGGAGATCTTCTAGTATGCCGATGGTGGAGTGGCGGCGGGCATATCGAGTACTGCACCGGAGGCGACGGCGGCTGGCAGAGCATCGGCCAGCGCGGCCCCGACGGCGTCCTCGGGCCCGACGTGGGCTCCCTGTCGATGTTCAAGAATTGCACGTGGAAGCTGAAAAGATATGTCTGATTTCTACGACTTCGGCAAAGTGCTCTCTTACAACGCGACTATGAACATGATCATGGGCGCGCGCGGCGTCGGTAAAACCTACGGCGCCAAGAGAATCGTCATGAAGAACTACGTCGAATGCGGCGAGGAATTCATATACCTGCGCCGCTACAAGAGCGAACTCAAGTCCGTCAATAATTTCTTCGCCGACATCGCCCATGAATTCCCCGGATACGAATGGCGCGTCGTCGGGCACAAGGCCCACTGCCGCCCGGCGGGCGCTGAGAAATGGAAGACGTGCGGCTACTTCATCCCGCTCAGCACGTCCCAGGCCAACAAGTCCACGGCGTACCCGAAGGTGACTAATATCATCTTCGACGAGTTCATCATCGAAAAGGGCAGCATCCACTACCTGCCCGATGAGGTGAAACGGCTCTACGATTTCTATTCCACCGTGGACCGCTGGCAGGACCGCACGAGAATCATCATGCTCTCCAACGCCATTTCCATCACCAATCCGTACTTCATCGAATACGATATCGAACCCACTACGGAGATCGTGCGCCGGGGGAATGGTTTCATCGTCGCCCACTTCGTGGACTCCGCGGCATTCGCCGAACGCATCCGTAAAACGAAATTCGGCTCATTCATCTCCAAGTACGCGAACGAGTACGCCGACTACAGCATCTCCAACGACTTCGCCGACGCGCACGATGAGTATCTGGCGAAGAAATGGCCCGAGGCCAAAATATACTGCACGCTCAGAACCCGAAAAGGGACTTTCTCCTTATGGAAGCACGGCTTCCAGTGGTACTGCCAGAGGAAACTGCCCGCCAAATCACCGCTGCGTCTCGCATATGACGTCCAGCACCGCGAGGGCGAGGCGCTCGCTTTGCGATCGGACCCTCTTATGAGTATGCTGAGGACGGCCTACAGGCAGGGCGTGATGTATTTCGACGCCGCGCCCACCAGAAATATCTTCAGGGAGATATTCAAATGATATACACGGTCGCGGAAATAGCCGCGGGACTCGGAGGCGCCGCCGCCGTCGTCGTCTACGCCAGACGACTCATCTCACTCCTCTCCGGCATCACGGATATCGCCCGCGACTGGGCCGGGGAGCCCTCCCGCCCGGGCGTCCCCGAAAAGCCGGGGGTTATGGTACGATTGGAGCGCATCGAGACCGATGTGACCGAGTTGAAATACCACTCGCAACCCGATCACGGCGGCTCATATTATGACCTGCAAATGCAGGCCATGGCAGAATTGAAAGGGGATATAAATAATGTGCGACGCATTCTCGAATCCCGCGACTAGGCGATACATCTACCGCGTGGCGATGGCCGTCATGGCCCTGCTCGCCGTCGTGCACGCGCTCGACGCATCGCTCCTGAGCGCGATCGAGGTCGTCATCGCAGCGGTCCTCGGACTCGCCGACGTGAACGTGCCCAAGAACGAGGAGTGAAATGGCACTGTACTCCGAGGCCGCCGCATGGGCGGCCGACGACAGCATCGGCTACGGGATGGCCGAGAGGAATCTGCCCGGATACACTGATTGCTCGGCAATGATCCGGGACATTCTCAACGCGCTTTACGGATACGATCTGCCGTCCTATTTCAGCACGCACACGATGCGCTCGCTCCTCATGGGCACCGGCGACTACACGACGATCCCATGGTCCCGCGACGCCGTCGCCGACGACGACATCCTCCTCTCCGAGGCCGAGAGCGGCGGCACCGGCCACACGGCCGCCTACGGCGAGGGCCGCATCGCCGAGGCGTGGATCGACGAGACCGGCGAGGGCAGCGGCGGCGCGCCCGGCGACCAGACCGGCAACGAGGTCCGGAATGTCGATTATTACAACCATCCGCTCACCGTGAGCGGACGATGGACGCATATTCTGCGTAGAAAGAGTAACGGAGGTAATAGGAAAATGACCCCACAGCAGGCAGCCACCCTCGACAAGGTAGGTTATGCCACGGATTACATCGTCCTGCCCGCACTCACCCGGATCGACCGGGAGCGCGCAGTGACCGAGGCCGCCCACAAGGAGCTCCTCGCCTCGCAGAAGGCTTTGGCGACCGCCATCGCCGCGCTCTCCGCCAAGGTTGACAAGATCGCCGCGGCGGCCTAGAATGATCACCGTGCGAGCGGGCGCGGCTTCACCATCCGGCCGTCCGAGCGATGTGCAGGCCACCATCGTGCCCGTGAGCGTGGCCCGCGGGGCCGACGGACTCATCGTCGGCCCCGCCATCATCCGGGGCAGTGGATCTGCGACGGGGCAGATCCACTCCTCGGATGATCTGATTCCGCCCACGCCTTATCACGTTACGATAAAAGCCGGTGAAACAACGCTCAGAAGTTTCACCGCGAAAATCACCGAGGACTGCGACCTCACAGAACTAGTACCACTCCCCGCCACGCCAGCCGTCGCCCAGCAATACCTGCGCGGGCCCCAGGGACCCGCAGGACCGCCAGGACCACTCGGCCCCGCAGGACCGCCGTGAGCTGGGTGTGTCCTGCCTCACAGACACAGGACCAGGCCCCGAGAGGC
>ERZ773056.757-NODE-757-length-16995-cov-4.001535_pt1 | contig 16995 bp, 14 predicted proteins | sample MGYA00580857_ERZ773056 | MGnify/ENA primary metagenome ERZ773056 (study PRJEB29015, sample SAMEA2737996) | human oral metagenome | biome: human oral; feature: human-associated habitat; material: dental | place: China | collected 2114 ... | reverse complement strand
GGCCCTCGTCGCCCTCGGCCTCGTCGTGGTCGCCGTCGAGGACGCCGCACGCGCACTCACATCCGACCACTGGCCCGGCTGGCCGTTGTTCATCATCCTCGCCCTCCTCCTCATGATCGGTCAGCGGATGGCCCGCGTGTGGGGTCACACGTGGCAGCCGGGCTGTGAGCCTGACACACCGCTCCGTCAGGCCGAGATCAGCGCGACCGCAGCGAAAGCCCTCGAGGCCGACGCCGCAGCTCGCGCCTATGAGAGGGAGGACAACGAATGCAGAAAGCCGAGCTGATTGGCGCGATCATCACCAGTGGTCTCGGGTCTATCCTCGTCTCTCAGATCGCCGCCGCTGTGCGCACGCTGTGGCATGCCCGGCAGGGCAGGGAGACGGAAGTGCAGGCAGCGCGGCGGGAAGCGGCTCAATGGGAGTGCGTGGCCCGTCGCACGCGTGCGATTGCTTTGGATCGTGGTGCCCCGCTTGGGGATTTGCCGCGTGGCCCAGGAGAGTCACCGATCGGTGATCTCGCTGACGACTAAGGGGAAGCGCCCCTCTCACCTAAGGGTGGGAGGGGCGCTTTTCGTCGTTTTCGGGGGAAGCGGGGGAAGCGGGGGAAGCAGGGGAGCGGCGTAGGATGCCTGCAATGAGAGCATCAGGGTGAGCAGGGTGAAGTTGAGGCTTCGCGGGTCGAACTGCAGCTCTTCGGGGGCGAGCGTATTCCAGCCCAGCCACACGCCACAGAAGACGGTCATCCACAGCAGAAATTGAGGCGTACCCATGTAACGGGCGAAGGCCTCGGTCATACGTCCGAAAGCGTCTGGGTTCGGGTTGTACGCAAAAAGCTTGTTCTTGCGCTCTGCCGGGGTGCTCAGTTGAGATTCGGCGCGGTTACCGCTCCTGCTGGTTTCCCGGGTGTCGCGGCTGCGTTCGGCGTATTTCTTTTCGAGACGGTCTTTGAGGATACGCGCTTTATCAATCCTCGGATTTTCCTCGTGCTTCAGGTTTTCGTTGCGGCGGTTCTGATCAGACAAAGCGTCGCCCTACCTTTCGTACGGGGGTTCCGTCGTCGAATGTGCGCCAGTCTTCGGGCAGGAGCGCATCGAGTACGTCGTCAATCGTGACCGCACCGACCAGGCGGTGAGATTCGTTCACGATGGGGATAATGGTCAAGTCGTAGGCGGCGAGTACGCGCGCTAATTCCGCAAGACTTGCCTGGTCAGAGACCGGTTCGGTGTCTGTGTCTAGAATGTGGCCAATCGATTCGCTTGGTGGCACCCGCAAAAGCTGCTGCATATGCACCAGCCCCAAATATTTGCCGGTCGGCGTTTCGAGGGGCGGTCGGGCTACCAAAACTGCGGCAGCCATCGCGGGCGAGATTTCTTCGGCGCGAATATGTGCCAGCGCCTCGGCAACTGTGGCTTCGGGGGAGAGGATAATCGGTACCGGGTTCATGAGCGAACCGGCGGTGCCCTCGTCATATTCAAGCAGGCGGCGCACATCGTCTGCCTCATCCGGTTCCATGAGTTCGAGCAGCTTTTCACGCTGCACGTCGTCGAGCTCGATCAGAAGGTCGGCGGCGTCATCCGGTTCCATCTCTTCAAGAACCTGCGCGGCGCGTTCGTCTGCTAGGTAGGAAAGAATTTGTACCTGGTCCTCTTCGGGCAGCTCTTGAAGCACGTCCGCCAGGCGCTCATCCTGCAGCTCCGCCGCGATTTCGACCATGCGTTTATCGTTCATCTCGTGGATCGCATCGGCAAGGTCGGCAGGTTTAGAATTTTCGTGGTTCGCCACGAACGCGGTCGCAGCCTGCGGCTCCAACTCGGTGGATAGCATCGCCTGATCCCAGTCCACCACCAGGGTTTCTTTGGAGCGGCGGCGCCACCCGCTGGAACTGCTCACACGGGATACGAAGAGTTCGGTCACGCCCCAATCGCCGTTGCGGCGCTGTTCAATGGCGACGTCTTCGATCACGGCATCCCCGCTGCCGTCGAGCAGGCGCACACGGCGGTCGAAAAGTTCGCCCACAACCAGAGTCTCGGAGTTGCGCTGTTCAAAGCGGCGCAGATTCACGAGCCCGGTTGAAATAATTTGTGAGGCGTCGATACTGCGCACACGAGTCATTGGCATGAAGACACGCTTTTTGCCGAGCACCTCAATAATGATGCCTACAACCACAGGCTCGCTGCCTTTGCGCAGGTGAGCACCAGCCGCCAGCGCCGCGCCAAAACCGCGCTTGAGTACAACTACATCACGCAGGCGACCGAGGCGATCACCGAAGGGGTCGAAGACATCAAGACCGAGCAGGCGGGCGATATAAATTTTGCTGGGGGCGCTGAATTTAGTATTGCTCACTCTATCTAGGGTACGCTGTGAACCCCGAATACGCACTTCACCAGTGCTTTAGGCACGCTACGAGTCATGACCGGTGTGGGGTCGCAGACCCTAACCGATGCGCAAAATTTTTCTATGCGTAGGGAACTAAGCCCATCGCAAATATCCCGCCGTCTACAGGCCCTCTCCCGGTAAAATATAGGGCATGACTCAGATGCCTCCCAATATGCCCCCATCTTCTTATTTAGCGTCTCGCCTAGCGCAGGCTAACGGACAGCTTATGCCGCAGGGCGAACCCGTGGCAGCCTTTAGCCGCCGTGAAGAAGCCTTTGCCGCTTTTGATGTGCTTGCCGCCGCAAACTACCCCATCACCGCGCTTTACCTTGTGAACGAAGGACTCAAACAGGTCGAATACCCCACCCAGCAGGGGTACGGCCGTCCGCTTCTGGTCGCTCTTATCCAGGGTATTCTTGCGGGCCTGTTCTACTCAGCGTTGGTTTCCACCGCGGGCACGAACTTCTGGGCTGCCGCCTCGTCCGCCGTGCCGATCGCCGTTGCGGTCTTTGTAGTCTGGAAAATTTTTGAGCTTCGCCGCGGCGGTTCCGGTCGCTACCCGATGCGCGGTGAGGCAGTCCCGGAACGTACCATAGTCTATGCCCTGAGTGATTATTCTTCGGAGGCGCGGCGCATCCTCTCGGCAAACCCGCTGTTCCAGAAGGCGGTAGCTTCGGCGGCATCCTCGGGAACACCGAGTGCAGGTACCGAGCAACCCCGCGTCGCTAGTCCCTATGTCTCTTATACACCAACGCCTGCCGGTGAATCTTCGCAGACCCCGAACACCCCGTCAATTGTGACGGATCAGCAAGGTGGCTACACCGAAAACCGCGATAGCGCTGCCAAGAACCCGAATCCCGAGCAAGCGGATGCGGACGGACAACAGAGCAGTGCGGCACAGGAGGTTCCGTGGCAAAGCCCAGCCGGTGGGGATTCCCAGGCGTCACAAGCCGCTGCATCACAAACTGCCGTGCAGCAAACCCAGCCCAACGACTCTTCTGAGCAGTCTTCGCCTGCCGCCGACGCCCACGAGCACCAGCCTCAGACGCAGGCTGCACAGCGGTTCGGTCTGCGCATTGACGATCCGGAAGAATATGCCAAAACTATCCGGCAGGCTCCAACTCGTGAGACTCCTAAGCCCAAGGGAGTTAAGGAAGACTAGTTTCCAACGCCACAGAGGCATCTGACACAACGAAAAAGTCCCCGCAGCCAGTACTGTACTGATTGCGGGGACTTTCCGTCTGTGAAAGTAAGAGACTACTGGGCGAGCTTCGCCATCCACGCTTCAATCTCTTCAACCGTGCGGGGCAGTGCCGCCGAGAGGTTTACATTGCCGTCCTCGGTGCACAGCACGTCATCTTCCAAGCGGATACCGATACCGCGGTACTCCTCAGGAACAGATAAATCCTCATCCTTGAAGTACAGCGCGGGTTCAATCGTGAAGACCATGCCCGGCTCCAAAGTTGCGCCGGTGTACAGTTCCGCCTTCGCCTGCGCGCAATCGTGCACGTCCAAGCCCAAATGGTGGCTGGTGCCGTGCGGCATCCACCGGCGATGCTGACCACCCTCAACCGTCAAAGAAACCTCAGCCGAAACGGGCAGCAGCCCCCACTCCTCCAGACGGTGAGCCAGCACCTCCATCGCGGCATCGTGAATCTCATGGAACTTACGGCCCGGCACAGCGACCTTGAACGCCGCATCTGCAGCATCCAGCACCGCGTTATAGACCTTCGCCTGAACCTCGGTGAACTTGCCGTTCACCGGGAACGTCCGGGTTACATCGGCGGTGTACAGGGTATCGTCCTCAACACCGGCATCCAGCAGCAGCAGCTTGCCCTCATCCACGGTGCCGTTATTGCGAATCCAGTGCAGAATCGTCGCATTATTCCCGCAGGCTGCAATCGTGTCATAGCCCAGGTCGTTGCCGTCGGTACGTGCCACCGAGAAAAACGCTGTCTCCACCACGCGCTCACCACGATGATGCGCCACCGCCTTCGGAAGCTCACGCACGACCTCCTCGAAGCCCTTCACCGTCATATCAACCGAACGCTGCAGGTTCTCAACCTCGATCTCGTCCTTAATCAGACGGGCCTCAGAAAGCGCCACCGTCAGCTCGGAATCGAGCTTATCGGACTCTTCCAACGCCACGCCCGTGTTGTACCGGGAAGTATCAACCAGCGCATCAATAGAAGGATCAACCTCACGCACCAGTCGGATACGCACCCCGCCCAGTGCCTGAGCACCGGCGTTCTTCGTGATCGCAACTTCAAGCTCCGAAAGGTCCTTCGTCCGCACACCGTAACGCTCCGAAAACTCCTTGAGCGTGGGGCGCGGGCCAACCCAGAACTCGCCGTAGCGCGCATCCGCATAAAACTGCGTGGTGTCACGGCCAGCTAACGGGCGGAAATATAGGGTAACCTCATGGTTCGAGCCGTTATCACCGGTGCCCTCATCCACCGGCTCAAAGACCAGCACGGCGTCAGCCTCATGATCAACACCCAACCCGGTCTGATGTGCAAACGCCGAATGCGGGCGGAAACGGTAATCGCAATCGTTCGAGCGAACCTTCAGTGGTCCCGCAGGCAGAACCAGGCGCTCACCCGGGAACTTTTGGGAAATCTTCTTACGACGTTGCGCCGCAAAATCGGCAACGCGCTCGCGGGTATAGCCATCATCGGCAGCGGGCTCCCAATTAGATGCGATGAACTCCTGAAAAGCTGATGCTTTGGGGGTATCGCGGTGATCTGTTGTTGGAGCTCCGGTGCTCTTCTTCGTATTTTCAGTCATAGTTGTATTCTATCCCACGCGCCGTGAGAAATCGCCGGTATACCGCCGCTATTTTCCGCGGGAAATCGCCTTGAGCAAGGCGCTATCGCGGGTGATGCGGACGTGGGGTGCGTTAGAGTTAGAACTATGACCGAACGTTACGATCTGCATATTCACTCTGCAATTTCTGATGGTACTCAGCCGCTCACCGAATTAATTCCGCTTATTCGTAAGGCGGGACTGACAGGATTCGCGCTTACCGACCATGACACCGCGTGCGGATGGTCGCAGGCGGCCGAGCTGGCGGGGGAGTACGGGCTGGATTTTCTGCCCGGTGCCGAGTTTTCGTGCCGGTACACGTACTGCGATGAGCAGGGACGAGAGCGTACTAAGAGCGTGCATCTGCTGGCCTACGGGTATGACCCGCAATCCTCCGAGCTGGCACGGCGAGTTGAGGAAATTCGGCGCTCGCGTGCGGGGCGGGCACGGCGCATCGTTGAGCTGCTATCCGCCGACTACCCGCTCACCTGGGAGCATGTGCAGGAACAGACGGGTGAAGAGAACGCATCGGTGGGGCGACCCCATATTGCGGATGCGCTGATTGCCGCCGGAATCGTCACCAGCCGTGAGGAGGCGTTCGGTCGTATTCTCTATGCGGGCTCACCCTACTATGTGCCGCAGGAGAGCATGGACCCGCTGGAGGCGACTCGGTTGGTGCGCGCGGCGGGCGGTGTGCCGGTGGTGGCGCATCCGATGAGTGAAAATCGTGGGCCTGCGTTGCCGCTTGATTACTTGGGGCAGATGGCAGATGCGGGCCTCGCTGGAGTCGAGGTCTACCACCGCGAAAACTCTGAACCGAATCGTGCGCGTCTGCTGGAATTTGCGCGCGATCGCGAGCTTTTGGTGACCGGTTCCAGCGACTACCACGGCGCGGGCAAACCGAATAGGCTAGGGGAGAATACCACTGCTCGCGAAACTGTTGAGGCGATCCGCGCCCAGATTCGCAGCTAAAGCTCGCCGCCAAGCACTAAAGTAATCAACATAAGTCGTACACTTTGCCGCATGTCGTACGGTTAAACCCTACGAAGATGCAGCAAAGTGTACGGCATACGCCGGGTCAGTCCGCTATGAAGACACCGCCGTCTCCTTGACCTGCTTCCGCTTCTTCGTCAGCTCTTGGCGTTTGCGGTCTTTACGCAGTTTTTCACGAGCCTGGACGCGCAGCTCGCGTTCCAAAACATCGGTCGAAGGATGCCGCACAAACTGGCTATGCGCCCCGTCTATAGGCTTCACCCGCTCCCGAATCTTCTCGCTCTGTTCCGCCAGCGCGCGCCGTGATGCCGCCGTGAGTGCATCCCGAGAGGTACCCCCGCGAACCCCTACGTAACGATGCGGAGTAAACAGCACCGCCGCACCGCGCGGCACACCGCGGTAGTCGGCAAACGATTCAGCATCCACGTTCAGGCGTTTCGCCATAACCTCAATCGCAGGCGGGTTCTGATCCACACACACAAACCTGCGCCCCAATGCCGCCGCAGCCGCACCGGTGGTACCGGAGCCAGCGAAGAAATCCAGTACCCAGTCACCAGGTCGTGACGAAGCAGCAATCATCCGCTTGAGCAGACCCAGCGGCTTTTGCGTGGGGTACCCGGTCTTTTCCTTACCCGTGGGCGAAACGATCGTATGCCACCACACATCGGTGGGGAGTTTGCCACGCGCTGCTTTCTCTTCGGTCACCAGACCGGGGGCCATGTAGGGTTCGCGGTCTACTGCATCCGCATTGAAGTAGTATTCCTGCGGGTTCTTGACGTACATCAAGATATTGTCATGCTTAGTGGGCCAGCGCTTTGTCGATTTTGCGCCGTAGTCGTAGGCCCAAATAATCTCGTTGATAAAACAATCGCGCCCAAAAATCATGTCACACATAACCTTGGCGTAGTGAACTTCACGCCAATCGAGGTGCAGGTAAAGGGTGCCGTCCTCCGTGAGCAGACGGTGAGCCTGCCTAATACGCGGCTCTAAGAATGCCCAGTAGTCCTCAAACGCATCGTGATAACTTGCAAGGGTTTGCAGGGCACTCGTGTAGCTTTTGCCCTGAAAACCGGTACGATTACCGTTGCCTTTACCCTGTTCTTCGCCTTCTGCAGCGGGGGCGGTTTTGAGGGTACGCCGAGTCTGAGTTTTGCCGGTGTTAAACGGCGGATCAATGTAGATCACAGTGAACGAGGCACTTGGAAGCTCGCTCAGATACGCCAGATTATCGGCCTGAACCACCAGCGATGACCCGTTCGGATCGAAAACTGGAATATCGCCGGTGCCTGACCGTTTGGGCACAGATGTATCGGCGGAGGATACTGCTTCGCTCACTCGCTATTTACTCCTCACCCGATGCGGCATCAGACTTTTTTCGATCCGCTTTCTTAGCTGCGGTCGAGTCTGCCTTGCCCTTATTCCCGGAACGGCGACGACTGCGGCGGCGCGACGAGCCTTGAGAATCTTTTTTCTCAACCGAGCTATCCTTGGCAGAGTCGGATTTCTTAGCCGATTTTTTCTCGGCAGGTTTCCCTGCGGTTTTCTCGGCGCGCGTCTCAACAGCTTCACCCTCAACGCGTCGAGTACGACGACGCGGTCGGCGTTCACGCTTCGATGCGGCATCCTTCGAGGGCAAATTATCCCCGCGCTTTTCGGACTTTGCCTTGCGAGAGCCGCCGCGTGAGCCACGAGATTTAGAACCGCGCGAGCCCGAACGTGAACCGCGAGAGGAGCGGGAACCGCCCCGCGAAGAGCGCGAGTCGCCATAATCATCAAGGTGCTCCGCATCCAAACCTTCGAGAGTCTGCTCGGAACGCGGCAGGCGGCCCTTGGTTCCCGGCGGAATATCCAGATCGTAGAACAGATGCTCAGAAGAAGAATAAGTTTCCACTGGGTCGGAAACGCCTAGATCGAGCGCATCGTTAATGAGGCGCCACCGGGCAATATCCTCCCAATCCACGAAGGTTACGGCGGTACCCTCATGACCTGCACGACCGGTACGCCCGGTACGGTGTAGATAGGTTTTCTCGTCTTCGGGCACGCGGTGGTTAATCACATGGGTCACGTCTTCCACATCAATACCGCGAGCCGCAACATCGGTCGCCACCAGAATATCCACCTTGCCGTTGCGGAAAGCACGCAAAGCCTGCTCGCGAGCGCCCTGGTTGAGGTCGCCGTGCAGGGGAGCGGCGGCGAATCCGCGCGCGATAAGCTCATCGGCAACGCGCGCGGCATCGCGCTTGGTCTTTGTGAAGATCACGGTGCGTCCACGTCCATGAGCACGCAGGATGCGGCCGAGCATTTCGTCCTTATCCATATGGTGCACGCGGTAAACCACCTGACGAATCGAGGCCTTGGTCTTGGCGTGATCTTCCGGGTCTGCCGCGCTAATATGCATGGGCTTAGTCATGTATTTGCGCGCCATCGTGATCACCGGGCCGGGCATCGTCGCGGAGAACAGCATGGTCTGGCGGTCGGTGGGTAGGTACCCCATAATTTTTTCGACGGAAGGCAAAAAGCCTAGGTCAAGCATCTCATCGGCCTCATCCAACACCACCGTCTTAACCTGGGTGAGGGTGAGCGCACCATGCTGGTACAGGTCGATCAGGCGCCCGGGAGTGCCGACCACAACTTCCAGCCCCTTGGTGAGCTGCTCAACCTGAGGCTCGTAGGGAACACCGCCGTACAGGGTTGCCACGCGGGCGTTGCGCAGTTTAGAGGCTACCGCTAAATCGTTACCCACCTGAATTGCAAGCTCGCGGGTGGGTACCAAGATAAGTGCCTGAGGCGCCCCCGGCTTCTGCAGCGAACCCCACTGATCGTCGTCACGGCCCACCACACGCTGAATCGTGGGGAGACCGAATCCGAGGGTTTTACCGGTACCGGTTTTTGCCTGCCCAATAATATCATGCCCGGCGAGTGCGACCGGCAGGGTCATTTCCTGGATGGGGAAGGGGCTCACAATGCCCACGGCGGCGAGTGCATCGCTAATATCTTGGCGAACCCCAAAATCGGCAAAGGACTTGGGGGAAGACTGTGGTGTTGAGGAAGGCTGGGCCTCATCGGTCGTCGCGTTTTGAGCGTCGGTCATCTCATATCTTCCTGCCCTTATCGGGCGGTTTGCGCCGCACCCGTACCTGTGCGTGAGTGTGCACAGGCGTTGTGCCGTGTAGCTGCCCGAGTACTGCGGGGAGCACGGTGTGTTCACGACGCCGGGCTGGCGCGAGGTGAAGGAAGCCGATCGCGGGAAATTCATGTTCCGAAGCCGAGCTCTTGAAAATGTACTTGCTGTAAAAGAACTCAGGCTCTCGGAAAGACGCGGTGTCTGGTATATCAAGAACGACCGGGCATCCACTTAACCCTTAAATCTTAACCCGTCTTGGCGTCAGATGCACCCTTACAGGTCGATATGTCGAGTATGCGTACTGTCATAGGAACGCTCGAAGCCCGCATTCATACGGTAAAACCATGAATGCGGGCTTCGTAAAAATTATTGGGTGTATCCCTGCTATTAGGCGCCGACGCCGAACCCAACGCGGCGCTTCTCTTCGGAGCCGAGCTCAACATAACCGATCTGCTCACCGGGCACGAGGGTGGTTGCTCCCTTATCGTCGGTGATCTCAAGGAGGGAACCGTTCGTAATGGCGTCGGCTACCTTGGTGCGGATAGTCTCGACGCTTTCCTTGGTTTCGAGCGTAACTTCGCGGCTAATGTGACGAATACCAATTTTGATTTCCATGATGACCCTTCAAGCCGTCAGCGGTGTTTTCTTCTGGATTTAGTGTACCGTGCCTGCCAGGCGGATACCGTAAGGATGCGCGCATGATTCGCCTGTGGCTTAGGGGTGCGGTGGAATAAAGCGCAGCGTGCAGAAGATTATCCCGCAATTAGCGGTCGTCGATGGTGATTCCGTAGAGCGTTTCGAGCGCCGCAATGTAGTCGGAGGTTCGCCCCTGGGTTGCGAGCTGTTTCGCGCGTATCGTGGGGGTGTGCAGAAGGGACTTCACCATGCGGCGCATTGCGAGTTCGAGCTGCTCGGTGGCGGCGGTACAACCGAATTGGCTGCGTACCTTATCGAGCTCTTCATCCAGCACCTCCATAGTATGAGAGCGAAGCGCCACGATTGCCGAATCAATATTGCGAGTCTTTTGCCGTGCAGCAAAGGCCTGCGTTTCAGACTCGACGATGCGCTCGGCGGTAGCGACCGCCTCCTCAGTTTCTTCGGGGGCGGCCAAACGCACGGACTCTAAGGTAATAAGCTCCACCTGCGGCAGATCCGCAATAGCGGGATCAAAATCTCGGGAGAGCGCCAAGTCGAGGATCGTATGATGCCCCGGTGGAATTTCGGCGGGGGAGAGCGGGTCAGACCCGCCCGAGCAGCCAACAATCACATCCGCCTGTTCCATGGCCTTATACGTTTCACCTTTGGGAACCGCGCGAACATCGCGTTTTGCGGCAAACTCCGGGGCGCGGCCGGAACGGGAATTAACCCAAATGTCTTCGCATCCGCGTTCACGCAGGGCTGCAATAGTAGCACCCGCGTAGGCACCCGTTCCAAAGACGAGAGCACGGCGGGTTTTCCAGTCTTTCTCGGCGACCGCATCCGCCAAATCGAGGGCGACCGATACGATGGAACGCCCCTGTGACCCGATAGTGGTGTGCTGCCCAACCTGACGGGCGGTGTGTGCCGCATGCTCGAAAAGCTGTACAAGCTCCCCGGGAACCGTCCCTTCTTCTTGGGCGTAGGCAAGCGCACGGCGCACTTGCCCAGCGATTTCGCGCTCGCCGACCACGGCGGACTCTAGCCCTGATGCCACTGTAAAGAGATGTTTGGCGGCCTCAAGGTTTTCATAGATTTCAAAACTGTCTGCAATAAGTTCTGCATCGAGTTCAGATTTTTGCGCAATCTCGGCGTAGAGCATATCGCTAACGGGACCTAAATGCTCGGCTACCGAGAGCTGCACATAAATTTCGAGGCGGTTGCAGGTTGCCAGCACAATAGTGCCGGTAACGCCCAAGTTTTGCGCGGTTTCGGTACGAAAAAGCTCGGGTATGCCAGCTGCACCGTTGCTCAGTAGAGCGACGGTGGTGAGATCGATGATCCTGTGTGATGCAACAAATGAGTACGTAGCCACTAGACAATAATCATAAACACATTTTTAGTCGGTGAGTGTAACCTAACGTGAGCTGGCTCCCAATAGTGTGAGTTTGTGTGAAAAGGTCCGAAACTATGCCCAACAAGGCCCAGCAAAGGACCGGTGTATAAAAACTTAGGGTAAATAAATTTTGAGATAGCTAAAACAGGTTTAAAAATAAGGTAAACCTACACCAAAATTTACACGGGTTATGAAGCGGTACTTTATGACACCGTGTCATAAAAACAGACGCGAAAACCTGTCAAACTAGAGGGTATGACCGAAATCCAGCAGCCCCAGCGAGCCGCCAATGGTGCAGATTCTCAGCAGTCGCGCTCTACAGTGGGTAACCACCCGAGAGATCGTCAGCGCGATTTGCTGACCGAGGCGCAGCTGTCGCGCCTGAGCGCATCTCACCCGCTGCGTGCCGCTCAAACCGCTGATTCTCCGATGCTGCAGGCGCTTACCGGGCGCGCATCTGAGCATCGTCCGGTCTGGTTTATGCGCCAGGCGGGGCGTTCGCTGCCCGAGTACCGCAAGGCGCGCGAGGGAATTCCCATGCTGGACGCCTGTTTGACACCCGAACTTGCCGCCGAGATTACCGTGCAGCCGGTGCGCCGTCACAAAGTCGATGCCGGTATTTTCTTCTCGGATATCGTTATCCCCATGAAACTCGCGGGCGTGAATGTCGATATTGTGCCCGGTCGCGGTCCCGTACTCGAACATCCCGTGCGCACGCTTGATGAAGTGCGTGCCCTGCCCGAACTGACTGATGCGGCACTCGACCCTATTCGTGAGGCAGTCGCAGCAACCGTCGACATGCTCGGTTCCACCCCTCTTATCGGTTTTGCGGGTGCGCCTTTCACCGTTGCCGCCTATATGGTTGAGGGTGGCCCCTCCCGTGATCACCTGCGCCCCCGCACCATGATGCATGCTGACCCCGTTGCCTGGCGCGAGTTGGCGCAGTGGGCCGCGCGCACCTCGGGGCAGTTTTTGCGGGCTCAGATCGAGGCGGGTGCATCCGCCGTACAGCTCTTCGATTCATGGGCTGGCTCGTTGAGCGAAGCAGACTACCGCCAGTACGTGCAGGAACACTCCGCCGCCGCCTTGAGCATGGTCGAAGAATTTGGGGTGCCGCGCATCCACTTTGGTACCGGGACCGCCGACCTGCTGCCCGCCATGCATGAGGCCGGTGCCGATGTGATCGGGGTGGACTACCGTCTGCCCCTTGATGAGGCAAACCGCAGGCTCAACGGTGCGGTGCCGCTTCAGGGGAATATCGATCCCGCGCTTTTAGCTGCAGGGCGTGAGACTCTATATGCTCACGCGGATGAGGTACTCGCCGCCGGGGCGAGCGCCCCCGCCCATATCGTGAACCTGGGGCACGGGGTACCGCCTACAACGGACCCGCAGGTGCTCACCGATCTAGTGACATATCTTCACGAACGCACCCGACGCCCATAAAACGGATACTCTTAAGAGAGGCAGTTAGAACCGAAACATTAACGGGGATGAATATGGTACATCAGCACAAGAATCATCATGCACCAAGCGCCATCGTAGTCGGCGGCGGCATTTCTGGGTTGTTGGCGGCGCGTCGTCTTACCGATGCCGGAGTGAACGTGACCGTCCTAGACCAGAACGATTATCTGGGAGGCGCCCTCGGCGCGCATAAGGTCGCCGGTTTGGTGCTAGATTCCGGTGCGGAATCCTATGCGACCCGAACCCCAACCGTGACAAACCTCGTCAAAGAGCTTGGTCTAGACGACCAGATTGTGCATCCTAACTCCCACGGTTCATGGCTGTATCTGCCTCAGGGTGCCCGAAAGACCCCGAGCACTGGAATTATGGGCATTCCCGGTGATCTTTCTGATAAATCTTTGGCCGGTGTGCTCGGTAAAAGCGGTTTGCGTCGCGCCCGTATGGATAAGGTTCTGCCTGCTTCGGTTGGAGCCAACGCAAAGACGCTGGGTGAACTAGTACGTGCCCGTATGGGTAAAAAAGTACTCGATAACTTGGTTGCGCCCGTGGTCTCCGGGGTGTACTCGACCCACCCGGATATGCTCGATATTGATGCCGTTATCCCCGGCTTACGCGAAGGGCTGAAAAAACATAAGTCCCTAGCGGCCGCTTCCGCCGCGATACGCGCTCAAGCACCCGCGGGCTCGCAGGTCGCCGGGCTTTCTGGGGGCATGCACCTGCTGATCGAACAGCTTATCGAGAAGATGCCCGCACCCGTGCGGTACATTCCCGAATGCGGCGTGATTGCGGTGGATCGTGACCCCATCACCAATGAATGGGTGGTAATTCGCCGCCGCAGCGATGGTGAGAAAGCTGCCTCGGTGGGTGCCGATTATTTGGTGATTGCTACCGATGGTTCCACCGCTGCGCGTCTGCTCGGACCGCATATTAAGGGAAGTTCTCTGCCTAATATTGACCCCGGCCCCGAGGTTGCTCTCGTAACGCTTGTCGTCGATCAGCCCGCGCTTAACTCGAACCCGCGTGGTACGGGTCTGCTGGTTTCCGAAGCCGTGACAAACGTGCGCGCCAAAGCGCTCACCCATGCCACCGCTAAATGGGCGTGGGTAGCCGAAGAGGCAGGCAAGAACCGCCACGTGGTGCGACTTTCCTACGGCCGTGGGGGAGAACAGAGTACCTTCTCCGACGTTTCTCTTGACGAAGACCAGCTAATCACCCTCGCCTTGCGCGACGCCTCGAAATTGCTCGATGTACCCATTACCGCCCAAAATTTGGTGGATGCAGATGTGGTTCGCTGGAACGGCGTGCTGCCTCTCTCAACGCCCGGGTACCGCGAGCGGGTGCAGCTTTTCCGCGAACGCGCGGCAGAACTCGATACCGTCTGTACGGTTGGTTCGTGGGCCGCAGGTTCCGGACTCGCCGCCGTGGTGCGCGATACTCAGGAGCAGCTGGATCAATTCATTGCACATATAACACAAAAACGCGCCTCGAAGTGACGAAGATACTTGCGGCTGCCCGCGCAGTGCAGGCACCGTGTTAACCAAAGAAAACAGAAGACAAAACCTCACGAGTGAGGAGCATAAACCGCAGGCAGATTAAGGTCTGTCTGACCAAGGCTCGCAGGTGAATACGACGTATCCGGCGAATCTTGGGCGGTTTTCACCGAAAGGAAGAAAATGTCTCACGAAGAACATCAGAATGCGGCTCACGGCTCTCATGGAAGCGGGTACGGGGGCGCGCCCAAAGGATATGCCGTGCAGCATTCCCCAGCTGATGAGAACAAACGCGGTCGTGAAGAAGGCGAAACTCTGCACTATACCCTGTACACCGTCTTCGCCCGTGCCGGGCAGCGTGCCGAAAGCGCATCCTCGGCGGAAGCTATCGCCGAGTTCGAGCAGCTCATCGAAGAGCTCAAAGCGGACGGCGTAACGCTGCGCGGGCTCTACGATGTTTCCGCTATGCGCGATAACGCCGATGTTATGGTGTGGACCCACGGGCCGACCCCCGAAAAGCTGCAGGCAGCCGTGCGTAAGATTCGCCGTACCGCGCTCTTCAGCGCGACTACCATCGTCTGGTCGACTATGGGCGTGCACCGCGAGGCAGAATTCACCCGCAACCATGCACCCGCCTATGCGCGCCAGAAGGCACCCGAGGCATGGGTATGCGTGTACCCCTTCGTGCGTTCCTACGACTGGTACTACATGAATCCCGAACGCCGCGCCGAAATGCTCAAGAACCACGGCATGAAGGCTATCGACTTCCCGCAGGTGCTCGCGAACACCGTGGCAACCTTCGGTTTGAACGACTATGAATGGGTACTCGCCCTTGAGGCTCCCGAATTGGTCGATCTGGTCGACATGATGCGCCACTTCCGCAATACCGAGGCACGCCTGCACGTGCGTGAAGAAATTCCCTTCTACACCGGTCGTCGTGTGAACGCCGCCGATGTCGCCGAGGTGCTCGCGTGAGTGAGACCGTACGCGCAGGGTGCTGCGGGGACGTCCCGGACGATGTTTGCCCGAATGCTACAGACCCCGCGAATACCGCCTCCAATGGGCCGGCAGTGCTCACCCCCGAGACGCTAAAGTCGTACCGGGGGGAGTGCGGTATTACACGCTCTCGCACCGCCGTGCCTGCCCCCTATGACCTGGTGATTCTTTCCTCCTTCGGCGGGCCCGAAGGACAGGAAGATGTGATTCCCTTCCTGCGCAACGTTACGGCGGGGCGCGGCATACCCGATGAACGTCTGGAAGAAGTCGCCACCCACTACCGCGCAAACGGTGGTATCTCGCCCATTAACGAGCAGAACCGTGCACTTTTGGTAGCACTTCGAGAAGCCATGCAGGAACGCGGGCCGCATATTCCGATCGTGTGGGCAAACCGCAACTGGAAACCCTATGTGACCGACGTAGTCCAGCAGGCTTATGAGGAAGGGCACCGCAATATTCTGGTGCTCGCCACCAGCGCCTACCCCGGCTACTCCAGCTGCCGCCAATACCGTGAAGACTACGGGGTGGCGCTTCAAAAACTGGGGCTTCACGGTCAGATGCGCGTCGATAAGATCCGCCAATTCTTCGACACCCCCGGGTTTGTGCAGGCCTTCGCCGACGGCCTGCAGGACGGGCTGAAACAGGTGCAGGAGCAGGTGGCTGCACGGCGTGCTGACGGTACCGCCGCTGCGGGAAATGGGCGCATCCGCATTATGTTCTGCACCCACTCGGTGCCGACCTCCGCCGCGAATGAGGCAGGCCCGCGCGGTATCGACTATGAGGGCGGATCCGCGTATGTTGAGAAGCACCTTCAGGTGGCCCGTGCCGTCCTGGCGCGGGTGCAGGAGCATCATGAGAGCCTGCTGGATAATACCGACTGGGAGCTGGTGTACCAGTCACGGTCCGGCCCGCCGTCCATGCCGTGGCTTGAACCCGATGTGAACGACGCGATTGAGAAAGCCGCCGGTGATATAGACGGTATTGTTCTGGTGCCGCTGGGTTTCGTCTCTGACCATATGGAAGTCAAATGGGACCTTGACACTGAGGCACTGGATACCTGCGCCGAGCACGGGATCGCGGCGGTGCGCACCCCCACCCCCGGCACGCACCCGGCGTATGTTGAATCGTTACGCCGCCTGATTGCCGAACGCGTCGCCACCAACCCACACACCGGGCTGGATCATGAGGCGGCCCCCACCCGGGAGAGCGTGTGCGAGGAATCAGTGACCGGCGAACGCGGCTGGTTCGACGAATGCGACCCCGACTGCTGCAAACCCGCACGCGGCGCCGCGAAACCGGTCATCGCCGAATACTCCGGCGGCACGAACCCGTAGCTGATGCTTCAGGCGGGTGCCGCCACAGGAGATAGGAACCGTAGAACCGGCACCGCCGGCATACCCCGAAACCCCACGCCGTGACCCCACCACTAATACCCTCAAGGAGAACCATGAGCGAGACCTACCTGCTGGGCACACGCGGGTCGGCGTTAGCCCTCACCCAGAGCACCCTCGCCGCCGAACATGTCACCGCCGCCTCCCACGCTCATGAGGGCACCACCGGTGTGGAATTTGAGCTGGTCACCGTCAAAACTGAGGGGGATACGCTCGCCGGCCCGCTCGCAACCCTGGGCGGCACCGGCGTGTTCGCTGCGGCCCTGCGTCAGCGCCTGCTGGCGGGCAATAACGGGGAAGGCGTCGATATGGCGGTGCACTCCCTG
>ERZ773056.748-NODE-748-length-17139-cov-7.107586_pt1 | contig 17139 bp, 12 predicted proteins | sample MGYA00580857_ERZ773056 | MGnify/ENA primary metagenome ERZ773056 (study PRJEB29015, sample SAMEA2737996) | human oral metagenome | biome: human oral; feature: human-associated habitat; material: dental | place: China | collected 2114 ... | reverse complement strand
AGGGTGCCCGGTCAGGCGACGCAACACCGTATGAGGCTTTCGGTGGATGGCTATAATTCCGCCTGCTACAACTACCGGAGTAATCCTCGTGAAAACCCGTTCTGCCCTTATCCTCCTTGTCCTCGCCGCAACTGCCCGCGCGGAAATCCGCTGGCAATCGCCGCAGGAAGCCTATCAATCCGGCTATTTCAACGGTGCCTTCGACGAATACGGCGGGAAACTGTTCCGCGAGGCGCAAGCGGCGCCGAAACTGGCGGAATTGCTCGCCATCTTTGCCCAGGAAGCGGCAGCGCATCGCGCCGCCTGGCAGGGTTGGGACGCGGCAGAGGCGCTTTACCGCGACGGCAAATACGCAGAGGCGCTGGCGGCGTTTCAGCGGCTGGCAGAAGCCGGGAACCGCCTTGCCGCGTTGCGCGTTGCCGAGCAGTACCGCCAGGGCAAGGGCGTGGCGGAAAGCAACGAACAGTACCGCGTCTGGTTTGAAAAGGCCGTTCCCGGCCTGCCGTATGGCGACTATCCGCGCTATGACCTCGCCGCGCGTCGTGAAGATGCCGAGACCCGCTACGCGGCCGCGCAGATGTACATCTATGGCGCGGGCGTGCGTGAGGATTACTTCACGGCCGCCCGCCTGTTGCAGTCGCTGGCAGAGGCGGGCGATGCGCGGGCAATGAGCGAACTGGGCGGTTTGTATCTGGATGGCCTGGGCGTAGACGAAGACCGGGCGGCCGGTAAACGCTGGCTGGAAAAAGCGGTACAAGCGGGCGATGCGGAAGCGGCGGAATTATTGCAGATACTGGAACAGGCGCGGTAGCGGGAAGCGACCCGACGGCTTGCAGGAATAATGCAAAAAACCCCGGCGATGACCGGGGTTTTTGGCGGTATGGCGGGCGTTATTGTCGCCTCGTCACGTCAAACAGGCGGCGCAGCGGCTCCAGCAGGCCGTATTCGATGCCCATGATGATGCTGACGATGAGGACGACGTAGGCCATCACGTCCACGGTGTCGAGCATGGCGCGCGCACTCGCTATCGCGCTGCCGATGCCGTTGTCGCTGCCGAGCAGCTCCGCCATCACGGTGATTTTCAGCCCGGTGCCGACGGCGACGATGAGCGCGGGCAGGATTTGTCGCAGGATGTGCGGCAGGTAAAACGCCTTGAGGCGGCGGGCGAGCGGCACGCGGTAGCTGGAGAGCATCTCGGAAAGCGGCGTCGGCAGGGTGGCGACGCTCATTTGTGCGGCGGCGAAAACGAGTGGCAGGGTGGTGATGACCACGGTGAAGATGACGCTGGTGCTGCCCATGTTGTACCAAAAGATGGCGAGCACAATCCAGATGATGGGCGGCGTGCCGAGCAGGGTGGTGACGACAGGGCGGGCGAGCAGGGCGAGGGTGCGGCTGCTGCCGGCGATGAGGCCGGTGCCGATGCCGAGAGTGAGGGCGAGGCCGATACCGATGGCGGCGCGCTGGAGCGTGAGCAGGACGTTTTGCCGTTCGGCGGCGTTGGCGAGGATGTCTGCGGCACGGGCGAGGACGGTTTCCGGCGCGGGGATGAGCATCGCCCCCAGTCGCGCATGGCCGTATTGCCACAGCGCGATGGCGGCGAAGAGCGAGGCGAGCGCGGGGAAGATGCCCCAAAAGTAGTCGCTGATGCGCCAGGGAAGCGGGCGGCGCAGTGGTTTGCCGTCTTCGAGAATCATGGCAGGTCGTCGCCGGAGCAGTGTCGCAGACCGTAACGGGTACGCCGTCGTTGAGTCTGTCGGGGCTTACGGACAATACCGTTTATTATGTAAGAATAAAAGCCGACTGCTTGGGCGGCGAGTATAGCGAGTGGTCTACCGTTTCGTTCAAGACCAAATGTGTCTATCTGACAGGGCCGATAAACCTTCGAGAACAATTCGATTCGATTAGTGTCGGCTCTCTGCCGACTTGCTGGAGTAAGATATCTTCCCATACTACATTTCCTTCGGTAGAAGGTAGAGATACTACAAGCGGAGTATTTACAAACGCCGTAAAATTCGGTGAGTCGGACTCGGCTTATTTGGTACTACCTCCCTTCGGAGTACCACTCAATACTTTACAGGTCGATTTCTTATTAAACAAAGAGGGCAGTCTTTCGGGTACCTTTCAAGTGGGTTATATGACCGACAATACAGATGCACGTACATTTGTACCTGTAGCTTCATTCAACGACGATGAGTCTTCTCTGAAAAAGATGGTTTATAAACACGTACTCTTTACCGATGTTGCCGACGATGGCAGCAACCGATACATAGCATTCAGGTATGGCGGTGTGGGCGAAGAGATATTCGCCAAACACCATTACTATTGGTTAGACTCAGTATCTGTAAAACAAGCTCCCGCTTGCCATCCTCCATATAAGTTGAAGGCTACACTTATTGCTCCCGACTCGGTTGTGAGGTCTTTTCCGTCTATCACTCCCATCTTTTTGAGGGCTTCACTCGCTTCATATTTGCCCATCATCACACTACCTCCAGAACACTGGGTAACATTCACTATATATATTCCTTTATTAATAGCACTCTGCAAACTCTCTACAAACCACGCATCGGTAGGAGCATTACCTGAACCGTAGGTTTCTAACACTACCCCTTTCAGATTTGGGATATTGAAAATACCATTCAGTATAGATGCAGTAATGCCTGGGAACATCTTGATAATCGCTACGTTAGTTTCAAAATCTTTCCACACTTCTAAGTGTTGCTTTTGCTTGCGGGGTAAAAGGTTCTCTTTCATTACCTTTAAATGTACACCACTTTCTACCAACAGCGGGTAGTTCAGCGAGGCAAAAGCTTGAAAGTGCTCGGCGTTTATTTTGGTAGTACGGTTGCCTCGGTAGAGCTTGTACTCGAAATAGAGTCCTACTTCTTGTATCACCGGCTCGCCATTCTCTTTCAACGCTGCCAGCTGTATAGAGGTAATGAGGTTCTCTTTGGCATCGGTGCGCAAATCGCCTATCGGCAGTTGTGAACCGGTAAATATTACAGGTTTAGTAAGTCCTTGTAGCATAAAACTTAAAGCCGAAGCCGAGTAGCTCATCGTATCACTACCGTGGAGCACTACAAAACCATCGTAGTGATTATACTCTCTTTCAATCACCTCAGCAATTTCAATCCAATGCTGGGGGTTCATATCCGAGGAGTCTATCACTTTCTCAAACGAGTGCACCGAGATTTCACAATCTAAGTGCGAGAGCTCAGGAATACGCTTGTAAAGATTATCGAACTCGAAAGCACGCAAGGCTCCTGTTTGGTAGTCCTTTATCATCCCGATAGTCCCCCCCGTATAGATGAGGAGCACTTTTGAATTATTGGTTTCCATCGAATTTGTTCTTTACAGGATTGGCATACATCTCTAAGAACTTCTTTTGTGAAAGGTCTTCAGAATTGCTTCGGTTGTTCATTCGGCGTTCAAAACGTCGAAAATCTTTTTCGTTGTAGTATTCCTTATATATAGAGGTGTCGTTCAGCAAATCATAAGCAATATAATTCGCAGGAAACAACTTATACTGTTGATGAATAGCTCTGTCCAAACATTCAGCTAAGGCTTGTAATTGTCTGTTCAGATGCTGATGTGTGGCTTCTATAGCGTCTATCTGGTCATACAGCGGTTGTCCTACCGAAATATGCACACGCCCTTTTTGTCCCAACAAGCCTTGAATGATATTCTCAAAATCCTCTTTTTTAGATTTCACGTATTCTACCCCGTTATGTTGGGCAATAAGTGCAGGCAACTTCAACACATCAGTGGGGTCAAACTCATAGGAAATCGACATCGGTACTAAATTAAGTGTTTTAAGATACTGCAAAGGCGATGTATCTTCGGGAGCATTAAGGGTGAGCATCTTCAAAACCCCTTGCTGGGTACGGTCGTCACCGTTCTTAGTACGTCCTTCACGTTGTGCAATCCACACATTGCGGTGCTCTTCTGTGATGCAGTGGTAAATGTATTCCGATACCAATTTAGAATGCTCCAAAGCCTCTCGTGGGGGCAGACTCCTATATATAATAATATTTCTGTTGAGCATTGCCAATATCTTCAAATACTTTTTCCTAAGCAAATTATCGCCCATAGCCGAAGCCGTCATCGAGAGGTGATTATCGTATAGGGCAACGTTTAATAAGGAAGTATCTAAAACAATATCGCGGTGATTGGAAACAAATACATAAGCTTTTCGCGGGTCTAAACCGTCAAACCCATCACAGGTAAATTCCGAAATACTTTTCTCAATCGCCTTAGTAACCACTTGATACATTATATCCTCCTGAAAATCTGATACCTTTTGGCAAGCAAGCAGTCGTCGCTCTCGCTCCTCAGGAGTTTCATCAGGAAATGCGTAAGCCATCATCGCTCGAATCAAAGGATTATCTTTAATTTGCGACAAGGCACGTGCTACTTCGTTGTCGTTAAACGGACGTATGGACTTGAAATAATCGGTCATTTCAGATACTCTATATTCTTTTGTTTTGGATAACAAAAGGCAAAGTAACGAAATATATTTGATAATACCTAATTAAATCTTAAATATATTTGTAGCATTTTCGTCAGTAAGGCGTACAATCTCGCTTTCGGGCAAAGCATATATATCCGATAATTTCTCTACAACTTTCACTATATAAGCACTTTCGTTGCGTTTCCCGCGGTAAGGTACTGGTGCTAAATAAGGTGAATCGGTTTCTAAAACGATATGCTGTAAATCTATATTTTTTAAAAACTGGTCTATCTTTCCGTTCTTAAAAGTTACCACTCCTCCAATACCTAAATGTAAGCCGTAGCCAATAGCGCGCTGAGCTTGCGCTTCTGTACCTGTAAAGCAGTGAAAAATGCCAAAAAGGTCGTCACTTTTTTCAGTTTCTAAAACCTCAAACACTTCGTCGAAAGCCTCCCGGCAGTGAATAACAATAGGCAACTGATGTTTTTTAGCCAACTGTATTTGCCTTTGGAAAGCCTCTTGTTGCTCTTTGAGAAAAGTTTTATCCCAATAAAGGTCGATGCCTATTTCGCCAATAGCACAAAAGAAATGCGATTGCATCAAATTCTCAACGTGCGCAAGTTCCTCCTGATAGTTTTCTTTCACGCTACAAGGGTGCAGACCGTTCATCAGGAAAACATAGTCAGGATAATCGTTTTTCAGCTGAAACATTCGCTGGGTATAGCTCGCATCAATAGCTGGGATAAAACAACGGGTTACGCCAGCTGCTTTGGCTCGTGCGATCATCTCGGTACGGTCAGCGTCAAATTCTTCTGAATATAAGTGTGTATGTGTATCTATCATCAGTTGTCAGCCGTTAGTGTTTAGTAGTTATTTACAATTATATAGGTTAAATACATCACAAGTGCAACTCCTAATAGCCAATATTTCTATAACCTTTCTTCGCCTTATCCTCGGTATAGATTCGTCATTTGTTCGTCTTTCCTTCGTCTTTTGTTCGTTCATTGTTCGTCTTTTGTTCGTCCTTTAGCCACTGTAGACCCACTGTAGACCCTCTCTTCGTTCACCTTTCCTTCATCTTTTGTTCATCTTTTGTTCATCTTTTCATTATCTGCCCGTGCGGCTCGCACCTGCACGTGTGGCTCGCACCGGACTGTCGTGCTACGACCTCGCACCGTCTTTTGTTCGTCATTCGTTATTCCTGTACTTCCCTTTTACCTTTTATCTTTTACCTAAATAAAACGCTACTGCCGATGTTACAAACCTCTCAAAAGCCTCGGTCACTTGGGGAGCATTCTTGGTGGTGAGGGCAAACGGACTCATATGGGTATACGGATAAGGAAAATCTTCTATTTGTACCTCTATATTGATATTTCTGTAACCTCCTTTAAGGGTGTTGAGTGCCTCAATAGGAGGTGTTACCTCGTCCTTCTCCAATACTAAAGCTTTGATTTGCTTCTCCAACTGCAAAAAGCGCTGTTCACGTTCTTTCTGGTAATAGTTGTAGCGCAACATCGTTTTGAACCAACCCTCACCAAAATGAAGGTTACTGTCTTGATAATGTCTTAGGCGGTCGTCGTTTTTGAAATTGGTGCTGAGCAGTTCTGCAAAGGTTTTCTGCATTGTTATTGCTGCACGTCCGTCCATTATGTATTTAGAGATGGGGAACATACGGTCGATAGTCATACCTCCGCAGAAGCAAAAGAGTTTGGAATTAGTAAAATAGCCTTTGGGATTTGCCATCATTAATATTACAGAAAGGAAAGAGCCTATGGAATACCCAAAGAGGTCTACCGTAGCCGTAGGTGCAATGGTAGGGAGCAAGCCCGCTTTCAGGTCGGTGATAAGCTGTACTATATCGTTATACGTTTGCAAACCCGACCAAAAGAGACGTTGAGGAAAGGCATCTAAACGCGTAGAAGTCGCCGCATTCACATAAGAGGTTTCGGAATTATCCGGAAACTCATTCATACGCTTTTGTGCAATAATGTACATTTCTTGGCGAGAACTCCATCGCTCAGGGGCACGACTCATATGGAAGGCTATTGGAAAGAGCATTACTGCCTTACCTGTTTGTGTTGCCAATCCATAAGCCCACGGTAAGTATTTATCCCATTTCTTTTCGTTGAGTCCGTGGAATACAATAATCACCCCTTCAGCTTTTGGAGTTCCCAAAGGTTGTATTATATGATACTGGAAATGAATATTACAATCCACATCATAGTCAGCCCAATGGAGGTCGTCTTGCGCATCATTAAGCTGAGAAGGAAACGATAAGTTATGTTCTTGACAAAACAAATGCGGACTTCCTGGCAGGTAATACTTAGCCCCTTCGGAGAAGAAGCTATTATGCAAAATACGAATACCCAGCTCGGGTAATTCGGTATCGCGCTGGGTATCGAAAACTGTTTTTAGTTTTTTGTATAATTCGTAATATTCCATATTTTTATAAATTAGAAAATTAGTAAATTAGTAAATTAGCAAATTTTCACATTTACTAATTTTTACCAATTAGGATTTTGTTTCCAATTGCCTTGTTCGTAGTCTATATCATCTACTGGTATAGGCCATACTATTTTGTAATAGTAATTACTTCCTACCTGAATATTAAGTTCACTATAATCAGAGGCAGGAGTATTCCTGATAGCCGTTACATCCTGAGGGGTACCTCTTTTTACAGGCAATCCCCAACGATTAAGGTCATACAAGCGAAAATCTTCAAAAGCTAACTCTCTATTGCGTTCGTTTTGTATGTCGGCAAAGAGGTTACTGCCTGAGGTAGTAACCGCTGTGAGCCCTCTGGCAGCACGTAATAGGTTTAAGTACTTTTTAGCATTAGTTTCATCATTGTTCTTATAGGCAGCTTCGGCTGCTATAAGGTAAGTTTCAGCTATGCGGAAAAGCTTAGCCTTATGCCCATAATAAAAATTATAACTATCAATAGGTTCTAATTCTCTATTTCGAGGGTACTTGTTTACAGCATAAAGAGAGCTAAACCCTACGGTTACTTCTTTCAAGAAAACATCTTTTCGCCAATCGTCAGTAGTAAATAAATCTATAAAATCCTTAGTAGGCAACACATTAGGATTAGCATCTATCTGTCCTGGGAAAAAGAAACTTTCACTTTCGCCTAAATAGAGCTCATTGGTATTATCAGAAGTTTCATAAACTCCTGCATTGACAGCTGCGTATAACTGAATAATACTCTCGGTATTATCATCTTCTGTCCATATTTTCTTGAAAGCATCGGCAGAGGTAGCCAGTGGATAGCGATTAGTATTGATAAGTGCTACTGCTACTTGGTAGGCTTGTGCCCAGTCATTTTTATAGAGCAATACCCTTGCTTTGAGAGCTCTGGCAGCATCGAGGGTGAAAGTATCAGCTCCTGCTGCTCCTGTTTGGTTTGCCAATAAGGTTTCGGCTTTCTGAATATCACTGAGTATAAAATCATAGGTTTCGGCTACACTACTGCGCGGAGGAAAGTTCTTGAGCGTAGGAGCTGTAAGCAGAGGTAAACCTAAATCGGTAGTTGCTGTACTACTGTTATAAGGTTTGCAAAAGTGCATAACCAAATAGGTAAAGCAATAGGCTCGCCCTAAGTAGAGAGCTCCTGTAAGTTCTTGTATTTCTGATTGCTCAGGTATATTAGGGAAGCCCTTAATACCTGTGTTTATATCTTGAATGATAAGGAAGCGTTCTTTCCATATAGAGGCAGTAGCGTGCTCTGAAGAAGCAAACGTAGACCAACGATGCATATCGGGCAACTTTTCCATTGCTCCCGCAGCTGCGTTGAGATAATCGGCTTGGAGGTCTGAGGCATACATCTGTTGCCCCTGATTGTAATCACGCAAAGCGTTATACATCCCGTTTACCCACATTTCAGCATCGCGCTTATTTTTAAAACTGGTATTCTCACTGGCGTAATTATAAGGGTCTAAGTCCAAACGAGCACAACCCGTAGGCAACGACACCAAAAAAGAACATAAAAGTGCTATATATATTATTTTTTTCATTTTCCCTTTTTAGAATTTAAGTTCTACACCTATGGTAAATTGACGAGCAGGTGGATAACCTCCTCTTGATAACGTATTAGAAAACTCAGGGTCGGCTCCTGAATATTTGGTAATGGTGAAAATATTACGTGCCGATGCATATAGGCGCACCCCTGAAAAGAATCTCATTTGGTCTATTACCGCCTGAGGAAGCGCATAACTTAAACTTATACTCTTCAAGCGCATATAAGAGGCATTTTCGAGTAAGCGGGTATCTTTGCGCATATAATAAGCACTGCTGAGTTTAGGCAACTCTGTATCATCGCCTTCTTGTTTCCAATAATTAAACAATTCTCTATTAAAATTCTTACCTCCAAAAGTGCTTTGGTTTAAAGTATAGTATCGGTCTTCATTGATAAGCCATTTGCCCAAAGCATAAGAAAATGCCAAATCGAGTGATACATTCTTATAAGTAGCACTTAGCCCAAAACCACCATTGATAGGTGCAAACATTTTCTTACCTGTAGTTTGTATTAGGTCTTCACTGAATTGGGTTGTAACTTTGGAGTCGTCTTTTTGTTGTATCATAGGGTTATCTTCGTTTCGTTGATACCATTCGGCATCTCCGTCTTTATTGATACCCTTAAATATTGGCAATGCCCATTGTAATGGTTCATTTAGTCTATATCCATTATTAAAAAGTCTATTCACAAAATTATCTTTGCTCAAGAATAGCGAGGTTACTTTCTGTTCATTGTAATTCATATTGAAATAAGGACGTATGCTTAAATCATTGTTCTTACTTCTATACGCAATCGTTGAAATAGTAAGGTCAAAACCTCTATTTTGCATATCACCTATATTATCCGGAATAGAAGTAAAACCCGACGCTGAGTTTATATAACGTTGTGCAAGAGTTTTATGGGTATTACGCTCATACACTTCAAAATTGATAGTAGTACCTTTGGCGATACCGATGTGCAAGCCGAGTGTTGTTTTCTGTTGTTCTTCCCACATAATATCGGGATTACCGAGCATCGCAATAAAATAACCTGGTGTTTGTTTATATAATTTTGAAGCATCTACCAAGGTTCTATTGCGATAATCACCAATAGAAGAGTTACCCGAAATACCAGTGCTAAAACGCAAATCTAAGCTGGTAAGCCAATTTACCTTTTGCAAAAACTTCTCTTCTTTGAGTTTCCACATTCCTCCTATCGCCCAGAAATTGGCATAGCGATTATTTGAACCAAAGGCTGATGAACCATCACGGCGTGCTGATAGGTCTATAAAATAACGGTATTTATAAGAGTATTCCAAACGGGCAAAATAGGAATTAAATCCTGATTCAGATTGGCTATCTCCTACATTATATTCTTTAGTTCCGTGGCTGAGCATTGATAAAGCATCAGAAGGTTGCCCCTTAGACGATGCGTTGAACGAGCGCCACAGCGTTTCGATAGATTCTTGCCCCAATAGGAAGTCAAAATCGTGTAAGTTCTTTATATTCCATTTGTATTGCAATAGGTTAGTATAAGTACGCTGTATGTATTTATTGAGATAGCGAAAGGTTTGTGCTACCGTTTTGCTACTATCATTACTATAACGATAATCTATATAAGAAGGTAGAGGCCCTTTGCTTTCGGTTTCATTTACATTATACTGTATCCCTACTTGGCTTTTAAATGTCAGGTTCTTGATAGGTTCTATTAATAAATACCCTATAGGCAATATATCCTCAGTATAATCAATAGAAGGGTATTTTTCAGCCATATAATCAGGGTGAAAAAAGCCATTTTGACGATTAATAAAAGAAGGAATGTAATTCTTTCTCTTCCCATCGCTCTCTTTGGGAGAATAAATAGGAAGCGACAATATATCGGTTTCACTACCAGCATTCGATACTCCTTCGGCAGTGGTAGTTCCTAAGGAGATTGAAAGTCCTGCTTTAAGCCAATCGGTTATTTGAGTGTCTAAATTAGTATTGAGATTATAGCGTTTGTAGTCCGAACGCGCCTTGATACCCTGTTGGTCTAAGTAGCCCAACGAAATGTAATAAGAAGTAGTATTACTTCCTCCCGAAATAGACACATCGGTGCGTGAGATAGGAGCGAAATCGCGAAAGAAAACTTTATCCCAACGTGTATTATAAGGATTTGCCGCCAAGATACTATCGGCGATAGCTCTTGCCGTAGTTTGAGTGTAGCCCGAACGCCTACCGAAAGCTACAATAGCATTGGGGTCTTTTTTTACCCAAAAGTCCATATACTCTTGTGGGCTCGCCATATTATCAAAGAATTTGCGAGTTACATTGGTGCGCATTGAGAAGCCCAACTGATGATTAATAGTAATATGAGTGCGCTCATTGCGTTTACCTCTTTTGGTAGTAATTAAAATCACCCCATTGGCAGCACGAGCTCCATAGATAGAAGTAGAAGCAGCGTCTTTGAGTACTGTTACGCTCTCTATATCGGCAGGGTTATACATCGTCATTATATCGCCACTCACAGGGGCACCATCTATTATATACAAAGGTTCTGAGACTATCGTCTTATCAAAAACTGACATAAACGTATTGAGCCCGTGAATGAGTACCGAAGAGCTTGCCCCAGGTCTTCCAGACTCGGTAGTTACCACCATACCTGCCACTTTACCTTGTAACGCATCGGTGATATTAGCATTAGGGGTCTCGGCAAAGTCTTTGCCTTTTACAGTAGCTACCGAAGCCACCGTGCGACTGGCTATTTTTTTTCCTCCATAGCCAGTTACCACTGTACCCTCTAATTGTTGAATATCGTCTTGGAGGACGATATCTATTTGGGTTACACCTGCCGTTACTTTCTTTTCGACAGATTTCATTCCCAAGAATGAATATTTGAGTACATCGCCTACTTGGGCATTGAGAGTATAGTTGCCATCAAAGTCAGTAGAAGTACCGTGTTGGGTGCCTTTTATAAAGACAAAAGCGCCCATCATAGGTTCACCTTTAGTGTCTTTCACCGAGCCCTTAATCGTTACATTTTGCGCTAAGGAAGGTAATACCCAAAGGAAAATACCTACAAAAACTAATAAATTTTTCAAATTCATAAATCGCTTTATTTTTCAGTGCAAAGTTTTCTAAAAAAAAATGAGAAAAACAAACAAAAGAAAAAAGAGATTTCTCTTTTAGAATATTTTTCTAAAAATAAACTCCAAAACAGAAAATAAATATGTTTTATAGTCTCTTTATTGACAAAATGGCGTTTTTAGAACTTTGAGAGTTTATATACTGAAAATGTGATGAATATATTTTTTATGAGCGTTTTTTGAGGTAAAAAAATTTTTATATGGAGCTTATAGGAAGCTTATAGGAAGCTTGAACGAATCTTGGACGATAGATATAGGAATGTTACTGAAAGCCTTTGTACACCTTGGCTGAGCGCTATAAGGTAGTTACACTTATGTTCTGTTATTGGTTTTTCTAAAAAAGTGTTATCTTATAGAAAAATACGCCATTGCTTATTGATAAGGTAAGATTTGGCTATTTGTAATTATTTATTATCTTTGCCGAAAAATATAAACATATGAATATGAAGCACTTTTTATCAGCTATCACACTCCTTGTTATGAGCCACTTAGCTTGGTCACAAAGTCCTAACATTTTAGACCCTGATTACCAAAACAGCCGTCCTAACCCTTGGACTTATGGGGGAAATATAGGTATTGGCTACTCTACTTATGGATTGGGAATTGATGTATCGCCACGCTTGGGGTACAAAATTACTGAGGATTTGGAGCTTGCTGCTGTGGTGAATGGTTCTTTTCAAAACTCGGAATACTATCGCAGTTTGTTAGTGGGCGTAGGTCCTGCTTTAACCTATTACATAGGTAGGGTGGCGTATGTGAGTAGTTCTTATCAGCATTATTTTATCTCTCAGAAGCATAAAAGCACCAATTACAAATACAATACTGAGGAAGACGCCTTGTATGTGGGAGCTGGTTATATGCAAAATGTGGGGGGTAATGTGTATATACAGATAGGTGTGAGCTACAATGTGCTCTACAAGAAGGACAAAAGTGTTTTCAGCAGTGGTTTTATACCGAGTGTTGGGATAGTGATAGGACTTTAGTGTGAGCCACACAGTGAAGTGCGAGCCACACAGGCAATTAGCACGACAAACAGGTGTGAGCGAATGAACAGTAGAGAAATTTATTTATTTATAATTGTTCATTTATAATTATTTTATACCTTTGCACCGAAAAACATAACAAGAGGACAAATTTGTACTGATTGCAACCTCTTGGGGTACTCCCCGAAAAATGCTAAAACAGTAATCTTTACTTGCTTTTCACGTCGGTTCCCCATTCTTCTTTACAATTGCGTCCTCTACTAAATCATAATTACCAATGGGATATTTATTCACCTCTGAGTCCGTTTCTGAAGGACACCCCGACAAAATCGCAGACCAAATAAGCGATGCTCTAATCGACAACTTTCTTGCTTTCGACCCTCATTCGAAAGTGGCGTGCGAGACTTTAGTTACTACCGGTCAGGTAATATTGGCTGGGGAAGTAAAATCGAACACCTACATAGATGTACAGCAAATTGCGCGCAACGTGATTGAGAAAATTGGCTATACTAAAAGCGACTATATGTTTGAAGCCAAATCGTGTGGTGTGCTTTCGGCAATTCACGAACAATCGCCCGATATCAATCAGGGGGTAGACCGCGGTAACCCCGAAGAACAAGGGGCTGGCGACCAAGGAATGATGTTTGGTTATGCGGTAAACGAAACCGAAAACTATATGCCTCTTGCCTTAGACCTCTCGCACGCTTTGCTGAGAGAATTAGCCGATTTACGTCGTGAAAACAAAGAGATTACCTATTTGCGCCCCGATGCGAAAAGCCAAGTAACCCTTGAATACAGCGATGATAACAAACCGCTGCGCGTAAATACAATTGTGATTTCTACCCAACACGACGAATTCGACACGGAAAAGAAGATGCTTCAAAAGATAAAAGAAGACATTGTGAACATTCTCATACCGCGTGTGATTAAAAAGTATCCTCAATATGCACCATTCTTTGACGACAAGATTATTTACCACATCAACCCTACGGGTATCTTCGTGATAGGAGGTCCTCACGGCGACACAGGCTTGACTGGTCGTAAAATTATCGTAGATACGTATGGCGGTAAAGGAGCTCACGGCGGAGGCGCTTTCTCCGGCAAAGACCCGAGCAAGGTAGACCGCAGTGCAGCTTATGCTATGCGACATATCGCTAAGAACTTAGTAGCCGCAGGAGTAGCCGATGAGATATTGGTGCAAGTGAGTTACGCCATAGGGGTAGCTGAACCTACGGGCGTGTACGTAAATACTTATGGTACAGCTAAGGTAAAACTCACCGATGGTGAAATAGCGAAGAAGATACAAGAAATCTTCCCTTTGCGCCCGTATGATATAGAACAACGCTTGAAACTACGCAATCCTATTTATAGCGAAACAGCATCTTACGGACATATGGGACGTACTCCTAAGGTAGTAACCAAAGTGTTCTCGTCACCTTATCACAAAACAAAAACGATAGAAGTAGAGCTTTTTACTTGGGAAAAGTTAGACTTTGTAGAGAAAGTAAAAAACACTTTTTTTAATGATTAATGATTAGCAGTTAATGTTAATATTAATATAAAGAAGGCTGTCTGATATAAAACAGACAGCCTTCTTTTATTTGTTTAGAAGGTGATATACAATGCAAATTAAATAGTTGGAAGGGTGAAGAGTTTGATAGAAAAGCGACTTTTCACTATCCAATATTCTCTCTTAAAGCTCTATTTGGTATTGCAATACAAAAGTACCTAAGCGAGTACTTACCTTTTTATCAGTAGCATCGAAGATAGGGCGGTTCTCATAGCCTAAGGAGAGTTTACTCTTTTGTCCGTTAAAATAAGTATTCACGCCTACTGAATAGATATTCACGTTGCTGTTGAGAGCTTTATAGTTAGCAAATCGCCAGCCTGCATTGGGTTGTACACGGATATTACAATTTTCCCATTTAGGAAGCAGATAGCCTAATTGCAAGAATAAAGTACTACCTGTACCTATGGCGGGAGTAGCATTACCAGCCCCATTAAGAGAGGTTCCTCCTCCAAAAATGCTATTAGCACCCACACTTCTCACATAATCACTACCAAAATGAGTGCTGTTAAAGCCTAAATAAGCGGTAATAGCGTCGTTGCGTTCAGAAATAGGAGTATCTATAAAGAAGTCGATTCCTAAATTGAAATAATCGCGATAGGAAGTATTAGTTCCATCAGTGATTTCTCTCATTTTAGCTTGATATTCATAGCCAATACCGAGATTCATTATGTGTTTAGTTCCTAAATAAGTGCCATTACCTCCGCTAGTGGGCAATTTGTTGCTCTCATCGTCCCAAAACTCATATTTTAGGTAAGAGGAAGTAAGCACTTTGGGTTGCCCTTTGCTATAATTAAAAGCTGTACGAACATTATCAGAGGGGGCAGGTGAATTTTGCAAAGACACAAAATAATCAATCTTTCCTAACTGACCTTTGGCGTAAACACCTATCCTACGCCCCATATCATCGAAATGATTAAGGGTGTTAAGATAATAAACGGAAGGGTCGAGAGTGAGCATAGAACCGTTAGAGAAAGTGTTGGAAAAGCGCCCTGCTCCTGCAAAGGTAGTCTTGGCTACCCCAATGCTCAATTTTTCGCTAAAAGTATACTGACCGAGCACGTCAAGCAGACGGAAATCGGCACTTTGGAGGGTACTTTGGTTGAGATTGTTATTTCCCATTAGGATATAGAACAACCATTTCTTTTCTACTTGGGCGAAGAAGCCTAAGCGATAACGCCGTACAGAAAGGTCGAATACCTTATCGGCAGGTTCACCTTGTACGGTAGTACCAGGGTTTGTTTCGGTAAGGCGAGCCCAAAACTGTCCACGCACAATACCTTGAATAAAAGTGTCGCCTTCTTCGTCGAAATTATGACGAAGTAACTGAGCAGAGGCAGGAATTGCCATTAATAATGCTACTAAAAATAGGATTCTTTTCATTTTATGTTATGTTTATGGTTTAAAAAAGTTACTTGGCTTTAGGATTGTTAATAGCCATCAAATGGGTATCTATGAGTTTCTTTAAATTCTCATCGGAAGGCATTGGTGCATTGCTGTTGATGATATTACCCTGCGCATCGATAAGCATATAGCGAGGGATACTTCGCAAGTCGTACAAAAACTTATAAGTATCTTTCACTTCTGGGGTGGTATACAGATGAATACCACTTAGTTTATCATTCTTTACCATCTCTTTCCACGCTTCTTTATCACGGTCTACTGAAATACTGAGAAAGACAATAGGCTTACCTTTATAGGATTGCTGTAAGGCTTCTAAGGCGGGCAACTCTTTACGGCAATCAGGGCAATAAGTAGCCCATATATCTACAAATAGCAATTTGCCTTTGAGGGGTAAACTCTCATATTTCACTTCTTTATCGTTTAGGTCGGTAAGACCTTTAAAAAGAGGGAAAGGTTGTCCTGCTTTGAGTCGGTTTACTGTAGCAATGCGTCCTGAAAGAGCGTTTAACAGTTCGTTATCTTTTACTGCCTTTTGCACTAAGGCTATAATCTGTTCATTGGTAGTCTCAGCGGAGGTTGCTGATACGCCTTCGATGAGCAAAGGGGTGAGGTCTTCTTTAATATTTTGTGATTTGAGCGTATTGAAATCGGCTAAAATCTTACCCCACGGGTCGTTGAACTCATATTGCACTTGATAGCGATAGATTTTCAGTTGGAAGCAATTATGCACTAAGGTTTTATAAGCATTATACGCATCGAAATCGGTAGCGTTATCTAAATCTACATCTTTAAGAGATTCTTCCAAGGCTTTGATAGCAGGAGCTTCTTCTTCGGTATATTTACGATGATTCAGTAAATAAGCAGAAGTAAGAGACAAAAGTTCGTATTGGTTCTCTTTCTCTTCTTTAACTATAAAATCAGAAGGTAATCCTTTAGCGTTAGCTAACACCTCAGCGCATTGTTTACTTATCGCTTGTAGGTTCTGCTGAAAAGCAACGGGGTTCTGCCCTAAAAGTTCATTTTGCTTTTCGGGAGTTTGCAACCCTATAGCTTCCTTTTGTTGCTGATACGCTTTTATAGCTTCTTCAGGATTGGTACAAGCACTCAATCCTAACACAATGAGAAATGCAATAAATAGTTGTTTCATAGCTTTAGAATTTAAAATAATGACAAAGGTATAATATTTTTTTGGAAATAGGAACTTTTTTTATGAATATTTAAATAATGGTTAATGATTAATGAAGGGGTTAAAAGGTAAAAGGTAAAAGATAAAAGGTAAAGGGTAGTAAAAGGGTAGGTACTATTAGCAAATTTGAAAATTAGTAAATGAGAAATGAAGGGGGTAAAAGTTTTTAGAAGAAGGGAATAAGATTGAAAATTGAAGGCTATTGGGAGCTAAGACGAACAAAAGACGAAGAAAAGACGAACAAAAGACGAGAAAGAAATGAATAAAACCTCCCCCTATCCCCCTCCAAAGGGGGAACTGTAGTGACACAAATATGAAGAAAAGACGGTGCGAGCCGCACGGGCAAATGAACAAAGAACGAACAAAAGACGAACGATGAACGAACAAAAGACGAACAAAAGACGAACAAAAGACGAACAAAAGACGAACAAAAG
>ERZ773056.736-NODE-736-length-17289-cov-4.724440_pt1 | contig 17289 bp, 18 predicted proteins | sample MGYA00580857_ERZ773056 | MGnify/ENA primary metagenome ERZ773056 (study PRJEB29015, sample SAMEA2737996) | human oral metagenome | biome: human oral; feature: human-associated habitat; material: dental | place: China | collected 2114 ... | reverse complement strand
AAATTTGGCGACTGAAAAAATGACTGTGAACTTTGATGAAAATAAATATAATTTTGCAAAAATTAGAGAAATAGTTGAAAAGAGTGGATATGGGCTTATAGAAAATGTTTCGGAAGAAGAAAAAGTTAAGATGTATCAGGATAAAATAAAAGAAATGAAAAATAAATTGATTCTTGCAATTATTTTTTCTGTACCGCTACTTTACATTTCGATGGGACATCATATGATGGGAGCGCCAGTTCCAAGATTTTTAAATCACAAGGAACATCCGCTAAATTTTGCATTGGCACAACTGGTATTTGTTATACCAATTATATATGCGGGAAGAGATTTTTTCATACACGGAATAAAAAATATTTTTAGAAAATCTCCAAATATGGATTCACTTATTGCAATGGGTTCAGGAGCAGCTTTAGTTTATAGTTTAATTTCGACAGCTGCAGCGATATTGGATTCCAAAAATGCACATCATTACGCAATGGACTTGCACTATGAATCAGCTGGAATCATAATAACTTTAATTTCATTGGGAAAATTATTGGAAGCTAGAACAAAAGGGCAAACTTCGTCAGCAATAAAAAAACTGATTGGATTGCAGCCCAAAAAGGCAAAAATTATTGAAAATGGTGTAGAAAAAGAAGTTTTAATTGAAAATGTAATAGAAGCCATTGAAAATAACCATAAAGTATTGGTATTTGTAAATTATTTATCTTCAATAGAAAGTATCTGTGATTCATTGAAAGAGAATAAAATAAAATATTTAAAGATGACAGGACAAACAAAAGATAGACAAACTTTAGTTGATAAATTTCAAAATGATAGTAGATATAAGGTATTTGTAATGACATTAAAAACAGGCGGAGTAGGTTTAAATCTAGTGTCTGCTGATACTATATTCATCTATGACCCTTGGTGGAATACAACTGTTGAAAACCAAGCTATTGATAGAGCATATAGATTGGGACAAGATAAAACTGTTTTTGCTTATAAGATGATTATGAGAAATACAATAGAAGAAAAAATATTAAAATTACAGGAAATTAAAAATAAATTATTAGATGATTTAATATCAGAAGATAATTTGTCTACAAAAAATCTATCTAAAAATGATATAGAATTTATTTTGGGGAGTTAGGAGAATTGTATGAATGAGCTTGAACATATATTAAGTAAGAACTATGACCAAGAAATATTGTTAAAATTATTTCAAAAATATTTTGTGAATTGGATAGCTGATGGCTATATAGGTAAAGAACTTAATATATTTGAGATTTCAACAATAGGGAAAAAGACAGATAAAGAAGTTTTAGTAAAATTATTTACTGAATTTTATGGAAATGAAGAAAATTTTAAAAAGATTTTTGAAACTTTATCAGATGATATAAAAAAGATATTTAAAGTTGTTGTATGGGGAGAAAAGTTCCCAATAAAAAAAGAAGATTTAAAAAAATATCTTGATACATACACAGATAATTTTGAGAAAGAAGTATTTATACCAAAAGATGAATACCTATTTTTTGATTTAGATGAATTTGATAAGGATATGAATACAACTTTTTCTATGAAATATGATATAGCTAGATATATCAGAAATTTTATTGACACTAAACCAAAAGATTACTACTTACATTCAGATGAGTCAAGTTCAGATTTAGCTTTTAAATTGTATAGAGATAACAATGAAAATGAATTTATTAATAATATGAATTTTTATTTAGATTTCTATAATTCAGGAGAAAATCCTATCTCAAGCAGTGGAAAAATTTTAAAAGATTTTAAAAGAAATATGCAAAAACACTGTGGAATAACAGAATATTACAATGATGTAAAAGGGCTTGAATTTTTAAAAACAGAAACTTTGTGTTTAATATTTACTTTGCTTAAAAAGAAATATAGAACAAATTCTTATTTCAACAATAAAAATATTAAAAATCTAATAGATGATTTTCTAACAACAGAAACTTTTGATAAAGAAGATGCTTATAATTATACAAACTTATTTTTAAATTTCTTAAAAGGAACAAGGAATATCTGGGAAAAACCTGAAAAAATAAGTGAAGTTGTAAAATCTTTAGTTGGACTTCTAAAAGAAATGCCAAAAGATAATGTTATTAGTCTAGACAATATAGTAAAAGCCTTTATTTATAGGGACAAAGATATAGAACTTATAGCTTTTAAAGATGTAAAAGATTATATCTATATCAATGAAGCTAATGGAGAAAGAGCTAAAATTCTTGAATATAAACAATATGAAGATTATATTATAGAGCCTTTTGTAAAGAGTTATATATTTTTATTAGGAATATTTGGTGTATTTGAAATATTTTATGAAAAACCTTTCTTTAAAAAAGGATTATATCTAAAAAATAACTATTTATCAAAATATGATGGTTTAAAATATATAAAATTAACAAATTTAGGAAGATATATTTTTGGACATACAGATAAGTATGAGTTACCTAAAATCTATGAAAAAGCAGAAGTACAAATTGATGATAAAAGACAATTTGTAACAGTGGTTGGTGAAGCACCTGCAAAGATGATGTTTTTTGAAAAAATAGGAACTAAGGTAAAAGAAAATATGTTTAAATTGACTTATGATAGTTTTATAAAGGGTATTAAAAACTATGATGAGTTAATTGAGAGAATAGAAAGATTTAAAGAAAATATAGATAATAAAGAACTTTCTCAAAATTGGGAAGAATTTTTTGAAAACTTAGAAAAGAAATTTAATTCTGTAAAAATTGAAGATGACTATGTAATATTAAAATTAGAAGATAATAAAGAGTTGATACAAACTGTTATTAAAGATTCAAGATTTAAAAAGTTATCTTTAAAGGCAGAAGAATATCATTTACTTGTGAAAAAAGAAAATTTAAAGGAAGTTATAAAGATTTTTTCTGAATATGGATATTATATAGTTGAGTAGGGAGAGCTTATGGATAATTTTGTTCATTTGAATTTACATACTGAATATAGTTTATCAGAGGGTGTAAATAGCATAGATAGTTTTTTAACAAGAGCAAAAGAATTGGGAATGAATTCATTGGCAGTAACAGATTATGCCAATATGTTTTGTGCTGTTGAATTTTATCAAAAAGCTAAAAAAATGGGAATAAAACCAATTATTGGTTTAGAGTTACCTATTTTTAATAAAGATGAGCAAAATATTTTTAGTTTAACTTTACTTGCTAAAAACTATAATGGATACAAGAATTTAGTTAAGTTAGCTTCTGAACTATATAAAAAAAATGAAAATAGAGAGTTAAAATTAAATAAGGAGATTTTAAAAGAACATAGTCAAGATTTAATTGCACTTTCATCTTCAATAAAAGGAGAAATAGGAAAAGCTATTTTAACAGATTCATCAGATGAAAAAATTAATAAAATAATTGATGAATATATCGAAATATTTTCAAAAGAAAATTTTTATTTGGAAATACAAGCCAATGAACTTTCTGAAACAAAAATAATAAATGATAGGTTTTATGATTTAGCAAAGTTTCATAATCTAGAATTAGTGGCAACAAATAATGTTTACTATGTTGATAGAGATGGCTATGAATTACAAGACATTATAATCTGTATTCAATCAGGTTTAAAGGTAAAGGAAAAAAATAGAAAAAGAGCTATTTCAAGAGAATTATACCTAAAATCAAAAGATGAAATGAAAAGATTTTTAGGAGAAAAATTTGAAAAAGCTATTGAAAATGCAAATCATATAGCAGATTTATGTAATGTTGAAATAAGTTTTGGAAACTTACAATTTCCATATTATGAAGTTCCAAGTGAATACTCTGGAATGGATGAATATTTAAAAACTATCTGCCATACTAATATTAAAAAATTATATAAAGAAGATTTAACTAAGGATATCTTAGATAGATTAGAATATGAATTATCAGTTATTATAAAAATGGGATATTCCGGTTATTTTATAGTGGTTTGGGACTTTATATCTTATGCAAAAAGAAGAGGCATACCTGTTGGACCAGGTAGAGGTTCAGCAGCTGGAAGTTTAGTTGCCTATTGTTTGGGAATAACTATGATAGACCCTATAAGGTATAATTTACTATTTGAAAGATTTTTAAATCCTGAAAGAATATCTATGCCAGATATTGATATAGATATCTGTCGTGAAAGACGGGACGAACTGATAGATTATGTTGTGCATAAATATGGTAGAGATAGAGTTGCACATATTATAACTTTTGGAAGAATGAAAGCAAGAGCTGCAATAAGAGATATTGGTAGAGTTTTAGATATAGACTTAAAAAAGATTGATAAGTTAAGTAAATTGGTTTCTCCATTTCAAGCTTTAGAAAAAACTTTAAAAGAAAATGTTGAGGTTGCTAAATTATATACAACAGATATAGAATTACAAAAAGTTATAGATTTAGCAATAAGAATAGAAAATACTGTAAGACATGTATCTACACATGCAGCAGGTATACTTATAACAAAAGAAGATTTAGATAGAACAGTTCCAATTTATTTAGATGAGAAAGAAGGAGTTATTGCAACTCAATATCAAATGAAAGAACTTGAAGAGTTGGGACTTTTAAAGATAGATTTCTTAGGATTAAAAAATTTATCAAATATCCAAAGAACAATAGATTATATAAAAAAATATAAAAATATTAATATTGATTTATATAAAATTCCACTTGATGATAAAAAAGTTTTTCATATGTTATCTTTGGGAGATTCAACAGGAGTTTTTCAGTTGGAATCAACAGGAATTAGAAAGATAATGAAAAGATTAAAACCTGATAAGTTTGAAGATATAGTAGCCTTATTGGCACTATATAGACCTGGACCTCTACAATCAGGTATGGTTGATGACTTTATAAATCGTAAAAATGGAAAAGAAAAAATTGAATATCCACATAAAAATTTAGAAATAATATTAAAAGAAACCTATGGTGTAATTTTGTATCAAGAGCAAGTTATGAAAATAGCGAGTTATATGGCAGATTATAGTCTTGGTGAAGCAGATTTATTAAGACGGGCTATGGGAAAGAAAAACTTTGCTATTATGAGAGAAAATAGGGAAAAATTTATTGAAAGAGCAGTAAATAATGGTTATACAGTTGAAAAATCAGAAGAAATATTTGAATTGATAGATAAGTTTGCAGGTTATGGTTTCAATAAATCTCACTCTGTTGCTTATGCTATGATTTCTTATTGGACTGCATACTTTAAATTACATTTTCCAGCTTTTTATTATGCAGCAGTTATGACTTCTGAAATTTCTGAAACAGGAGATATTGCTTATTATTTTAATGATGCAAAAGAACATGGGGTAAGAGTTTATTCTCCAAATGTAAATTCTCCTAGTGCATATTTTGAAGTTAAAAATGATGGGATAACATATTCTCTTGCTGCAATTAAAAATTTTGGTTTAACTATGGCTAAAAAAATTGTTGAAGATGTGAAATTAAATGGTAAGTACACAACACTTGAAGAATTTGTTTTTAGAAATAAAAAAAATGGAATGAATAAAAGAGCCTTAGAAGCTTTAATTTTATCAGGTGCTTTAGATGAGATTAAAGGAAATAGAAAAGAGAAATTCCTATCAATAGATAAGGTACTAGATTATAGTTCAAAAGCACCAAAAACAGATGAAATTCAACAGATGAATCTTTTTGGAGCAGCAGCTAAAACCATAGATAAATTTAATTTGGCTATAAGTGAAGATTTTAGCTTAGATGAAAAGTTAAATAAAGAACAAGAATTTTTAGGCTTCTATTTAAGTTCACATCCAATGGATAGATATAAGGATATTCTTACAACATTTTCAATAAAAAAACTTTCTGAATTTGATTTAGAAGGAAATCAAGTTATAAAAACTTTTGGAACTATCACAAATTTAAAGAAAACTATAACAAAAAAAGAAGAACAGATGGCAATGTTTAATCTTAGTTGTTATGATAGAACCATATCTTGTATAGCTTTTCCTAGGGTGTATGAAAGGTTTATAACTGAAATTATGGAAAAGAAAACTGTCTATATTGAAGGAAAGATTCAAATAGATAATTATAAAGGAGAAAGTACAAGTAAACTATTGGTAGATAAATTAATGGAACTAGATAAGATTTTTGAATACCCAGCAAAAAAAATATTTATCTTAATAGAGCCAGAAGATAGTTATAGGTATAGTAGACTTAAAGATTTAATTAATTTCAATAAAGGAAAAACTCAAATTGTATTTGCTATCAAAAACAAAGATGAAAAAAAATTACAAACAATGAATAAAGGAGTAAAGCTTAGTAAAGATTTTTTTGAGAATTTAATTGAGCTTATGGGTATAGACAAAATAAAAATTGTAATGTAAAATATATTCACTAGTGATAGAGGGGGACTATTGCAAATTTTTTAATTTGTATTTAGTCCTTTTATATTGTAAAAAATTGGAGGTAGGGTATGAAAAAAATTATATTATCGCTGTTTTTACTGTTAGGGGTGCTTTCCTTTGCAGCACCAAGTTATGTAGATGTAAATAGGATAAAGAAAGATGGTTATGACATAGATGTTAATGATAGTGACTCTTTTGCTTTTACGAAAAAGGGCTCAGACATGAATGTAGTTATAACTATGTATTTTACTAATGATGGAAATCCACAAAATTTAAAAACTGCATTTAAGTCAGTATTTGCACCTCAATTTAAATTAAAGTACACAGATGAATTTGAAACTAATAGAGCTTATATTCAAAAAAGTTTTAGAAATAATCCAGATGGCACAGTGTATGGTTATAATATCATAGCAAAAAATCAAAAAAGAAAAGGATGTTATATAAATGTTTTTCTTATCTCAACTCAAGAATTTCCAAATGAAGTTTTAGAAGAAGTAGCAAATACTTCATTAGATGATGTAGAAAGTTATTTAAAATAATTTTATAAATGAAGGGGGATTAATTATGAAAAAAATTTTAAAATTGGGAGTTTTTCTTTTGTTACTATCAGTATTTGTAGGTTGTAGTGATTTTATGTATGCTTATAAAACTGTTGCAAATGATGTAAAAGGTAAACCAGTAGCTACTAGTGAGTAGTTTTTAGTTAATATTAAGTTAAAAAAATTAAAATAATAAGGAGAGGTAAATTATGAAAATTATTAAAAAAGGTTTATTATTTGTATTGATGCTATTTGCTTTCACTTCTTGTTCATTGTTATTTCCTGAGTCAGAACCAGAAGTATCAACTGTAAATACACCAAGATCATTTACAAGAGCACAAAAAAGAGTGGCTATAGTTAATGGTACAGATTATATTAGAAGAAAGGTAGCAGATCAATTATCAAATAGAGGTTGGAAAGTTTCAGGAGCAATGACAGGAAAAGAAACTTTTGCAATTTACTTTGATCAATTAGATGAAATAACTACAACAACTAAATCTAGAACAGATTATTATGATGGTTATGGTAGTTATAAATACTCATCACCAACAAGTACAAGTATAAGAAAAGAAAACTATGGTTATGTAACTGTATATGATATGAGAACAAAAAAAAGACTATATGTATATGATATTACTAGTGACAGTGAAGATAGAATTATACAAGGTATAATAGCAGCTATGGATAAAGTTGAAGAACAAATGAGATAGAAATTACTTGGAGGTTATTATGAAAATTATAAAAAAAATATTTTTGATTGTTTTAGCATTATTTACTTTCGTAGCATGTACTAGTACAGTAGGTTTCGAAACAAATGTTGCCCCTGTTAAAGCTTCTCAACAAACAGTTATTGTAGCAAACTATCCTGAAAACTGGGCAGATGCTAGAGAGATATTAAATACAAATCTTAGATATGGTGGTTGGAAAGTTACTAATATGAATTTTTGGAAAGTAGAAGAAATTAATTTTAAACAAAGAAAAGAAACTTTTTTAATTACTATTGACAAATTACGTCAAAGTGGAGAAGGCTTTTTTGGAGGAACACTTTTTGATGGAAATATTAGAGTTTATGATTTAAGAACAGGAAATTTAATTATAAATTATAATTTATATAAAGATGAATTATATGATGCTACAAATGGAATAGTAAATGCTTTAAATAGCTTAGTTGTGAAATAAAAATTAATATTGAAGGAAAATATGAAAAGAATTTTTAAAACAGGATTGTTAGTTTTATTATTATCATTTTCATTTACAGGTTGTGCAGTCTTAGATGCATTGCGTGGAGATAGAGAGATGATACCATATAATAATGGTGTTCCTGATGCTACTGGAACAATTCGTTATAATTAATTGAAACTAAAAAGCCAAGTACAAAATAAATGTATTTGGCTTTTTTATAATAACTTAAAAAATCGTAGAAGTTAATAACTTGACATTGTAAAGAAAATATTATAATTTATATTTAAAGAAGATAGATATTTAAAGCTTTTTATCTGTTTTTTAAGGAGGGAATTATGGATATTAAAAGTTTTATTTTAGCTAATAAAGAAGCTATTGAGAAATTAGCTATAAAGAATGATGAAGAAAAAATAATAAAGAAAAAAGATGACTGGTATAATGAAGAGTGTTGGGATAATCTTTATGAAGAATTAAAAGTAGGAAAAAAAGATGAGTAGAAAAAATAAAGGGGAAGTATGGTTTGCAAAATTTCAGTTTGAAGAGATAGAAGGCTTTAAATATAGACCAGTGGTTGTATTAGATGACGGAAATTTTGATACAGATGTTCCAATTTTATATTGGCAAGAAGCAAAATTAAAGTTTGAAAGTTTTGTAAGAATTGATAAATATTTACTTTTAGATGATACAGATTTCTCTTTTAAAATTGGAGATTTACATCAAGATGATTTAAATTTGATAGAAACAAAGTTTATGGAATATATTTTAAATCATAAATAAAAAGAAAGTCAAGTACAAATAAATGTATTTGGCTTTTTCTTTAGTTGTTATAATTTTATGCACCAGGTAAAGATTCTAAAATCTTTACTATTTCTTTTTGAACATTATCAGGATCAGCCATTCTAAATTTATATCTTGCAAATTCTTTTCCAGTTCTTAAATCAGTAAATTTAAGATATCCTGTTCCATATCCAAGAATATCAAGTTTTAAGTTATAAAGTCCAACTTCAATAGTTTGATTACCAGTTTTTCCTACATAAACATTCCAACCCTTCTTTTCTAAATCTTTAGTAACTCTTCCTTCAAAGTCAACTGGAAAGTCTACAAGTCTAACAGTTTTTTGACCTTTATTTATAGCAGATGGAGTATGATAAGTTTCTAAATTTCCACATGCAACCAAAGTAAACAGTAATAAAATAGCTAATAAAATTTTTTTCATAAAAAACCTCCAATTAAAATTATCTAGCTTCTGAAATATAATCCATATAGTCTAATACATTAGCAATAACATTATCAAATTTTTCTGCTTCAAATTCATAGTAACCTATTCTTTTTCCAGTTCTTAAATCAGTAAATCTAATAACTCCTTCATAACCTTCGTAACTTTCAGACTCATTATAATATATACGCATACATTCAATAGAAAATGAATTATTTCTTTGGCTAGTCTTCCAACCAAGTTCATTTTCAAGTATACCTTCTAATGTGTTTTCAAAATCTGATGGAAAACCAGTTATAGAAACAACTTTTTCCTTATTTGACTTTATAGGTTTAGGTTGGCTAAGTTCTTCAATATGTCCTGCACTATAAGTAAGAATAGAAAATAATAAAAAGATTGATAAAAAAATTTTTTTCATAAAAACCTCCAATAAATTTAATAATTTCCTTTATTAATTGATATACTAAGTTATATTAACAAAAAAGTCAATAAAAAAGATTATGGTTTCATTAAGAAATCCATTATATTTATATGTCTTATTCCGTTTCTTGACATATCAAATTCATCCATAGAAATTACATATTTAGGATAGTTGTCATTTATTTTTTCAAGTGAAAAGAATTCTCTTTCTGTTGTTTCAGGTGAAGCTAATAAATAAGCTACTTGGATATAAATTTTTTCATTTCCTTTTGTACAAACAAAATCAACTTCTAAATTGTCTACCTTTCCAACTCTAATATTATAGCCTTTTCTTAGCAACTCTAAATAAATAATATTTTTAAATATTTGATTAATATCTCTTTGATTACTTTCAAGTATTGCTTCTCTTATTCCATGATCTACAATATAATATTTTTCATTCACATTCAATATTTTTTTTCCAATTAAATCATCTCTTGAAACTTTATAGAGTGAACTACTCCCACTTGTAGAAGTGGGAGCTTCTTGGGAAGTATGTACTTTTATTAGCCACATATATTTACCAAGCTCTTTGGGTAGTCCCTACCCTGATATATTTTTTTAACTTACTTTTTCTTCTTTTAATATTTCTAAACCTTTTCTTAATATATTTATACTTGCATTATAATCTCTATCTATTTCTAGTCCACAACATTCACAATGATATATTCTTTCTGATAATTTTAGAGTTTCTTTTATATTTCCACAGCTAGAACAAGTCTTACTACTTGGATAAAATATAGGTACTTTTACAATCTTTCTTCCATACCAATTTGCTTTATACTCTAATTGTCTTCTAAATTCACTCCAACTCACATCTGATATACTTTTTGCTAGTTTGTGATTTTTTAACATTCCCTTTATATTTAAGTCTTCTATACAAATTATATCGTGGTTATTGATAATTTTTGTACTCAACTTATTTATAAAGTCTTTTCTTTTATTTCTAATTTTATTATGTATTTTTGCTACTTTTTTCTTTTGCTTTTGATAATTCTTACTATCTGATAGTTTTTTATCGCTATCCTTAGCAAGTTTACATCTCCTTGATAATTTTCTTTGTTCTCTTTTTAATTTTTTTTCATATTCTTTTGTTAGTTTTAATCTATCTATAAATTCGCCTACGCCTAAGATAGGGCTAAATTTGGCCGATCTTGCTACCGCGGCAAAGTCCCCGGGCGTTAGAAATTTGATTTTTGCTACGCTATTTTTTGCCGCTTTATCCGCGCCTATACCTAGCGACTCGCACTCTTTTTGTAGTAGCTTTGCCGCCTGTGCGCCGTCCATGTATCCAAACTCGATCTTCATATCAAAGCGCCTAATGCTAGCCCTATCCAGCCTATCCATCAAATTCGTTGTGGCGATAAACACCCCATCAAAACTCTCCATTTGCACTAGCATCTCGTTTACTTGGGTTATCTCCCATCTTCTTACCGCATCGGTTCTATCTTGCAAAAAGCTATCTATCTCGTCAAATACCAGCACGGCGTTTTGATCTTTGGCTTCTTTAAAAGCATTTGCGATGTTTTTCTCCGTGTTTCCCACGTAGCAGTCGATGAGATCGCTTGCTTTTTTGATGATTAACTTGCTATTTAGGCTTTTGGCGATAAATTTAGCATACTCGCTTTTACCCGTGCCCGCCGGACCGTATAGGCAAAGCCTGGCATTTTTGCTCTCTTTTATGCCTTTTGCTAGCTCTTTTAAATTTGCGCTTGCGTTTATCAGGCTTACATCGTAGTTTTGGGGCAAATTTATCTCCTTGTTTTTATCTTTCTTGCCTTTCTTTTTAGCGGCAAAAAGCAGGAAGTTAAGCATTGCCCCCATCAGTATTTCGGTAAAGTCAAAGCCTTGTAATAGAGATTCTAACTTATGCGATAATCCTGAAAATATCTCACCTCCGAAGAGGCGAACCCCTACGGATACCATCATAGCGATGACCATAATACCTATGGTCATAGGCAGTTTCACATAACGTACATTTACGTATGAGAACAATGCCGCTAGAACGATAATTATAGAAAAAGCGTAGTATAACTCCATAATAATTTTATTTCGGGCAAAAATACAAAAATAATAATAAATGGCAAAAACCGCCTTATGATTTTAACACAAAAAAATGCCGGAGGGCATATTTTGAACTATGACCTCCGGCTATATTAAAATTAGTATTAGTTAAAAACTTATTTTTTTCCGACCACTACTTTTAGCATTTCGCAGCCTCTTTGTACCCCATTTTCGCAAGCTTGGTCGAACCAATCGGCAGCGCGGTCGTCTGACTGACCAATACCTTCGCCGTGAAAATAACAGTGACCTAAGCGATATTGAGCAAGTGGATACCCATTGCGAGCTGATTGGCGGTATAATTCGGCAGCTTTTTCGTAAGAACGTTCTGCCCCTGTACCATTGTAATAGCAGTTAGCAAGGTTGCATTGTGCCTCAGCAAAATCGCGTTGTGCTGCTTTTTGGTAGTAATTTAGAGCCTGACCAAAGTCTTGTTTAGCAGTGTAATACGCACCAAGTTCGTTCTGTGCTTGTACGTAGTTTTGCTCTGAAGCCTTTGTAAGCCATTGTACCCCTTTGGTTTCGTTTATATACTTCATCGGCTTTTCTTTGCTTGTAAACTTAACATTGGCTTTCATAGCCGAACGGTGACGAATAGAAAGGTTGTTATTATGTTGAGTAGTTGCTGTAGCAGTAGCTGCTGCTTGTGCTGGTTTAGCTGTTTGAGCAGGGGTTGATGTGGTACTGCTGGCTGTGTCGGGTACCAAGGTTAGGTAGTACTTACCGAGTTGGTACTGTGTTTCAGCATCACCTTTCTTAGCGATACGCTCTTGCCAAGAGAGTGTTTTTTCAGCATCTTTTTTAGGGTTTTTCGCATCAGAATAATACTCTACCAAACGTTTTTGAGCTACTAAATTCTCTTGCTTAGCTAATTTTTCGTATAGTTCGAAAGCCTTGTTATAATCTTTTTTAGCCCCTTTTCCATAGAAATAACCATCGGCTACAGTTAAGATAGCATTTACTGAAGCAGGGTCTTTAGGGTCGTTAGCCTCTATTCTCTTTAAGAGGTAGTCGAAAGCAGCTTTATTAGATAAATCAGCGGCTTTGATAGCCCACATTTCGGCTTCTTTGCCTGATTTTTTTACCCCTTTGCCTTCAGCATAACATTGTGAAAGGAGGTAAAGCACCTCTGAATAGACTTCGTCTTGCTGTTGGAAGAAGTAATCTAAAGTTTCAGTAGCAGTGGCAGGCGCTTGTTGAGCTGCTTTGGTGTAATACTCAAAACCGCGTTCGCGTGTTAGGTTAGTATATTTACCATTATAGTATAAGTCGCCTAATTTTTTTAGTGCTAAAAGGTTGTTTTTAGCAGCTGATTTTTCGAGGTATTCAAAACCTTTCTTAACGTCTAACTGTCCTTCTTCTAATAAGAGAGAACCTAAGTTATATTGTGCCATAGCATCGCCTGCTTCGCTTGCTTTTTGGAAAAGCTCTATAGCCTGAGGTATAGATGCACGCGTTCCGTTTCCGGTAGTGTAGCATACCCCTAAGTTATTTTCTGTTACAGGGGTAGGGTCAGCGTTTACAGATCTTGACAACCAGTTGAAAGCATCGCGGTAAGACTGAGTGCCTCCTATACCATTGTACAAGCAAACAGATAATTGGCGTTGCGCATTAGCATCGCCTTTAGCAGCTGCTTTGCTGTAATAGTCAATTGCTTTTTTGTAGAATTTGCCAATAAGAGGGCTATTGCCGTAGAAATAGAAGTTACCCATAGTGTATAGGGCTTCAGCACTACCTTTAGCAGCTGCTTTTTCGAGCCATTCTATTGCTTTTTCTTCGGATTTGGTTACGCCTTTACCATTGAGGTAAGCCTGACCAATAGCGTTTTGTGCCTCAGGATTGCCTTTTTCAGCGACTTTCATTAGCTTTTGTAGAGCGTCGGGGCTATTAGGACTAGATTCATAAGCCCATTTAGCCAATAGATATTCAGCCTCTAAGTTGCCTTTAGCTGATGATTTTTCAGCCCAGAAACGCGCTTTATTGAGGTCTTTTTTTACTCCATCGCCTACGTAGTAAGCTTTGGCTAAGTCCAATTGAGTTTCAGGTTTTTCGCCATCGGCTACTTTTTCAATCCAGAAGAAGTATTTTTCGTTAGATTGTGCTACACCACGCCCGTCGCGGTAGCATAATGCCAACTGGCGTTGCGCATCGGCATTGCCGCCTTCGGCTACTTTGGTGAGCCATTCTACTCCTTTTTCTTCAGATTTAGCTACACCTTTTCCTTCCATATAGCACTGGGCTATTTGGTATTGAGCATTGACATCGCCTGCTTCAGCCGCTTTTTCTAACCATACTACGGCATCTTGGAAAGAACGTTTTAATCCGCCTTTGCCATTGAAATAAGCATCAGCCAGCTCCATTTGGGCTTGGGCGTCGCCTTTCTCGGCGAGGCGCATAATTTTTCTCATATTACTATCTTGTCCGTATGCATTGGCTACTAACAAGATAGAAAGTGCTAAAAATAAGTTTTTCATAGTGTCGTTTCTTTACTTTTTTTATTATCGGTTTGGGCGACAAATATACGTAAAAATTTTAAACTATTTATGAAAAGATAAATTATTTTTTTAAATTTGTTTCGTGCTTAAGAGAATTGAAACCGTCGAGCTCTGCTATTAATGAGCCGACACGTAAAGAAGCCTTGAGTTTTACGGGTATTTTATTCTTGTCGTCAGTTATCCACATTGTGATACTTTCTTCTTCTTTAAACACGCGTCCGTCTTGCACTAAAGGGCAGAACTTCAGTGTATTAACTGTTCCGAAGTTAGTTTTTATTTGCTCTCTACCCAATAGCTTTAGCTTAAATTTATACACTTCATCATCATCAAAAATCATATCTAAGGAAACCTGCTCGCCTGTTTTGAGCTGGTCGATATTGGGGTAATGACGCAAAGCATAAAAAGCCGAGATAACATCTTGCAACCCGGGTTGAAAACTGATTTCGGTGTTGTTTCCGTTCTCTACATTGTTAATTTTTACCTTGTTTTCGGTGTGATTGAAGTACATTTTGAGGTATTTGGTATAACCGCCTTCGTAGATGTTGCGGATAAACAAGCGCGGTTTGCCATCATTGATGCCAAAGTAACTTTCGTATACATCATCTACTCTGAAAAATACACGAGCTAAGCCCGTAGTAGAGCCTTTGCCAATAGCGTGGTATACTTTTTCGCCATTGTACATCTCTTCTTTTAGCGATAGGGTAGCCATACTGGCATTGAAGATACCATATCGCACTTTGAAGCGTAACCACTCTCCGTTTTTGAAGGGCAAATCAGTTGTTTGCCCTATCAGTAAGCTGCTAAAGCATATACAAAATACTGTAATTAGGTTTTTCATAGTGTTAGGTGTTAGTTTTTAGGGGGTATTTAATCAATTAGTATGCCAAATGAATTAGCAAATTTGAAAATTGGCTAATTGTCGGATAGGCGTTTTTTGCGCTCTTCAGTAAGCTCGGTAAAGTTAAACCGGAGGGCAGGTACTTGAGGTTCGAGTTCGCCTCTGTTTATAGCGCGTAGTATGATTTCCTCTATCCAATAATCTTCTTCTACATTATGAGGGTCGTATTCTTTTTTGAGCGATAGGTCGTACAGCCAAGCGGTTTTGTTATACCAATAGGCATTCCAACCATTGCGCAATTCCTTTACAAGGTTATAGGCAGTTCTACCTGTTTGACGGTGAATGAGTTTGATGAGGATACGCCCTTGAGAGCGAGAGAGTTTTTTCAGCTCGTCAGTAAAGTGTTCTTCTATATATTGTTGGGTGCGCTTGACATACACTCTTTTTTGGCGTTTGTTCTCCATCGTATCCATAGTGTGCTGCATAGCGCTGAGGCGATCGGCTGCTATTTTGGCGTAGGGATAAACGCGCTTCACCCTACTACGCAAGAGGAGGTAGCGCTTTTGAGCTTCGAGGTCGGCAAAGGAGCGCTCTTTACCAAAGAGGTTAATCTCGGTAAGCTGAATAGTATCGCCTGCGTAGAACTTTTTGTCGAATATAAATAATGTATCGCGTGTTTGTGCGGGTAATAGGGGGCAGGCAATAAATAAAAAACAAATAACTAATAAGTGTTTCATATTGCAATTAAGTTTATTCTCTTCCTACGGCTACCATTTTGAGTGCTGTGACAGCGGCTTCAACCCCTTTGTTGCCTAATTTGCCGCCACTGCGGTCGAGTGATTGTTGTAGGGTGTTGTCGGTTAGGACGCAGAAAATAACAGGGACATCGCTCTGTACGGCATTGAGGTGGGCGATGCCTTGTGTAACCCCTTGACATACAAAGTCGAAGTGCTTTGTTTCGCCTTGTATGACACAACCTATTACTATGACAGCATCGGCAGTAGTAGTGTCGAGCATACGTTTGGCTGCGTGTACGAGTTCGAAACTGCCCGGTACAGACCAATTAATAATGTTTTCAGGCTCTACACCACAGTCCTTTAGGGTGTTGATAGCCCCCTCGCGCATTCCGTGCGTTACTTGTTCATTCCACTCTGAGGTGATAATTCCTATTTTGAAATCTTTAGCGTTAGGAAGGGTACTTTTGTCGTACTGAGATAGGTTTTTATTTTCTGTAGCCACTTTTTAATTATGAATTTTGAATTTTTAATTATGAAATAACAGGTAACAAGTAATGCTTGCTTACCTGTTACCTGCTTTCTTATTATCTGATGTATATTATTAATAGCTTATTTTACCGATAAGGATATCAACGGTGCGCGCTTCTTCTGAAGTAGGAAATTCGTCTTTGATACGCTCATAATACTTCAGTGCATCGTCTTTTTTGCCTTGAAGGGTAGCTACGATACCAGCTTTTTTGAGGTATATAGGCGTGATAAAGTCGTTTTTGCTGTATTCGAAGGCTTTCACGTAGTAATTAAGCGCCTCGGCAGGGTTTTTCTGTTGTAGGTAAGCATCGCCGATATTGCCATAGGCTAAAGCGCCAAAGATGTCGTCAGCAGCATCGAATTGCTTTAGGTGGTTGATAGCATTGGTGTAATCGCCTAAACGCATATACGCCATACCCATACTGTACTCAGCTAAATTAGCCGCTTTGGTACCGCTGTAGTTTTGAACTATTTGCTCGAATCCGTACTTACCACCACCGCCTTTGATGGATACTCTAAAGAGTGAATCTTTAGCTTTAGCATCGGTAGCTTCCATAGCCTCGTCGAAGACTTGTTGAGCGAAGAAGAGTTCGTTAGCAGCGTTCTTTTCATTAGGAGCCTTTACGAACTGTTGGTATAGCAAATAGCCTAATCCTACCACAGCGATAGCTACGAGAGTGATGATAATAGGCTTTTGGTTTTTGCGTACCCAGTCTTCGGTGCGGTTAGCGCCAGCATCGAGGGCATCGAACACTTCGGCGGTAGTACTTTCTTGGTGTAAATGAGCTTCGTGAGCTTCTTCTAAGAGCTCGGTGTCTTTGTGTCTATTAGGTCGGTTGTTGTTCTTTTTGTAAGTTGCCATATATAATTTTCATT
>ERZ773056.731-NODE-731-length-17337-cov-52.382768_pt1 | contig 17337 bp, 14 predicted proteins | sample MGYA00580857_ERZ773056 | MGnify/ENA primary metagenome ERZ773056 (study PRJEB29015, sample SAMEA2737996) | human oral metagenome | biome: human oral; feature: human-associated habitat; material: dental | place: China | collected 2114 ... | reverse complement strand
TGTCATGCGACTTGCTGGTGGTGATAAGTAAACCCCGCGCGAGCGGGGATGATCCGGACTGTGGGTGGCTGTCCGACGACGGAATCAAGTAAACCCCGCGCGAGCGGGGATGATCCCTGGTCCAGGCCCGACGGGTCCAGGAAGGCACGGTAAACCCCGCGCGAGCGGGGATGATCCGCCTACGTTGTAGGTGGCGTGGATCACGTTGTCGTAAACCCCGCGCGAGCGGGGATGATCCCAACGTCTTGCCCATCGTAGCTACGGTCGAGGCGTAAACCCCGCGCGAGCGGGGATGATCCGTCAAAGGTAAGAGCCATGGTGATTTCTCCTGTGTAAACCCCGCGCGAGCGGGGATGATCCGCACGGCCAGAACTCGCGCTGGGCGTCGTGCTGGTAAACCCCGCGCGAGCGGGGATGATCCCACCGAGTTCGACTTCGTGCGCCAGCTCGAGTGGTAAACCCCGCGCGAGCGGGGATGATCCGGCGCTTGAGCCAGCTGGTGATGACGTCCGTGCGTAAACCCCGCGCGAGCGGGGATGATCCCTGAAGGGGAGACCCCTCCAGAGCGGCCGGGTAGTAAACCCCGCGCGAGCGGGGATGATCCCGGGTAGCCCAGGCCAGGGCCAGGGCGATGACCGTAAACCCCGCGCGAGCGGGGATGATCCGGATGCTGTTCCTGAGGACTAGCGGCCTCACGAGTAAACCCCGCGCGAGCGGGGATGATCCCCCGACGTCGTCTTCAGGTGCAGCATGCCAGAGTAAACCCCGCGCGAGCGGGGATGATCCGTAATTCCCGAGACCACCGAAGGCGCCGGTCAGGTAAACCCCGCGCGAGCGGGGATGATCCTGATGCTGTCATGCGACTTGCTGGTGGTGATAAGTAAACCCCGCGCGAGCGGGGATGATCCTTCATTATCGAGAATCCACAGATCAGGTATCTGGTAAACCCCGCGCGAGCGGGGATGATCCCCGGCGCCACGCAGTGCGAAGTACCGGTTGTACGTAAACCCCGCGCGAGCGGGGATGATCCCGAACCGGCGTTGGAGCCACCGTTGGTCGCACCGTAAACCCCGCGCGAGCGGGGATGATCCGGAGGCCGCCGGCGAGGGCGACGTAGGCGTCGTGTAAACCCCGCGCGAGCGGGGATGATCCCCATTCCCACATGTGCGAGCGCTCAACGAATGCGTAAACCCCGCGCGAGCGGGGATGATCCGCCGCATGACAGCATCGTTCCCGTGCACCGCGAGTAAACCCCGCGCGAGCGGGGATGATCCCCCCTCCTGAGAGGACGTCCCCGTCGACTCGCTCGTAAACCCCGCGCGAGCGGGGATGATCCGATACCCCGGCCGGGGAGTTCCAACCCGGCCGGGTAAACCCCGCGCGAGCGGGGATGATCCGGCGCATGACAGCATCATTCCCGTGCACTGCGAGTAAACCCCGCGCGAGCGGGGATGATCCCACCGACGACTTTATCGGGAAGAAATCTGGTCGGTAAACCCCGCGCGAGCGGGGATGATCCCTCATCGAAGATCACCGTGGTGACGAAAGGGTAGTAAACCCCGCGCGAGCGGGGATGATCCGTTATATACTGTATTGATCACAAGTCAATGCGAGTAAACCCCGCGCGAGCGGGGATGATCCTCACGGGTCTAGTGCTTTTGATGAGCACACCCGGTAAACCCCGCGCGAGCGGGGATGATCCCCCTCGAGAGGCGAGCATCGAGCACCAGGCGCAGTAAACCCCGCGCGAGCGGGGATGATCCGTAATGCCACACATTGAGGCTGGTCTGGTTCTGGTAAACCCCGCGCGAGCGGGGATGATCCGACGTCCGGCACTCTCGGGCAGGTCACTAGCCTGTAAACCCCGCGCGAGCGGGGATGATCCGGGCCCCGACACCGTTGCAGGCAATGAGCTTGGGTAAACCCCGCGCGAGCGGGGATGATCCCCATCGGCCTCCCCGTCTTCACGCTCGGAGAGTGTAAACCCCGCGCGAGCGGGGATGATCCGCTCCGGAACTACGAATACGAGGAGAACGGCTAGTAAACCCCGCGCGAGCGGGGATGATCCCGACCGGATCATGCAGATACTCCGTAACAAGTGGTAAACCCCGCGCGAGCGGGGATGATCCGACAGCCAGGCCAGCCAGCAGACCGGCCAGCGCGTAAACCCCGCGCGAGCGGGGATGATCCTCCTCATCCGTGTCCATGATGAACTTACCGAAGGTAAACCCCGCGCGAGCGGGGATGATCCCGGTGCGATCGTTGTTGGCGGCACTAATGCCACGTAAACCCCGCGCGAGCGGGGATGATCCTACATGGGATGTGGTCGGGCTTGAGTTTCGCCGGTAAACCCCGCGCGAGCGGGGATGATCCCTTTTCCCTGGGCCGGCGTGACGGACACATTTGGTAAACCCCGCGCGAGCGGGGATGATCCGGCGCACGGCTGCCTGACGGTGGCTGCTGGCTGGTAAACCCCGCGCGAGCGGGGATGATCCGTGGATGACGGACAGGCAGTACAAGTTCGCCTAGTAAACCCCGCGCGAGCGGGGATGATCCCAGCGGTGGCCTCCAGGAGGGCGAGACCAGGACGTAAACCCCGCGCGAGCGGGGATGATCCGGAGCGCGCCGAGGTTGCCGCCAAGACCGGCGTGTAAACCCCGCGCGAGCGGGGATGATCCCTAACCCGGAGCGATGAGATACCCAGTCAGCTGGGTAAACCCCGCGCGAGCGGGGATGATCCGGGGACGTCACCGTTCATGCCGATTGACGACGCGTAAACCCCGCGCGAGCGGGGATGATCCGTCGAACTCGGGGCGGGGGGCTCGCGGACTGTTGTAAACCCCGCGCGAGCGGGGATGATCCCGCAAACGTGACCGGCCAATCAAAATTCAAGAGGTAAACCCCGCGCGAGCGGGGATGATCCGGGCCCGACGACACAGATCGGAACATCACTCTTGTAAACCCCGCGCGAGCGGGGATGATCCGGCCCCTAGGGCGGCCTAACCCCCGTTTGACGAGTAAACCCCGCGCGAGCGGGGATGATCCGGATCAAATTCGCTTCGGAAAGCCTCGCGAGACGTAAACCCCGCGCGAGCGGGGATGATCTGCCGATGATTTCTGGCGCGCCAACGTCCTCAGCGTAAACCCCGCGCGAGCGGGGATGATCCCCACCGTTACCCGGATTCTGCTTTACAGGGGCAGTAAACCCCGCGCGAGCGGGGATGATCCTAGTATGCGCACCGTCACCCATATACATCTCCAGTAAACCCCGCGCGAGCGGGGATGATCCGCATGTACGGGTTCATGATGCTCGCCGAGTTCGGTAAACCCCGCGCGAGCGGGGATGATCCCATGATGATCGTCTCGTCGGCGATGCCTTCGACGTAAACCCCGCGCGAGCGGGGATGATCCGATGATCCCTGCCGCCTGCTGGTAAGGGGGAGCGTAAACCCCGCGCGAGCGGGGATGATCCGCGAGGGTGCTCGCGCGCGGCCGCGGCCGCCGGGTAAACCCCGCGCGAGCGGGGATGATCCCGGCCGTTCGACCGTCATCATCATTGACCACCAGTAAACCCCGCGCGAGCGGGGATGATCCGCCGGCCACGGCCTCGGCGTCGCGTACGAGGCGGTAAACCCCGCGCGAGCGGGGATGATCCCGACGTTGCCGACCTGCCTAAGCGCTTGGAGGAGTAAACCCCGCGCGAGCGGGGATGATCCGTGTCGGTATTCTGGTTGGGGTCGCAACCGACAGTAAACCCCGCGCGAGCGGGGATGATCCGGACTCACGAGAGGCAAGCACCTGACCAGAGTTGTAAACCCCGCGCGAGCGGGGATCATCCTGGACGTCAAGGGAGGCAGGCCGTAAGCGTTGAGTAAACCCCGCGGGAGCTTGGACAATCTAGCGGACCTGGCTCGGACGACAGGTTCATGTATCTGGTGCGCCTGGTTCAGGATGAGCGCAAGGCCGCGGGCCTGCACGTGGGGGACCGGATCCGTCTGGAGCTGAGGGTCCCGGAGGACAAGGGTGCCTGGACCGGTGCCCATCTGGACCTCATCAAGCGGGAGGTCGGCTGCGTGGACGCCTCCGTCATCGCCGCCCCCGGTGCCAAGGAGCCCACCGCCACGGTCGAGAAGGTCGTCGAGATGGCCACGGAGACGACCGTGGAGACGAGCGAGGCCTGATCGGGACCCGAACCTGACTACGAGTGGGGCTGGCGGCCCGAGCGAATCGGGCCGCCAGCCCCACTCGTACGTCTAGTCACCAGAATTCTTGACGTGCATCGAAATACATCGCCAGAGACAGTGCGGTAGAAAATTAACCGTACCGGTTAAAGTCGCTTCGTCGATCGCCTACCGAGGGTCTTGAGTATCAGATGTTCCGCTGCGTCGCAGTTTTTATGGCGAGTGGTGTGCGTGCTACTATCGTCCGTGGAAACTCGACCCCTGATGCTCCTTTGGTTGAATGATCCGAGTGTCTTAGGGGTGGGCTGTCGCTATTGTGCGGCAGCACGCGGTTTCCGCTGAAACACTCCAAATTCCCCTGCGGACGAACCTCAGTGTCGAGGTCCATTCGGCTTCACCCTCCAACGAAGGAGATCCCTGTGACGCTCTCGGCGCAAGTCCGATCCGTATGGGCCAAATTCGGCTACGACCCTGAGAGTCATCATTGGCTGCCGCTCTGGCTGCATCTGCTCGACGCCGCGGTGGTGGCCGAGCACCTCGCCAGACACTGGCTGGCACCTACCACTCGTGAGCTCATCGAGCGCGAGTTCGCGGGCTCCGAGTCTGGGCTGACCCCGGTGGAGGAGTTCTGCCTGCTCGCCTCTTGGGTCGCCGGCGTCCACGACATTGGCAAGTGCACCCCGGCCTTCTCCGTCCAGGCCCCGGGCCTCGACGACCGCATGAAGGAGGTGGGGCTGATCCACGAGCCGGTTGATCGACTCGAGCGGCGCAAGGTTCCGCACGCCCTGGCGGGGCACGTGATCCTGGAGAACTGGCTCATGGACGGGCACGGTTGGGACCTTGAACCCGCCGAGGCCCTCGCCTCCGTTGTCGGAGCTCACCACGGCGTTCCGCCTACGACGGCGGCTCTCACCACCGACTACTACGGGCATGAGCACCTCCTCGGTGAGGATGAGGCGTGGAGCGCGACCCGCCACGAGCTCCTCGAACTCGTCACACGACGCACCGGTGCCGCGGCTCTTCTCCCTCGCTGGGCGCGTCACCGATGGTCCCAGCCCTTCCTCGTGGAGCTCTCGGGGCTGCTCATCGTCTCGGACTGGATCGCCTCGACCGAAGCCTATTTCCCGCTGCTGTCCCTTGAGGACGATGGTGCGCGCCTGCTCGCGCCCGATGTCCATGCCCTTCGTGCGGCCACCGGCCTGTCGCGTCTGGAGATCCCCGTGCCATGGCGTCCCCGCGACGAGGGATCCGCTCCCGACTGTCTGCTCACCAGCCGTTTCAACCTGCCCGACGGTGCCCGCGCCACCGACGTCCAGGTGTGCGCACTGCAGGCTGCCCGCACCATGGACCTGCCGGGAATGCTCATCGTCCAGGAGTCCACAGGAGGAGGGAAGACCGAGGCGGCCCTCATGGCCGCCGAGGTGCTCGCCGCCCGCACTCGCCGCTCCGGAATCCTCTTCGCCCTACCGACCCAGGCGACGACGGACGCCATGTTCTCCCGCGAGCTCGACTGGCTGGAGAACATTGAGGAGGCCTACACCGACGAGGGGGCGCCGTCGGAGTTCGCCGCTCAGCTCCTGCACGGACGGTCCCGACTCAACAAGGAGGCGCAGCTTCTGCGACGCCGCGGTTACGAGATCCGCGACCGGCTCCTTGGATCGCTTGACGACTCGACCGGCGAGACCCCACGCCCTATCGGGATCGGATGGGATGAGGAAGAGGCTCGAACGGGCCGTGCCGCAGACTTCGAGGACGGCCGCAGAGCCGACCTGGCGATCCTGGCCTGGTTCAGCGGGCGCAAGAAGTCGATGCTGTCGGACTTCGTCGTCACCACCGTGGACCACCTGCTGTTCGGGGCAATGCGTTCCCCGCACCTGTCCATGCGACACCTGGGACTGTCCCGCAAGGTCGTCATTGTCGACGAGGTGCACTCCTACTCCACGTACATGAACGTCTACCTGGACCGGGTCCTGACTTGGCTCGCAGCCTACGGGGTGCCGGTGGTGCTCCTGTCGGCCACACTGTCCGAGGCCCGTTGCTCCGCCATGGTCGACGCCTATCGACGGGGCCTGCGCCTGGCAGCGGGGGAGCGCGTCCGCCGGCGTCCCGCCCCGGAGAACGTACACACTCCCTTCCCCTGCCTGGTCGCTGCTGGTGAGGATCGCACCGAGGTCGTCCCGACCGCGTCGGGACGACGCAGCACAGTCCGGATCAGACGGCTTACGAAGGATGCTCTGATCCCGCTCTTGGAGGAGGGCCTCGTCGACGGCGGCTGCGCGCTGGTGGTCCGCAATACGGTGCGGCGCGCCCAGGAGACCTATGAGCGGCTGCGCGAGCACTTCGGCGAGGACGTCAGTCTCAACCACGCCCGGTTCACGATCGGCGACCGGCTCGCCAAGGACAAGGATCTTCTCAACCGCTTCGGCCCTCCACGTAAGGCTGGAAAGCGCCCGTGCAGAGCCATCGTCGTCGCCACCCAGGTCGTCGAGCAGTCCCTCGACGTCGACTTCGACATGCTCGTCACTGACCTCGCTCCCATCGACCTGGTCCTCCAGCGCATGGGACGCCTGCACCGTCACCAGCGGCGGCGGCCGCCCCGACTTGCCGAGCCCGCCTGCTACATCGACTGGCTGCCGTCGACGTCGTCCCCCGAGCCCTCGTTGGAACCGGGGGCCAAGGCGATCTACGGCGAGCAGGACATGCTCATGAGCGCCGCCGCACTGGACCGGGTGATCGACGGCCCCGGCGTCGTCACGGTTCCCGACGATGTCCACGACTTCATCGAGGCCGTCTACGGTCCCGATGCCCCAGTGCCGCCCTCGTGGAAGGAAGCCGTCGACCGAGCTCGGGAGACATACGCGACGAGCAACCGTGCGAAGCATGAGGCCGCTCAGGGATTCCTTCTGAATGAGCCCGAGCGGAGAGGGAAGAGTGCCTCCCTGATCGGCTGGCTGCACGTGACGGCCTCCGACGACGAGGAGAGGGGACGCGCCCAGGTCCGCGACGGCGAGGACTCCCTGGAGGTCATCCTCCTGGACCTGTGCCGGGTAGGCGGCCAGGAGGAGCTGCGCACCCTGCCATCCGCACCGGAGGCTCCAGGAGCCATGATCCCCACAGACCGCGCCCCGGACAAGAAGATCGCCCGCGCCATGGCCCTGTCCGCCGTGAGGTTACCTCCGCGCCTGAGCAATCCGCACCGGATCGACCAGGTCATCGATGAGCTGGAGAAATGCGTTGTACCCGCTTGGCAGGATGATCCGCAGCTCCGAGGACAGCTGTTCCTTCTCCTGGATGAGGGCCGGGCGCAACTGGCCGACACCGTACTCGAGTACTCCCCATCCACCGGACTCAAGGAGGTCCAATCAGAATGACGCAGCGTTTCAATCTTCTCGATGAGCCTTGGATCCGGGTGGCCAGGCTCGACGGTGCCCCCGATGAGGTTTCCCTCCTCACCCTGTTCCGGGAGGCGACGAACATCGCCGGGATCCACGGCGAGATCGCCAGCCAGGACGTGGCCATCCTGCGCCTGCTGCTGGCCATCTGCCACCGCGCCATGGATGGGCCGGAGGACCTGGATACCTGGAGGGAGTACTGGGAGGAGCCTGAGCGCCTGGGGCGGGACGCCAGTGACTACCTGGAGCGTTATCGGGAGCGCTTCGACCTGCGCGACCCGGACCGTCCCTTCTTCCAGGTTGCGGGTATCCACGCGGCATCAGGCAAGACTTCGGGGCTGGAGTCCCTCATCGTGGACGTCCCCAACGGCAATCCCTTCTTCACGACTCGTATGGCTCAAGGATTGGAGTCCATCGGCTGGGCGGAGGCCGCCAGATGGCTGGTGCACGTTCATGCCTTCGACCCGTCCGGTATCCGCACCGGCGCCGTCGGAGACCCTTCGGTCAAGGGAGGAAAGGGGTACCCAATCGGCCCTGGGTGGACAGGGCAGATCGGCACCGTGACCGTGACGGGTGAAAGCCTGGAGCGGACGCTGCTCCTCAACACTGCCGTCTGCGAGATCCTCCCTGATCTGGTTGACGTCGATCCGGAGCAGGATCTTGCTCCGTGGGAGCACGAGAATGACGGTCCGGCGGGTTCCCACGACCTGGAACCTACGGGACCTGTTTCCTGCTATACGTGGCAGACGCGCCGCGTGTTGCTGCACGGTGATGATGCGGGAGTCACCGGTCTTTTCCTCGGTAACGGAGATAAGGCAACACCCCAGAACCGGTATCTGGTGGAACCGATGACCGCATGGCGCTACTCAGAGCCTCAGACCAAGAAGTTCAAGATACCCGTCTACATGCCGCGCAAGTTGCCGACGGACCGGGCATTCTGGCGGGGGCTGTCAACCGTTGTGGCTCAGTTGAGTCCGAAGGTCACGGTTAAAGGTGCAGGGGCAGTGACGCGATACCGCTCTCCCGGTGTCGTCTCCTTCTATCAGGAGCTCATGCGCCGCAGAATCGTGCCCGCAGGCGGCCTCGTTCCTTTACGCGCCGTCGGCATCGAGTACGGAGCCCAGGAGGCGGTCGTCACCGAGCTCGTTGACGACGTCCTCCCCCTGCCCGCTGGCCTACTCAACCCCGAGAACACGCGACTGCTCGCCGTTGTACGCGATGCCATGGAGGAGACGGAGCAGGCCGCCTCCGCACTGCGGAACCTGGCCGGGAACCTGGACCGCGCTCGCGGTGGGAGCCCGGATACGGCGTCGGCTGCGCGCGAGCACGCCGGTGCCGCCTTCTACCAGGTCATTGATGAGCGTTTCCCCCAATGGCTCGCCTCCCTGGACGAAGCGGACCAGATCAGGGCTCGCGACCAGTGGCGCAGGCTGCTGCGCTCCGAGGCATGGACACAGCAGGAAGCGCTGGCATCCGCCGTGCCTGATACCGCCTTCGCCGGTCGTGGAGAGGGAAAGGGGCGGATGGACGTCGGCAAGGCGTTGTTCTTCTTCCGCCGTGCTCTGAACGCGGCCCTACCGGCACCTGCGCAGCAAGACAGCAGTGCTGAGAACAATAAGAATGAAGAAAGGACACCGGCATGACTGTGTCGGATACCAGTACACACGTCAGCCCCGCGTATGCAGTACCGCCCGGAGTGAGCCAGCGGCCCTACCGTCCGCGGCTGGAGGAGAATGCCGGCCGCCTCGTCGACCAGCGCATTGGCGGAACGAAGAGGCAGGAGGGCCTGCAAGCCCGCTATCGGCACAATGAGGCTCGAGCACGCGGTGAACTGGCCGCTCTGCGCAAGGGCGCGAACAGGCCGCCCGGAGAGCTCCCCGAGATCTGGGAGCTCACGAGCGTCCACGTTCCCGACTATGCGGGTGACGCCCCTACGTGGGAGGAGACTGCCGTCCATACCGCCATGACGCTCTATGCCGTGCACCAGCAGTCACGGATCGAACCCATGTTCGTGCCCGGAAGAGGGCTCGGTCATGCCGCACGCAGCCTGATCGGTCCACCGGAGGACGAGAACCCTTCGGCCCGGGCGCGCTTCAACGCCCTGGTCACCTCGACGACCGTCACCGAGCTGCGCCACCACCTGCGGGGCTTCATCTCGCTGCTCCGAGCCCGGAGCATCACCTTGGATCACGCCATGCTCGCAGACGACATCCTTCACTTCCAGCAACCGGGCGGAGCCAGAAAGGTTCGCCTGACCTGGTCACGGGAGTATCAGTTCCTATCTGCCGAATCCCCAGCCTCTTCCGACGATGCCACCCAGGCATCTGCAATCAACTCGACGATAACCGCGCCAACCCCGGAGAACTGACAATGAGCACCTACATCGATATTCACATCATCCAGAACCTCCCGCCCTCCTGCGTCAACCGAGACGACTCGGGCTCACCCAAATCTGCTGTTTACGGCGGCGTCCGCCGTCTGCGGGTCTCCAGCCAGTCCTGGAAACGAGCAACGCGTCTGCACTTCAATGATCTGCTGGACGCCGATGACGTCGGCGTACGCACGAAGCGAGTCGTCGAGGTGCTGGCCGCGGCAATTGCGAAGGGTGCACCTGAGTTCGCGGAGAACGCCACCACGCTCGCCGAGGGAGTGTTCAAGGCGGCCAAGATCAAGCTCTCACCTCCGCGCGGCAAGAAAGACGGGACTCAGGAGTCCGGCTACCTTCTGTTCCTGTCCACCAGCCAGATCGCGCGCCTGGCTGAGCTGGCTGTTACCTCAGTCCGCGATGGTGAAGCGCTCGACGCCAAGGCAGTCAAGAAGATCTTCAAGGAAACGAACGCCGTCGATATCGCACTGTTTGGACGCATGGTTGCCGACGACACCGACCTCAACGTTGATGCCGCCTGCCAGGTGGCCCACGCCATCTCCACGCACGCCGCTGAGAACGAGTACGACTTTTTCACCGCCGTCGACGATGAGAAGAACCGATCAGAGGAGGAGGACGCCGGTGCCGGAATGATGGGCACGGTCGAGTTCTCCTCGGCCACCATGTACCGCTACGCCACCGTTAATCTCGACATGCTGGCTGAGAACCTCGGGGACGGTGAGGCGGCACTGCGAGCGCTTGAGGTCTTCATCAGGGGCTTCTGCCTGTCGATGCCCACCGGGAAGCAGAACACGTTCGCCAACCGGACCCTCCCGGAAGCCATCGTTGTTTCTATCCGTGACGACCAACCTGTTTCCCTCGTCGGCGCCTTCGAGGAACCGGTGCCGGAGGCCTCCGGCCGCGGTTACGTCGACCGATCAGTGGGGGCGCTCGCTCAGTACACCGAGACGATCGAGAAGAACTACGGGGTGACGCCGCTGAGCAGTTTCGTCGTTGCCCTCAAGGATTCAGATGCCGTTTCCTCGCTCGGTGAGCGCGTGTCCTTCGCCAACCTGCCCGACCGGGTCCGTCAGGTTGTGGCTCCGCGTGTGAGCCGTGAGGAGCAGGCCTGATGACCGTCCTCCTCCTGCGACTCGCAGGACCTTTGCAGGCCTGGGGGGTGAAATCTCGCTTCACCGTCCGTTCCACCGAGCTTGCGCCGACCAGGAGCGGCATCATCGGCTTGGTGTCGGCCGCTGTCGGCCGTCGCCGGACGGACCCGATCGAGGATCTCCTATCCCTGCGGTTCGGGGTGCGGAAGGACCAGCCTGGTCGAGTCATCAGGGACTTCCACACGGCACGCTCGCTTGACGGCAAGGAATCTATGCCCCTGTCGAACCGGTACTACCTCGCCGATGCCGTTTTCCTCGCAGGTATCGAAGGCGATCGCCCCCTCCTGGAGGGTATTGACGAGGCGCTTCACCATCCGGCCTTCCCTCTGTATCTCGGCAGGCGCTCATGCCCGCCGACGCCACCCGTGTCTTTGGGCCTTCGGGAGGCGGCGCTGCTCGATGCGCTTCGGGCAGAGCCCTGGCTCGCCTCGCCATGGTTCCGCAAGCGGCACCGCGGTCACGTCTTCGACGCGGAGCTGCTGCTCGACCAGGATGCCGTACCCGTCGAGGAACGGGGATCGGCATGGGGGAGTCGTGACGTACCGGTCTCCTTCGACCCGCGCCGCCGCGACTACGACTTCCGCCAGGTCGAACGGCTCATGACACAGGTGGGTACTCCCAAGCCGGACGTTCACGATCCCATGCTTGCGCTGGAGGAGGCGAACAAGTGTTTCTGACGAAGATCGATCTGGCCCCGGAGCGCCGCCTTGCGCGCAAGTATCTGGGGTCGCCTCAGGCCATGCACGCCGTCGTCATGAGCGCCACCGGAGGTCATGACGGGAACGGTCCTGGACGCGTCCTGTGGCGGGTCGACCGAGGCGTGACAACGGCCCTGTACGTACTGTCGCCGTTAGAACCTGACTGCTCTCAGCTCGTCGCAGAGGCGGGGACAGCCGGCACCCAGGCGCGGACCCTGGATTACTCCCCATTCCTCGCCTCGCTGGATGCCGGGCAGCTGTGGGCCTTCCGCCTCGCGGCGAACCCGTCCTATTCGGCTTCTCGGGGCCCAGGGGTGCGCGGACAACGCTACGGACACGTCACCGTTGAACAGCAGCGACAGTGGCTCATGGACCGCGTCCCACGGTTCGGCTTCGAGCTCATGCCTGTGGACCATGCTGATGGTGAGGGGACTGACGAGGCCGTCTTGGTCGCGTACCGGGAGCGTCCTGTTTTCAACCGGCGGCGACCAGGAGGTGAAGGATACGACCGCGTGACCATCAACCGCACCGTCTACGAAGGAGTTCTGCGTGTCACTGATCCTGAGCCCCTGCGCCGCGCGCTCATCGTCGGGATCGGCCGGTCCAAGGCCTACGGTTGTGGGCTCATGACGCTCGCCCGAGTGCGACAGGACTGACAATGGTCAGAATGCTGCCGGTTCCGGTGACGGCGCTGCCCCGTGTCCAGGACCGGATGTCCTTCCTCTACCTGGAGCACTGTGTGGTGCACCGGGAGGATGGTGCCCTGACCGCGCGCAACGACCAGGGCACCATCCGCGTCCCCGCTGCCTCTCTGGTGTCGGTCTTCCTCGGTCCGGGAACGTCGGTCAGTCACCAGGTGATGAGCCTGCTGGGCGAGTGCGGGACGACGGCGGTCTGGGTCGGTGAACGCGGCGTGCGCTACTACGCGCATGGCCGATCGCTGGCGACATCCACCCGTCTGCTGGTGGAGCAAGCGGCCAGGGTCTCCTCTCCCCAGAAGCGACTGCGGGTGGCGCGCGAGATGTACTGCATGCGCTTCAGCGGCGAAGATGTCGACGGGCTCACCATGCAGCAGCTCAGAGGCCGGGAAGGCGCTCGGGTCCGCGAGGTGTACCGCGAGAATTCCAGGCGCACTGGAGTTCCCTGGACCCGACGTGACTACCGTCCTGATGACTTCGAGGCGTCGGATCCGATTAACCAGGCGCTCTCAGCCGCGCACGCAGCCCTGTACGGAGTCGTTCACGGAGTGATTGTCTCCCTGGGGTGCTCGCCGGGGCTCGGCTTCGTTCACACGGGACACGAGCGCTCCTTCGTCTACGACGTCGCCGACCTGTACAAGGCGGAGACGACGATCCCCATCGCCTTCGATGTCGTCTCCGAGGGGATGGATGACCTCACTGGGACCACTCGCCGACGAGTTCGGGACAAGGTATTCGAGCTCAAGATCATCGAACGGACGGTCAAAGATATCTACCGACTGCTTGAGGTTGATGATCTGGAGGATATGAGCATCAACGTCGTCTCCTTGTGGGATTATCAGCAGCGTGCTGTGGCCGGTGGAGCGAATTACGCCGGAGAGGACGCAGGAGGGTGGTAGTCCTGATTCTTTCTGCTGCCCCTGCCTCGTTGCGGGGCTCCATGACTCGCTGGTTGTTGGAGGTCTCTCCCGGGGTCTTCGTTGGGCATGTTTCAGCTCGAGTACGAGAGCAGCTGTGGGAGCTAGTGCGCGCATACATCGGGGACGGTCGTGCACTGCTGATCTGGTCGGTGCGATCCGAGCAGCGGTTCGAGATCGCCTCTCTGGGACACGAGCGTGAACCGGTCGATATCGAAGGGTGCCTCGTCATGCGTACCCCGTACCGGCAGATCGAGGGATCGCAGGCGATCCCCGGCGCCGTCAAGCCTCCGAAGGAGTCCTGGTCGATCGCTGCGAGACGACGGCGCTATCGGAGCTCTGCGGAGCGGGCGCTAGGTCGGCAGTGAAGGTGAACGCGGTCTGGTAGTGTGGCTCGTCGTTGGGATTCCAAGGATCCGCAAGTGTAAACCCCGCGCGAGCGGGGATGATCCCTGTGGCGTGAGCAGGATGAGCGGCTCCCACTCGTAAACCCCGCGCGAGCGGGGATGATCCGCGTTGGCGCGCCGGTACGCCAGTTCGTAGGAGGTAAACCCCGCGCGAGCGGGGATGATCCGCCCTCGATCCTGAACCTGGTCGAGTCGAACACGTAAACCCCGCGCGAGCGGGGATGATCCCAAACATACGAACAAAACACAAACGCGAAACGCGTAAACCCCGCGCGAGCGGGGATGATCCCTCCTGAGTGTCGGCGGTGACAGTAGTGACGTTGTAAACCCCGCGCGAGCGGGGATGATCCCCTCCAGATCCTCCAGGAGGTGTCCTCCATGCCGTAAACCCCGCGCGAGCGGGGATGATCCCGACGCCGCCGACGGGTGACTGGTCGACGACTCGTAAACCCCGCGCGAGCGGGGATGATCCCGTCTTGAGCGCCATGGTGTACGCCTTGGACGTGTAAACCCCGCGCGAGCGGGGATGATCCCGGCCACGTGGACGGCGTGGGGGTGAGCTCGAGGTAAACCCCGCGCGAGCGGGGATGATCCTAGTAGGTGGTCCTGGATGGCGGCGGCCTGCTGGTAAACCCCGCGCGAGCGGGGATGATCCCGGCTCGGATCAGCTTGTCCTGGTTGTTGTCGGGTAAACCCCGCGCGAGCGGGGATGATCCCACGCAGGCGGCGGCCCACGCCTGATGGCGAGCGTAAACCCCGCGCGAGCGGGGATGATCCCCTGGCCGGCCCCAGCAGCTCGAACAGGGCGATGTAAACCCCGCGCGAGCGGGGATGATCCCGGCGGGGAGAGGAGCACGAGCGGCTCCCACTCGTAAACCCCGCGCGAGCGGGGATGATCCGCAGCTCATGACCATCAACGAGACCCACGCCGCGTAAACCCCGCGCGAGCGGGGATGATCCGAAAGATAGAAATTAGTGAAGCATAATTCTTTAGTAAACCCCGCGCGAGCGGGGATGATCCCTGGATGCGCAAAGCCGCGGAATTCCGGGCCAGGGTAAACCCCGCGCGAGCGGGGATGATCCGATAATTGAAGCCGAGTGCCTTGGAGAATGGGAGTAAACCCCGCGCGAGCGGGGATGATCCGTTGTGAGTGACAGGAACCACGGAAAGAACAGCGTAAACCCCGCGCGAGCGGGGATGATCCCTGACCGCCGCGAATGACGCGATTTCGACGCTCGTAAACCCCGCGCGAGCGGGGATGATCCTAGAAGACGGCCAGAGCGTCTCGCAGGAGCACCGTAAACCCCGCGCGAGCGGGGATGATCCTGGCTGGGTATCTGCGCAATAAGAAGTACGCGTGTAAACCCCGCGCGAGCGGGGATGATCCCGGGATCAAAGCGGCCGTGCAGGTCGTTGTCGCGTAAACCCCGCGCGAGCGGGGATGATCCATGTGGGGCCCCGCCAAACCGGCCGTCCTCTTCGTAAACCCCGCGCGAGCGGGGATGATCCTGCAGGCGATGGCAGAATTGAAAGGAGATATCAGTAAACCCCGCGCGAGCGGGGATGATCCTCCCGCGACTAGGCGGTACATCTATCGCGTGGCGTAAACCCCGCGCGAGCGGGGATGATCCCTGCATAACAGTTTCATGAATGGCGACGTGGTCGTAAACCCCGCGCGAGCGGGGATGATCCCGAGCCCACGTCGGGGCCGAGGACGCCGTCGGGGTAAACCCCGCGCGAGCGGGGATGATCCTCGAACCGCTCCGTCCTGGCTAGGGGGACGGACGTAAACCCCGCGCGAGCGGGGATGATCCTGGTACGAGCAGATGAGGGCCGAGGCCGCCAGCGTAAACCCCGCGCGAGCGGGGATGATCCTCTGGGTCGATGCGCCGCATCTCGGCGGCGATCGTAAACCCCGCGCGAGCGGGGATGATCCCGCCTCCCAGGACATCTGGAGACGCACACCCTCGTAAACCCCGCGCGAGCGGGGATGATCCCGCCACCATAAACATGATCATGGGCGCACGCGGCGTAAACCCCGCGCGAGCGGGGATGATCCGCCGGGCCGCCCGTCAATCACCTCCGATCTCAAGTAAACCCCGCGCGAGCGGGGATGATCCCAAAACCGACTCTAAGAGTTCGATCGGCCCCAAGTAAACCCCGCGCGAGCGGGGATGATCCAGGGCCATCTGCTCATGAGTGAGTCGGGTGCCCTGTAAACCCCGCGCGAGCGGGGATGATCCTCTCCCGGGATACACGGACTGCTCCGCAATGATGTAAACCCCGCGCGAGCGGGGATGATCCTCGAATGCGCCTGGGAAGCGAGCGCCAACGCACGTAAACCCCGCGCGAGCGGGGATGATCCGAGGCACAGGTCCGTGTAGGGGAGGTCGTGCTCGTAAACCCCGCGCGAGCGGGGATGATCCAGGGAAACACTGCGGCCATGCCGGTCACGGGGTCGTAAACCCCGCGCGAGCGGGGATGATCCTCCGTCCCCTGCGCGGGCGCGCAGATTCTCGGCGTAAACCCCGCGCGAGCGGGGATGATCCGTCGGACCTGCCGGAGCCGCCTCAGCCGCCCGAGTAAACCCCGCGCGAGCGGGGATGATCCTGGCGCGCAGACCCTCTGGAACGGCCTGCAGGCGTAAACCCCGCGCGAGCGGGGATGATCCATCCCCAGGTCAGTGAACGCCTTATGCCCGTCAGTAAACCCCGCGCGAGCGGGGATGATCCCCCCGGCCATCACCTGATACGCGCCTGACCCGGGTAAACCCCGCGCGAGCGGGGATGATCCTACGGCCCCGAATCCGCTGATTCTGCGGTTGGGGTAAACCCCGCGCGAGCGGGGATGATCCCGCGACTCTGGACGCTCTCAGCGCCGCCTGGAACGTAAACCCCGCGCGAGCGGGGATGATCCCTGGTGAGGGCGGGCTTGATCTTATCGACGATGGTAAACCCCGCGCGAGCGGGGATGATCCGGCATCTGGCACTGGGGCGAGGTCCGCACCGTCGTAAACCCCGCGCGAGCGGGGATGATCCCTCGACTGGGAGGCCACCTGGCGGAACTGGATGGTAAACCCCGCGCGAGCGGGGATGATCCCAGGAAATCGACGATCCCGGAGTCCTCGTCGAGGTAAACCCCGCGCGAGCGGGGATGATCCCGTCTCGTCCGCCGTCCTGGTCCGGTGCGCCGTGTAAACCCCGCGCGAGCGGGGATGATCCGAATAAGGCGCAGGCCGAGGCCGCCGCCAGAACGTAAACCCCGCGCGAGCGGGGATGATCCGGGCAAGGGTGACTTTCTGTGCTGTGCATCATGGTAAACCCCGCGCGAGCGGGGATGATCCCGTGTGTGAGCAAGCCAACAGATTGGTGGGAGAGTAAACCCCGCGCGAGCGGGGATGATCCGCCGGGGTATAGCGAATCCCGTGTCAAATATAGGTAAACCCCGCGCGAGCGGGGATGATCCTGGTCCGTTGAGGAAATAGGGCCCGACGGTGTCGTAAACCC
>ERZ773056.729-NODE-729-length-17341-cov-6.406051_pt1 | contig 17341 bp, 23 predicted proteins | sample MGYA00580857_ERZ773056 | MGnify/ENA primary metagenome ERZ773056 (study PRJEB29015, sample SAMEA2737996) | human oral metagenome | biome: human oral; feature: human-associated habitat; material: dental | place: China | collected 2114 ... | reverse complement strand
TCTAGTATCATTTTGGTAGCCGCGATGAACGAAGTAACGTCGATAACGATACAATATAATGATGAACAAGATGCCGCCTAAATTTTAACATGAAGGAAGAGTACACTGACCGTAGTTCTTGCCAGCATCGTAGGCAATCAGAGGAAAAGCTGCGCGGTTATGTGATATAATGATATGAGTGAACAGGAGGGATTATGATGCAGAATCCTGTATTTACAATGGAACATATTGTTGCGAAGGTAAAACCACTTGCTGATAAATACCATGTGAAAGAAATTTATTTGTTTGGCTCGTATGCGAGAGGTGAAGCAGACGAAAATAGTGATTTGGATTTTTTGGTTTACGGTGGAGAAAAGTTTAAGAGAACAATGATTTTTGCTCTGGCAGAGGATTTGCGAGAGACGCTAGAGAAAAAAGTAGATGTTTTTGAGATAGGTGAAGTCAATCCGGACAGTAATTTCTACAAAACAATTATGAAAGAAAAGGTTTTGGTGGCATGAAGTATTCCGATCGACAAAGAGTTCAAAAGATCTATGACTATGCCGTTCGGTTGCAGGAATATATCCTAAAAAATAGCATTGAAAAAGAAGCACTGATGACACAGTTGCCGTTGCAGTGGCTTGTCACAACGCCGCTATATAATATGGGGGAGCATAGCCATAACTTGACCCCGGAGTATAAAGCGAAACATAGTGAGATTCCATGGGCGATGATCGCAGGCTTGCGGCATCGTCTTGTGCATGATTATGATGGAACAAACTGGAATATTATAGCGGAAGTCGTTTTTGAAGAATTACCAATCTTGATAAGACAGTTAGAGACGTGTTTGACGGAAAATGAGAATACGGATGCTGTATGACAGCAAATGACGACGCTCTAGGAAATTGTATCATCACATAAAAATGACTGCTGCATAAGGAAACGTATCCTTGTGCAGCAGTCATTTTTATGTGGAATCATCCATGTGCAGAGCTCTCTTCTGCAGATTCTGCATCCGCTTCATTCGGGAGAAGATTGCTGATGTAGGGCGTGCGCCCTGAGAGCACATCGTCATAGAATCCTTGCTTCCAGTCGATGTAGTCGATGGATGCTTGGACAGCAGTGAGTCGATCGACGAGTTCCGCGCGCTTGCCTACGAGGATTTCTTTGCGCTCGGGGATGGTGGGGACGCCGCCGAGGCAGAGTGCGAGGTATTCCTTCATTTCGGCGAGACTCATGCCGCAGTTTCTGAGGCAGGTAAGGCTTTTCAGCCATCCAATATCGTGATTGTCGAAAACACGGTGATTGTGTGCGTCACGCTTGACGTTTGGCAGAAGGCCCTGATTGCAGTAGAATTTCAGGGTCTCATAGCTCATTCCTGTCGCTTCACAGGCACCCTTCATTGTATACATGATTTTCCTCCAAAAAATTTCAAAAAAGACTTGCGCGGTAGCTGCTACCGCCTGTTATGATAGCATTGTACTACGGATGGCAGGGGGAGGCAAGGCTACTCTGAGGAGATATGTTTTAGGAGGATGATATCATGCGAACACAGTATGTTTTGGCGGCAGCACTTTCGTTGAGTCTATTTATGGGGAGTGTCGAGGCACTGAGCCGTCCCGTGACAATCGAGGATCAAGGCAGCTTCATGGCAGGTGGCGTGACGATTACCGCGCCCGGCGTATACAAGGACAGCGAACCAACGAACTTTGACGGTGAGACCCTGCACGGCGATGCTGCCTATGTTTTCTGGCAAAAACCTCTGCACGCGAAAAAGAACGCCCTTGTCTTCCTGCACGGCTACGGGCAGTCGGGAAAGACATGGGAAACAACACCGGACGGGCGCGACGGCTTCCAGAACATCTTCCTTGAAAAAGGCTGGACGACCTATATCGTCGACGAGCCGCGCCGCGGGCGTGCAGGACAGTCGACCGTGCCGGCAGAGCTCAAGGCGCAGCCACAGGATCAGCTTTGGTTCAACAACTTCCGCATCGGGCAGTACCCGATGATCTTCGATGGCATGGCGTTCCCGCGCGACGAGGAGTCGCTGCGGCAGTTCTTCCATCAGATGACACCCGACACGGGAAAATTCGATGTGGAGGTTGTCGCAAAGGCGATGGAGGCGGTCATTGACCGTACGGGCGATAATGTCCTCATCACGCACTCGGCGGGCGGCGGTCCGGGGTGGCTCGCGGCGATTCGCAGTCCCAAAGTGAAGGGCGTGATCGCTCTCGAACCGGGTACGTTCCCGTTCCCGCCGGGCGAGGTGCCTGTGGTTGAGGAGACAACAAGCCCGTTCCCCGCGCGCGGAATGGAGGTGACGGCGGAGGAGTTCGAGGCTCTTCTGAAAACGCCGATGGTCGTCTATTTCGGCGACAAGATCCCGACGGGCGATAAGCCGCACGAAATCTGGGGGCTCGACAACTGGCGCACGCGGCTGAACCTTGCGAACCGCTGGGCGGAGGTCGTGCGGACACATGGCGGCGATGCGGAGATCATCGTTTTGTCCGATGTTGGCATCAAAGGAAACACGCACTTCCTCATGTCCGACCTCAACAACGCAGAGGTCGCGGTGGAGATGGAGCGATGGATGCACGAGAAGGGCTTGGATAAAAAGTAATAATCATTTAGGGATTTGGGAAAGGAAGTTTTACCAATGAAAAAATCAATCATGAAATCAGCACTTCTGGACGCCCGGCATCGCGGACGGCAAGAAACGCCCCGTCATGGTCTGGCTGCATGGCGCCGGGTTCTCCGCAGGTTCGTCTGCTGAGATTCCCGCCTATGACGGTGCCAATCTCAGCCGTGAGGGCGACGTTGTCGTTGTTTCCGTTAATCATCGTCTGAATGTGCTCGGACATTTCGACCTCTCCGCCTATGGGGAGAAATACCGCAATGCGGACAATGTCGGTATCTATGACCTCGTTGACGCTCTGCGCTGGTGGGTGCGGGACAACATCGCACAATTCGGCGGTGATCCTGCAAACGTCACGATCTTTGGTGAGTCGGGCGGCGGTGCAAAAGTACTCGCACTGATGACAACCCCATATGCAAAAGGGCTGTTCCACAAGGGCATCGTCGAAAGCGGTGCGGCTCCGACCATGGGACCGGTATTCATGCAAAAAGAAGCGGCAGCGCGTGTGACGGAGCTGACGCTGGAAAAACTCGGCATTACGGCAGAACGCATTGAGGAGATTCAGACCATTCCCTATGAGCATCTCACGGCAGCATCGAATGAGGCACTCAAACAAGCAGGGGAGGAATTCAAGGTTCCACAGGCACTCGGAACAGGCTATGGCATGAGCTGGGAGCCGGTGATTGACGGCGACTTCATGCCGACGAATCCTGTGACGGCAGACAGCTTTGCCGCCGCAGGGAAGGACATCCCCCTGCTCATCGGTTCGAATCGGACGGAGTGGACGAATTTCTCCGATATCATGCAGATGGAGAAAGCACAGTCCGACAATAAGAATACGTGGAGCGCAGAGGAGATTGACTGTCGCCTCAAGGGCGCATATGGAGATAAGGCAGAGGAAATCGCGGCGGCATTCCTGAGAGCCTATCCGCAGAAGAAACGCGCAGATGCACTCTACGTCGACACGATGATCCGTCTGCCGATTAAAGAGATCATGGATCACAAGGCGATGTAGGGCGGCGCACCCGTCTATGCCTATCTCTTCGCGTGGGATTCGCCGATGATGGGCGGAGTCTATATGTCCTACCACACGGCAGAGATTCCCTTTGTCTTTCACAACATCGACCGCGCGGAGAAAAGCATCGGCACAAGCGCGGAGGCAAAGGAACTCGAAGCGCAGATGAGCTGCGCTTGGATTAATTTCGCCCGCACGGGAAAACCCGAAGCGCCCGGCATGCCGAATTGGGATGCCTATACACTGCAAGGAGGTGCAACCATGATGTTTGACGCTGATACGAAGCTCGTACATCACCACGATGCAGAATTGTTGAAACTGCTCTCACCTGCGCAATAGATTTGGCAAAGCAAACATATGGGAATCGAATGAAATGGAGGTCATGACATGAGAACACTATTGACATTCCTGATGACGACGATGATGCTGCTGCTGACAGCGTGCGGCGGAGGCAATGCGCAAACGGGCGCAAATACTTCTCGCGCGCCGACGAAAACACAGGCGGTGTCGGCTACATCGAGAAGGGAAACACAAAGATTCTTGCAGAAATGATCGCCGAACGCACGCGCGGTGACCTCTTTGAAATCAAGACCGTCAAGGCGTATCCGAAGGAGTACCGTCCCGCAACGGAAGCCGCCAAGCAAGAAAAGGAAGAAAACGCCCGTCCTGAAATCGTCGGCGAGCTGCCCGATCTCAGCAAGTACGATGTCGTATTTCTCGGTTACCCCATCTGGTGGAGCGACATGCCGATGCCTGTCTACACCTTCCTCGATCGGGAGAATTTCGCGGGCAAGATCATACTTCCATTCTGCACACACGAAGGAAGCGGACTCTCCGGCACGGATCGCACGATCGCCGAAACGACGAAAGCAGATGTAAAAGACGGCTTTGCTCTCGCAGGACACATCGCACAGAACTCGCCCGATGAGGCACGATCAGCACTCTATGAATGGATGTCGAAACAAGGATATTAAGGAGGATTTCAAGATGGCAGTGGAAAATGTAAAACTCAATAATGGCGTAATGATGCCGCTTGAGGGCTTCGGCGTGTTCCAGATTCCCGACCTTGCAGAGTGTGAGCGCGTGACCATCGAGGCGATTCGGCAGGGCTACCGCCTGATCGACACGGCGGCAGCATATCAGAACGAGGAGGCGGTGGGTGCGGCGATTGCAAAGGCGGGTGTGCCGCGTGAGGAACTGTTCATTACGACGAAGCTCTGGGTGCAGGATATCTCCTATGAGGCGGCGGGTACGGCGTTTGAGCGTTCCCTGCAAAAACTCGGGTTGGACTATCTCGATCTCTATCTAATTCATCAACCGATGGGAGATTTCTTCGGCGCATGGCGACGACTCGAGGAACTGTATCATGAGGGAAAGATTCGGGCAATCGGTGTTTCGAACTTCTACCCTGCTGTACTTGCGAACTTCTGTGAGACGGTGGATGTAAGGCCAATGGTGAATCAGGTGGAGCTGCATCCGTTCTTCCAACAGGAGGAGGCACTCACGAATATGAAGGCGTATGGTGTTCACCCACAGGCATGGGGACCTCTCGCCGAAGGCAAGCACGGCATCTTCAGCCATCCCGTGCTGACAGCGATCGGGGAGAAGTATGGAAAGACAGCGGCGCAGGCGGCGCTGCGCTGGAACACGCAGCGCGGCGTCTCCATCCTGCCGAAGTCTGTGCGCACCGAGCGGATTGCAGCAAATCTCGACATCTGGGATTTCTCGCTGACCGAGGCGGAAATGGAAGAGATCGCAAAACTTGACCTCGGGCACAGCGAGATTGTCAACCACGATGACCCCGGATTTGTGAAGTGGATGCACGCGAGTAAGATTCACGATTGAGATATGTCGGAGGAGGGCAGGGCGGCACGATGACTCTGGCTGGGTGATGTCGTGGAGATTCCACCGAACGTGAAGCGTTGACATGGCACACAGGTAGGTCATTGGTTCAGTCACAGCGCTATTGAGGTAACGAGTACAGACTCCTCGAACGAATGGTGTGAACTGGTGACGGACGAATACCTTGGTGTTTGTGCTGTGTTTTGGCGGATGTTTATTCATCGTTTAATAGACGCGGAGGAACTGATCAAAAGGAGCAACGAAGCCGTAGCAAGAGCGAAAGATGCCATGATGAAAGCGGGCAGCGTGATCCGGATCGGTACTTCTCCGATGACCCCGGCGGAAGTGCTGGTCGAACTATGGCCAAAGCTCTCAAAAATCATGCCGGGGCTGAAATTCCAGCTGGTTCCCTTTGACAACACGCCGGTCAATGCTAGGATGATCCTGAAAAACCTCGGGGAAAATATCGATGTTGTGGCCGGGATATTCGACGAAAGTCTGCTTTCTTACCGTGAATGTGATGCTATCGAGCTGTCAAAGGAACGACTCTGCGTGGCCTTCTCCGTGAATCATCCACTGGCTGCGAAAACACGCCTGTCCATCAAAGACCTGTACGGACAGGAACTCATGATGCTAAAGGCCGGCCGCATGAAAAATATGGATGGGCTGAGGGAATATCTGACCCGGAGTCATCCACAGATTCGCATCGTTGATTTCCCACTGTACAACCTTGACGTTTTCAATGCGTGTGAAAACGGTCAAAGACTCCTCGTCACCATTGACCGTTGGAGGACTGTCCATCCGCTTCTCAAAACGGTTCGGATGGGCTGGAAGTTTGAGATGCCATACGGTCTGATGTATTCCAAAACGCCGGACGCAAAAGTCAGTGAATTTCTGGATGCCTTGAAAACAGTCTTTTAAGTTTATACCTTTTGGTAATAGCTCGCTTCCTAAAAGAGACTTCTGTATGGAGCTGATTTTTATTATACTTACCCCAGTTCACTTGAGATACAGCGAAGGAGGGAGCGAGCATGGCGTGTGTGCCCCGTTCAAAAGGAGGCGAAGCAGATGAGGAGAATCACGGCGATTCTTATGATTTCAGTTGCTGCACTCACGTTGGCTGCGTGTGCTGAAGTTTCCAAAGGGCAGACGCCTTCTGCAGCCGAACAAAGCAGCAGGCAGACGGAGGTGAGAGAATCGATGATAAAAGCCGGCAACGGCGATGCAAAAAACGAAGAGGTATATTACACAAAAGATACACGGCTCTCGGATGTAATAAACGATCCCGTGTTTGGGGATTATGGGCGGCTGATATTTCCCGTTAACAACAGCTACTACAGCGGCAGCACACTGGGGGACTTGTCACTGACATGGTACAGCAATATCCAGCCGGACAAGACGGTAGAGATTGCAAACTATATGAAATCGCAGGCAGCGGCGGGACATACGATCTTCTATGATATTTATACAGACGAAGAAAAGGCGGCAGATCCTGCAAAGAAGAACACGGGGCTGTTCTTCTTTCGGGGAAAGCCGGGCGCAAAGTTTGCCATCTGCAATTCCGGCGGCGGGTTCGCCTACGTGGCGACAATGCATGACAGCTTCCCGCATGCACTGGAACTGTCGAAAAAGGGCTATAACGCCTTTGCACTGATTTACCGCCCCGGTGCGCAGACGGCCTGCGAAGATCTGGCAAGGGCAATCACGTTTATCTTTCAGCATGCAGATGCGCTAGGCGTCGATACGTCAGACTATTCTCTGTGGGGCGGCTCGGCTGGCGCAAGAATGGCGGCATGGCTCGGCAGCTACGGGACGGCACGCTTCGGTGCGCGTGCCTACCCCCGTCCTGCGGCGGTCATCATGCAGTATACGGGACTTTCGGAGGTTAACGGAAATGAGCCCCCGACGTATAATTGCGTGGGGACGGAGGACGGCATCGCGAGCTACCGCCGCACGATGCAGCGGCGCATTGCGGCAATCCGTGCCAATGGAACGGATGCCGAGATCGAAGTGTTCCCGGGGCTGTCGCACGGCTTCGGCCTCGGAACCGGAACTGTTGCGGAGGGATGGCTTGATCGAGCGACGGCGTTCTGGGAGCGACAGTTTGAATCGCATTAAGGAGGGGAAACCATGATGTTCGATTCTCTGTCAAATCAAACGCGTCAACGATACAGAAGGGATTCACGATGAAAAAACAGACAGCAGGAAGAGACCGCCTCGGCACACTGGCGCCGAAATTTGCGGAGCTGAACGACGATGTGCTGTTCGGAGAAGTTTGGTCGAGAGAAGAGCAGCTTTCTCTCCGCGACCGGAGCATGATCACGATTGCCGCGCTTTTTTCCGCAGGGCTTTATCCGCAGCTGCGTTCCCACCTTGCACTTGGCAAGGAGCACGGCATCACGAAGGAAGAAGCGGTTGAAATTGTGACACAGCTTGCATTCTACTGCGGCTGGCCGAAGGCGTGGAGTGCTTTCCCGCTGATCGCGGAAGTATGGACGGACGAGGAATAAGGGCGGACAAGCAAAATGGCAAATGCATTTGGACTGGTATACAGCGGCGCAATTGAGCAGAACGAAGCCGGAAAAGTAAACATCCGGCCGGTATCGTACGAGGTGGAAGGAATCAAGGTTGCGGCAAACCTCTACCTGCCCGCAGGGTATGACGAAGGAAGCGACCGGAAGTACGCGGCAATCACCGTGGCGCATCCGAACGGCGGCAGCAAGGAGCAGGTGGCGGGGCTATATGCCCAGTGTCTGGCGGAGCTTGGCTATATCACACTGGCCTGTGATGCCCGCTATCAGGGCGCGAGCGGCGGTGAGCCGCGACTGAGGGATTATCCGTCCAACCGTATTGAGGACATCAGCGGCATGGTGGACTATCTTTCCACCTTGCCGAAGGTGGATGTCAATCGCATCGGGTCTCTCGGCATCTGCGGCGGCGGCGGCTATACGCTTGCAACAGCACAGACGGACAAGAGGATCAAGGCGGTTGCTGTACTTTCCATGTTCAACTCCGGGCGGGTGCGCCGAAACGGCTTCATGGATCAGGACATCGCAGCGCAGGGATGAAAACGCGGCTGGAAAGGGCTGCTGCGGCAAGAAATAAAGGGCTTTCCGGTGAAATCCTGTATGAGGGCTTCCTGCCCCCCGGAAAGAGCGACGACGAACTCCGCGCAGAGATGGAAAAGCTGCCGGAAAATACGCTTTACAGGGACGGAATCGAGTATTACGGACTTTCCCACCGTCACCCGAATGCGACCGGGAGCTATACGACGGAATCCTTTATCAGGCTCATCGCCTTTGACGTAGATGACCGAATGGATCTGATCGACCAGCCGCTCCTGATGATTGCAGGGGAAAAGGCCGACACGCTCTATATGTCCAAGGATGCTTTTGCGAAAGCAACGGGCACGTCGCAGAAGGAGCTGTATCTTATCGAAGGCGCCAGCCATATCCGCACGTACTGGGTACCGGAATATGTGGGTGCAGCGGTTCGCAAGCTGAAGGATTTTTTCGGCAACAATTTCGGGGAGACATGAGATGACCTTACACATTAAAGAACAGGGTGTTTATGCAGCCGGTGGAACGGTGAAAAAAGCAGGCGGCACATTTGATCCGATCCACGGTCAGAGGGCGGATGCGGGACAGCTTCGCTACTGCGACCATGCGAATGTGTTTTACCAGATCCCGGAAGACGGCAGCGGCAAGCGCGTCATGTTCCTGCACGGCTATGGCGGGAGCAAAGTCACATGGCAGAGGACGCCGTATGCAGAGGGCTTTTCCGATATGTTCCTTGCGGACGGATACAGTGTTTATCTGGCGGATCAGCCGATGTACGGCTCTGCGGCGAAGGTGTCCAAAGATGCGGCGGTTTCGGCGAAACCGGACGACCTCGTCTGGTTTACCCAGTTTCGCCTCGGCCTTTGGCCTGAATTTCAGGAGGGGGGACAGTTCCCTGCAAGCGATGAAAATATAGCGCAGTTCTTCCGTATGATCACTTCTTCTGTCGGAACGTTTGATCTGCAGCTTGTCAACGAAGCGATGGCAGCGGCGTTGGAAACGTCAGGGCCGGCTGTCCTTGTAACGCATTCGCAGGGCGGCATTCCCGGATGGTTTATCGGAGCAATGTCGGAGCAATGTCGGAGAATGTTACCGGCGTTGTTGCCCTTGAGCCGGGGACGTTTATCTTTCCGGAGGACGAGTGCCCGGCGCCGACACCGAGCAATTCCGCCTTTGCAGGGCCGGAGGGGCTCTCCTGCATACCGGTACCGGCTGCTCTGTTTGATCAGCTCGCCAAAAAGCCGCTGACCGTCTATTTCGGCGATTATATCCCGACCGAAAAGAGCGATATACCGGTGCAGGATCATTGGCGTGTTGTACGGGAACACGCCTACCGGTTCGTGGATTGCGTGAACCGCCACGGCGGGGATGCAACGGTGGTTTACCTTCCCGATGAGGGGATTCGGGGCAACTCACACGTCATGTTCCAGGAGAAAAACAGCCGCGAGGTATATGCACATATCAAGAAGTGGCTGGATAAGAGAAATCTCTGACGGAGGGGTAAAGGAATGGAAAAGGATAAAATGCCGCAATTATCAGCGTTCCCGATCGGCGAGGAAAACACCATTGCCGGACAATACTTTATCGGGCAGAGCTACGTTGCCCCGCTGACCTTGGAGCAGGTGCCGACATTTAACGTAACCTTTGAGCCGGGATGCCGGAATAACTGGCATATCCATCATGCCGACAAGGGTGGCGGTCAGCTTCTGATTTGTATCTACGGGCGCGGCTGGTATCAGGAGTGGGGGAAAGATCCGCAAGAGCTTCATCCGGGAGATGTGGTCAACATCCCGGCAAATGTCAAGCACTGGCATGGAGCGGCGGTAGATTCGTGGTTTCAGCATATCGCACAGTCGATTCCCGCAGAAAATGGGAAGACAGAGTGGTGCGAAGCTGTCGACAACGAGCAGTACAGCAAATTGAAGTAATCAAGAGGGAGGCAATTATGGAACACAGAACATTAGGGAAAGACCTCGTTGTGTCGCCTGTAGGGCTTGGCTGTATGGGCTTTTCACATGCCTACGGCGCGGCAACGGATACGGCAACGGCCGTAAAAACCATCCGCGGGGCGGCGGACATGGGGTACACCTTCTTTGACACAGCGGAATGCTATATCGGTGAAAACAAGGACGGCAGCATCAGCTATAACGAAGAACTGGTTGGAAAGGCTCTTTCAGATGTGCGGGACAAGGTGAAGATTGCCACAAAATTCGGCGTGCAGCACGAAAACAGACAGCTCACCACGGATTCCCGCCCGGAAACGATCCGGAAGTCCATCGACGGGAGTCTCATGCGTCTTGGTACCGACCATGTAGATTTGTATTACCAGCATCGCGTTGATCCAAACGTACCGCCGGAGGAAGTTGCAGGCGTGATGACGGAGCTCATCAAAGAGGGAAAGATTCTGCATTGGGGAATCTCCGAAGCGAATGAAGCGTATCTTCGCCGTGCCCATGCAGTCTGCCCCGTCACCTGCATCCAGAATCGGTATTCCATGATGGCGCGACAGCATGAAAGCCTGTTCCCTGTATTGGAGGAGCTGAACATCGGGTATGTGGCGTTTTCGCCGCTGGCAAACGGCGTCCTGTCCGATGCGTTCCGCGCGGGAGATACCTTTGCCAAAGAGGATTATCGGAGCTTCATGCCCCAGTATTCGGATGAAGCATTTGAACAGAATCGGGAGCTGCTCCGACTGATCCGCACCTTTGCTGGCGAAAAAGGTGCGACCCCAGCACAGATTTCACTCGGCTGGATGCTCTGCAAGAAGTCCTATATCGTGCCGATTCCGGGGTCGCGCAAGCTTGCGCGGATCGGGGAGAACCTTGGCAGCGCTGATGTGTATCTGACGGCGGAAGAAGTAAGGCAGATCGATGATGCGCTGGATCATATGGAGATGTCGACGGTATTCGGCGGATCGCCGGTCAAACAATAATGGGAGATTTATCGGAGAACAAAGGTGAAAACATATCATGCGTATTTTATTTATCAACGCAAGCCCGAATAAGAATGGAAATACGGCAAGACTGGCAAAGGAACTTCTTGCCGGAAAAACGTACGACACATTGAATCTGATTGATTACAAGATATATGCCTACGGGCAGGAATTTGAAGATGACCAGTTTCATGATGTCATTCAGAAGATGAAGGCAGCTGACACAGTTGTGATGGGCTCGCCCCTGTACTGGCACAATATATGCGGCTTACTGAGGAATTTTCTCGATCGCTGCTATGGACCGGTAGCGCAGGGCGAATTCGCCGGGAAGGATCTGTACTTCATCATGCAGGGGGCGGCACCGGAACAATGGATGCTGGAGGCGTGTGACTTTACGATGTCACGTTTTGCCGGGCTGTACGGCTTTTCCTATAAAGGTATGGTCACCAATGCGAAAGAGTCCAAAAAAGATGTTCTATAAATAATAAAGTCGACGACTTCTCCGCAAGGCATTGGGTCATAATCAACGAGGAGAAGGAGATGTCAAAATGGCAACAAACAAGCCGTATGATCAAGAGTTTAAAGTGTAAGCAGTAAAGCTTGCCTAGGAAATCGGTTAGACGAAGGCTGCTAAGGAGCTTGGAGTTTCCAGGAACATGATGTATACGTGGACACACACATCGTCTTGGATATTTGGATCTTGCGTACGGTACACAAACTTCGCAAAACATTATGACTAGTTTTTGAATTTTTGTGTCCAGTTTTTCTCACAGGGGTGTGCAAAATATCGACATAGGGGGTGCAAATGCACCCCCTTTCTCTATGCCGAGAAGCCGCATAAATCAAGGCTTTTCGGCTGATACCCACTTAACGATAGGCAGGGGGGTGCAAGGGGGTGCATCGTTAAACGGGTATAGGGGGTGCATCGTTGAATTGTATCAAAATTAGGGGTAAGACGGAACTCCTTATAACGATTATGTCCAGCCTAGCGCAGGAGGAAAGCCGCAGCATCTCGGAGAACACCACATGGGGCAAGCGCAAGCAGTTCGCCGAGGGCAAGACCAGTGTGGGCTACAGTGCCTTTCTCGGCTATGACAAGGATTTCAAAATCAACGAGGAGCAGGCGAAAGTGGTGAAGCTCATCTACAAACTCTTCCTCGGCGGGCGATCCTTCTACGCTATTACCAAGGAACTGGAGAAACAGGGCATCAAATCCCCGTCGGGAAAGGACAAGTGGTACATCTCCACAGTGCGCTCCATCCTTACAAATGAGAAGTACCGTGGCGATGCACTGATCCAGAAAGAGTATACGGCAGACTTCCTCGATAAGACGCGACGGAAGAACACAGGGGAGATTCCGCAGTACTATGTGGAAGAACATCACGAGGCGATTATCCCGCCGGACTTGTTCGACTTTGTGCAATCGGAGATAAAACGCAGAGAGCAGAACGGGAAGCACAGCGGCGTGAGTATCTTCGCGAACAAGATCAAATGCGGCTGTTGCGGCGGATGGTACGGGGCTAAGGTGTGGCATTCGACGGACAAGTACCGCAGGGGCATCTACCGCTGCAACAAGAAATATGCACACAAGGGAAAGCCGTGCGGCACGAGGCACTTGACGGAGGAGGAAATCAAACAGGCTTTCGTCAAGGCTCTGAACTGCTTGGTGGAAGTCAAAGAGAACGTAATCGCGGAACTCCGCTCCCTAATTGACAGCGTTTGCCAGATGGAGGAGCTGACGGAGGAACGGGATAAAGTAGAGCGGGAACTCCGTGTTTTGGCAGAACGGCTTGAAACACTGATTCGCGAAAACGCACGGGTGGCACAGGATCAGACGGCATATCTGAAACAGGAAAATGAGATTCGTGCGCTCTATATGGAAAAGCAGGGGCATCTGGCGAGGTCGGATGAGCAAATTGCCGCGAGGGAGAGCAAGAGAAACAACTTGGAGGGCATGATTCAAGCGGTATGTGGTATCGACGGGGAGCAGGTTGCGTTTGATGAGGAGCTATGGGGCGGGCTGCTCGATCACATTGAGGTCAAGAAGGACGGACAGATTGTTGTTGTTTTCAAGGGTGGGATTGAGAGCGGCGTTGATGGATGTAGAGGTTTGTTCTATTTAAGGAAATAAAGCGGATGAAGATTGGTACTCTATAGGGGGACATTGGCAGGGAAAAGATGCGCTGAGAGAAGTTGGACTACAGTTATCAGCGTTTCTTACAATACAGTCAACAAATTAATTAAGAAGTGTTATCCTTAAAGCTTTTCGAGTTGTTTTAAATGATCTTGCACTAATGTGTGTGAATACATTTTAGGTTGATCGGAATCACGAACAATTCGCCATAGGATAGCAGCTGCCTTTAATTTTGATTTGAACTTGTCATTTATGGGATCAGCGCAGAAATCTTTTAAGAAGCGGTTCCATTCGCATACAGAAGAATCATACTTTGCATACGTCGATATCCCCTTATATACATTCAACATGTCCTGTATAGTAAACGATGTGTCGTGATCCGCTTTCACCTTTCGCCATGCGGTCGCCATATCTGCTGTAAATTTAAAGGGAGAAACCCTCGTCAGATTTGAGAAATATGTTCTAAACTTTGTGTTGAACGAAAAGTTGCAAGCAAGTAATGGTGTGTCCAAGGAAATCGCTCCAGATGATATCATCTGCTCTTTTTGGGGAGTGGCTTTGACTATGTTCCCTTTAAAGTATTCTGCAATGTTGTGATTGAGATCTTTTTTTACCCCCCTGTGTGCAATTCCAAGCTTTTTGCAAATCTCTACGAGTTCTGTTCGATACCAATAATATTTTATAAACTCCTCATATGAGCGAATCTCATCAAATGCAGGACGCTGTGTCATAATGACATCTCCTCGTAAATAGCAGGTCAGACGAATAGATGTCTATCATTATATCACATTTATGGTATGACACAACGCATGATTTCGAGATGGGGCAGGCGCGTGTCTTTCGGTGTGGCCGCATCACTGTGGTGGAGGAGTGTACGGATGTGACGGGGATGCCACTTTTATCCTTTGCTCATCCCGCAGAGGATCTCTATTGCCGTGTCGATGCACTCTCCTTTGTCGTCGAGATTACGGCACAGGGACGGGATTTCTTTTATAAAGAACACTATCCATCCATGCGACTTGTGGAGGAGAATGGGCGGTACTATATCCATGGATTTTACAATGTGGGCGAGGAGGAGTTCATCGCGGATTACTTTATCCACTATGGGGATGCAGTGCAAACAGTCGAGCCTTTGGCACTCAGAGATGTGATCCGCACAAGACTGCATACGTTGACGGTGCATTATAAGGAGATGGCTTAATTACTCATCGACTACATTTTGATTATGTGCAGAACCTCTCGCATAAGGAAACTGTGGCAGGCACAAACGAAATGCGAAGGTCTCGCGATCAACGATACCGATTGTCTGGTCGCTATCGTATAGGGCAAGAAGGAACTCTGCCATTTGGTTGCTTGTGTGATAGGTGCCGAACGCCTTGTCATAGTCATAGGCGGCGTTGTTGTTCGCGACTGCGCCGAACTCGGTCTGCGTTGCAGCGGGGGCAAGGAGCTTTGCACGGAGCTTCGCGCCGCGTGCTATTAGTTCATGTGCGAGTCCCTCGGTGAATGCACTGACATAGAATTTTGTTGCGCAGTAGGTGACAGCAGTTGGGACAATGGTGTAGCCGCCGACGGAGGAAATGTTGATCAGCTGCGTATCTTCTATCTCAGCGAAGTCTCGTACGAAGAGTGTGGAAAAGACGGTCAGTGCCTCGATGTTTAGATGAAGCATTTGTCTGATTTTGTCAAGGTTGGATGTGCCGACTGCGCCATAGCTTCCAAAGCCCGCATTGTTGATCCATGTCCCAATAGGTAAGGCTTTTATTGTATCATAGACTTGTGTGACGTTCTCGACAGAAGAGAGATCGGCAGTTTTGATAACGATGTCCAGTGCCGGATGTGCGGCAAGAATCTCTTCCTTTAGGGCATTTAGTCGCTCTGTGCGCCGTGCAATAAGGATGAGGTTGTGTCCGCGCTCAGCGAATGCTTTTGCTGTCGCCGCTCCGATGCCGGAGCTTGCTCCCGTGATGACGGTGTATCTGTTGTTTTGTTTGCTCATGATGAAATCCTCCTTCTGGCACTACTTTACAATGTAGAGTATACTCTATGTCAAGGAGAGGATTTTATGGAATATAGTATTGGTGAATTTTCACGGAAAACGGGGCTGGGAATTCATACGCTGCGTTATTATGAGCATGAGGGACTGCTCCTGCCGGAGCGTACGGTGGCGAATCGGCGGTGCTACTCTGAACGAGATGTTGCGTGGGCAGCATTCATCCTGCGACTCAAGGAGACGGGGATGCCAATTCGGGAGATTCGGCGCTATGCCGCATTGCGGGCAGAGGGCGATGGCACCCTTTCGGTGCGGATGGAAATGCTCACAGCGCATCGCGCCAATCTTGCGGCAGAGGTGGAGAAGCTGCACGCACATATGGAGGCACTCGATAATAAGATTGCATTTTATCACGCGGAAATTGCGGAGCGTGGTAAAGGATGATTTGATGCGGAGTGATCTATGTTATACAATCTGTACCAAAAATGTTACAGTGATACATGGTTAGCCTCATACGTTTTTGAAAAAGCTTTGGTAAAGACATATTTTCTGTGTTATGTCTTTTTAAGGAAGTTAGTCATGAGGGGGAAGCGAAATGCTTATAGCGTATTTAGATATTTTAGGATTTTCCAGACTCATAAAGCAAGATATGGCTAAGGTTAATGATGTATTATGTATAGTTCAGGATAGAATGAAAACAGCGTTTATGGACGATAAACTCTATCCTCAAGAGGAGTTTGAAAAACATAATCCGAAAGAAAGTTGGGCGCTTTCAGAAAGAAGTAGATTTAGTACATTTGACTATTTCATTAGCGCCAGTGATTCGATTGTGATTATTTCCAAAAACGATACTCCTTTGTTCATGAGAAATCTCTCATATTTTATGGCTACAGTATTTATGTTATCCGCTAAGTCTTTTCAAAAAAATTTTTTAGATATGGAGTGCGTGGATTCAGAGCATTTTATTGATTATGATGGAATTGATTTTCACCCGCATAAAGCTGAACCTATTTTATTTCGAGGAGGCATTGCACAAGGTGAACGCGAGAATATATATATTTCTGAGATAAGAAATATTATTGACAAAAAACTAGAAAGAGCTTGGAATATAAGTGGCGAAACTTTTCTTAAAGCTGTTAAAGCGGAATCAAGAGGGAAGGGACCACGCCTGTTTTGTGATAAAAGCATAACGGAATGGGTAAACAAGCTGCCAACTCATGAGACAGAAGATTTACGGAAAATACTTCGTAGAGTAGGAGAGGGGGATGAAGAGTCCTGTGAATTAGTCTGGACAATAGATGCTTGTGAATCAAATTTTGGTTCAACGAGGGGAACGTCTATTAGTAATCTTGAAGATAATGCTACTAGAGCTATAAGGGATAATCTATTCCCACCTGCAAAAAACTTATGTGAGGCGGCTCGTAAGCTTTATGATGAGGAGGTTTTTATACACTATAAGGAGTTTATGTATTTAACCGTGAATGGAATACTGCAGTATTCTAAAAAAAATAATTTGACTAATATTAAAGAGGTAGAAAAAAATCTACTTAAAGAAATGGAAAATATTGGCTTAAAACTAGAAAAATATATCTTCATGAGTGAATAATGCCTCATTAATGAGAAGATTCCATTCGCCCTACCTAGCGTTTGGAATCTCTTTTCTTTTGCAAAGAATCATTAGCCATCTTCCCCTATCCTGTGTTATAATTTTCTTATATTTGAAACGTGGGAGGGAAGGCCGTTGTTTGCAAA
>ERZ773056.727-NODE-727-length-17361-cov-7.066740_pt1 | contig 17361 bp, 17 predicted proteins | sample MGYA00580857_ERZ773056 | MGnify/ENA primary metagenome ERZ773056 (study PRJEB29015, sample SAMEA2737996) | human oral metagenome | biome: human oral; feature: human-associated habitat; material: dental | place: China | collected 2114 ... | reverse complement strand
TGGCTGCTGGGGGTTTCGGGGCTGCGGGTTTGGCAGCCGGAGCCTCAGTTTTGGGGGCGAACGCTTCGCGCACCTTGCGCACCACTGGCGCTTCAAGGGTGGACGAGGCGCTGGAAACGTACTCGCCCATGTCGGTGAGCTTCTTCAAAAGCTCCTTGCTTGTGATCCCGATCTCTTTGGCGATCTCGTGGACGCGGGGCTTGGCCACTACTCTCCTTCGACAGGGCCGCCGACGCACGCGCGCACCATTGGCCCACTAGCTGGTTGACTGGGTCATCTCATGTACTCATCGAGTGGTCATGAGCGTTAACTCACTTTCTGCGGGACACGGCCTACAAGGCCGCGCATCAGGATACAGCCCTGTGAACACACGAGGGCCAACGAGGATTCTACCGCGCCCGCCACCTTAGATGCCAACCCAACCGGATCCTACGGCGTCAACAACATGCGCACAGCATCCGTCAACGCGGCTCCCGGGCCAAAGATGCGACGGAAGGCCTGGCGTTTCTCCGCAGCTGCCAGGCATCCCGCATGCAGGTAGGCACCACGCCCAGGCAGGCGGGGCCTGGTGGCATCAACGATCTCATCCCCAGCCCGCACCAACCGCACCATGCTGGATTGATGGTCGCGGCTTCGGCATCCGATGCAGGTACGTTCCGGTTCCATACGCTCAAGGGTTCCACATCTTCCTGGGACTCCACACTTTTTCTCAGAGACCCCGAGGTTGCACCACAGTCTTCTGACAGCTTGGGTCCTGAACCTTTCTCAGATGGCCGGATGAACCGGCCGGGAAAGGAAATCAGGACAATGAAGAAGATCGTCATCGGGGGTGCTGCCGTCCTCGCCACCGCAGGTGTGGGGCTGGGTCTGAGTCAGTTGGCCAACGCGGACTCGGCCTCTCCAGACCCGACCGAGAGCTCCAGCGTCTCCGTCGCGACGGGGCAGGCAACTGCTCAGCAAAGCGGTGGAGCCGTGGGAGGCCAGCCAGGTGGACCGGATGGAGGGATGGGCCTGCGCGGCGTCGAGACTGCCGCACTCGCCCAGAAACTCGGCGTGGAGGAATCGAAGCTGCAGCAGGCGATCGAGACCGTCCGGCAGTCTCAGGCCCCGGCTGGCAAACCTGGCCGAGGAACTTCCTCCGGCAAGACGACAGACGGCAGCCAGAGCCAGCAGCCTGGCCAGGGGGACAACTCCGATCAGCCTCCTGCTGGACCCTCGGGTAATCCGGGGGACATGGATTCGGACTTCGCCAAGGCTCTCGCCCAGGCTCTGGGACTCGATGAGTCGAAGGTGACCAGTGCCATTGAAGAGGTCAAAACGGAGGCCGACAAGAAAGTCCTCGACCAAGCAGTCGCCGACGGCAAACTCACCCAGGAGGAGGCAGATGCTGTCGCGAAGGCCTCGTCCGCGGGCATCGCCGAGGTCCGGGGAACCGGCGGCCACGGTCCCCGCTGAAAGCTCCCGCCGACGGGCACGACGGCGAGACGAGCGCCGACCAGGTGCTAAGTTGGCACGGCCAGAGGCCTGCCTGGACGCCTCGGCTCAGCCCGGTCCCTGCCGACGGGACCTCCGGGACAGTGGCTCAGGAATTCACGTCGGGCTGGATGTCGATTCGCCAGCCCGTGAGCCGGGCCGCCAGCCGCGCGTTCTGCCCCTCACGCCCGATTGCCAGTGAGAGCTGGTAGTCGGGCACGACGGCGCGGCAGGCATGTGCAGCCTCATCGACCACTGTGACCGAGAGCACCTTCGCAGGTGATAGAGCCGCTGCGACGAACCGTCTGGGATCCTCCGACCAGTCGACGATGTCGATCTTCTCGTCGTTGAGCTCGTTGGTGACCGCCCGGACCCGCTGCCCCATAGGACCAATGCACGCTCCCTTGGCGGAGACGTCGGGGTTCTTGCTGTCAACCGCGATCTTGGACCGGTGTCCCGCCTCGCGTGCCACCTCCTTGATCTCAACCACACCCTGCGCGATCTCCGGGACCTCCAAGGCGAACAGTTTGCGCACCAGGTTCGGATGGGTGCGCGAGACCACCACCTGCGGCCCCCGGAGCTCCCGCCTGACCGACACCACATACACCTTCAGGCGCTTCCCGTGGGAGTAGTCTTCCCCTGGGACCTGCTCGGCCAGCGGCATGATGGCTTCGAGAGAGCCGAGGTCCACCCGGACAGCGCGAGAGTCACGGTCTGCCTGGATCACCCCCGTGAGGATGTCACCCTCGGTGCCTGAGAAGTGCCCGTACTTCTGATCGTCCTCAGCCTCCCGGATACGCTGGAAGATGACCTGACGGGCAGTCGAGGCAGCCACTCTCCCGAAATCGGCAGGAGTGTCATCGTAGTAGCCGATCACGTTGTCGTCGTCATCAAACTCCGGGGCTAGGACGGCGACCCTGCCGGTCTTGCGATCAATCTCGACTTTCACCCCCCGCAGGGGATTGTCGGTTTTCTGATAAGCGTTGAGCAGAGCGTCCTCAAGGGTCTTGATAAGGTAATCCATCGAGATGTCCTTGTCGCGCTCGATGGCCCGTAGAGCTGCCAGATCGATGTCCATTTCAGGCTTCCTCCTCGTTGCCAGCCTCTTCGCCCTGCGAGGCGAATTCCTTCGGGGGATTGAGTTCCACCTGCACCTGTGCCTTGCGCACCTGGTTGAACGGCACTTTGCGGACCACGCCGTCCACCTCTATTTCAACACCGGCGTCACCCACCCGGATGATGCGCCCGGTGACCTGCTCTTCCGCAAGGCGGAGACGGACAAGCCGGCCACGGTTGCGCCGATAGTGCCTGACATCCGTGAGAGGTTTCCCAACACCGCGGCTGGTCACCTCCAGCGTGTAGGGGGCGTTGCCGACTGCCGCTGAGGCATCGAGCGCCGCCGAGATACGCGCCGATGCTGCAGAGATATCGTCCAACACCGGGCCGCGTCCCCTCGGACCGTCACCGTCGACGGTGATACGCAGTAGACGTCGTTTGCCGATTGGGGTCACTTCGAGGCTGTCCAACTCCAGCCCGGCTTCTGCCAGGATGGGCTCGACGAGCATCGCGAGCTGTTGTTCTTGCATGAAGTCTCCGAAATTCGGTTGTGGGCTCGGTTGTGACAGCAATCCTACGTTGGATGGAGGCTAGACTTCGGGCATGCCTCTGACCCGCCGTCATGTGCTCGCCGGGCTGGGAGCCCTGGTAATGACCTCCTGCGCCCCTGGGCCTGAGGTCAATGAGCCTTCGGCCGAGACTCCCAAGCCGACCCAGGCCCCGGGCGTGTCGGCACTTTCCACAGCTGTCTCAGAGCTATCGAGGGCTATCACACTGCAGGAAGACCCGTGGCGTTCCACCGCCCTGGCGCAGGCAGGCGCCTGGCAGGCGCGGCTGCTGGCCGCCGACCCTCTGACGGGGGGAGAAACGATTTTCCCAGAGTCCTCCCCCTCACCCTCCCTGTCTGCCGGTCCCAGCGTGACGCCTGCCGTACAGCTGGTGTCAGAGGCAGCCACGGAGGCGCTCAGCAGCACCGAAGATCAGCCCATGAGGCTGTTCCACCTGTCCATTCTCCTGGGGGTAACAGGTTTGGCAGACCTGAACTCGCTCCCGGCTGAAACGACGGATGAGCCCACTCGATACCCGGCTGTGGCGGCCGATGCGGCGCTCGGAGTGGCGCTCAGCCATGTGTGGGCATTACTGCAGGCGATTGAGAAGGGGCTGGGGGTCATCCCCGCAAAGGATCCGGAACACGAGGCCCTGCTGGCGAGGCACACCGGCCTCAAGGGACTCCGCGACCGGCTGATAGCAGCGCTGGGCGCCAACCGGCCCAGACAGGATGGCCATTACGATGTGCCCGCAGTCACCGACACAGCCAGCGTCAGGGCAGCCCGGGCGGAGCTGGAGTTGAGACTCCTGGACGGCTTGGCAGGGGTGGTGGCCGCAACCGGTACAACCGGTGAGGAGGACTGGCTCGCCGACGCGACCGCGCAGGTGGCCCAGGTTCAGGGGCAGGGTGGGCGACTGCCCCGCTGGCCCGGCTGGGTGAAGTCCTGAACGGTTCAGGCTAGTCAGACTAGCCTGAGTTGTTGTGCCCGCACCGCCGTGGACACACGCGACGAGGTCCCCAGTTTCGACGACAGCCGTGAAAGACGAGACTTCACCGTCGACTCGGCGATGAGAAGCTCCGCGGCAATCTCCAGATTCGTCCTTCCCCGGGCCACCAGGGAGAGCACGTCCTTCTCACCGCTGCTCAGGCTCGCCTGCACGGAAAGGCTTTCACCGCCTGGGAATAAGTCTTGAACGATCTCTCCGGAGAACACTTTCACACCAGCGGCAATGCAGCGAATGCTCTGGGTAATTTCCTCAGAGTCAGCATTCTTCAGTAAGAATCCTCCAGCACCCAGACCCATGACCATCCTTATCATCTCACCGTCCACGGATGAACTGAGCACAAGAACATCGACACCTGGAAACTCCTGCAGCATCCCAGTCATCTCCGATAACACATCTGCAGCAGGGATTCCTATACCCATGAGAACGACATCGACAGGTTCGCGCTTCAAGATATCAAAAGCCTCTGAACAGCTCTGCATTGCCGCCCGAACAGCGATTTCCTGAGATTTAGAGAGAATTTTAGAAAGCGTTTTACACACAAAGAGATCGCTGTCAATAACAAGAACATTCAGAGTCCTGTCAACATCAGCTCCAGGTTGTGGCCCCATAGCAAATATAACCCCACCACTTATTATGATTTATGACCGACGACCCTACGCCATACATATTGCGTTGCTCGAAAAACCCGGCGTTCCCCCTGGATGAAGCCCCACCCCAAGCCTGACCCTCAGGCGTCTTCTTTTCACTTAAGAAGTAACGGCACCATGCTAGAAAATCCCACCCCCGTGATCAAGACCTAGGCCTTGACTGGGCGCTGACTAGGGCATACAGCATGAGTTTCATCTGGTGTGGCAGAATCGCACCAGCGCAGAGTGCTGACGATCACCTCGATGTCACCCAGCTTGGGGCTAGCTCCCCAAAAGATCGGACCTCGCAGGCAGCCGGGCGACATGAGCATGACCGATCGGGCATGCTGTAGGCCGAAGTCTAGCCGGATGGCCACACTGAATGGACGAGACCACCCGATCGCATCTGGCATTCGGTACGACAGGCCATTGCACACACACCACAGATCCCATGACACTCAAGGAGACATACACAACCCACCTACATAAGGAGTTGACATGGCAAAGACGCACACACTCCGCCTTCGGATCACGAAGGCAGCGGCCGGGACTTTGGCGGCAGCAACCCTGTTTGGCGCTCTGGGCATGAGCGCCGAGAGCGCCGCTGCAGCCCCCAACGAGTCCACCGTGACAACCTCCGCCAACGAGGGGTTCGGCGGTCTCACCGCCTCCCAGTGGCAGGAGATCGCCGCAGCGGCTGAACGGGCCGGCGACCACGAAAGCGCCCAGGCCGCACGGAAAGTCGCAGAAGAATCAGCATCTGGCCAACTGAAAACTGGGACTCAATCAGATCCAGAAGTCCTCAAGACGATCGTCAAGAAGCTCATCAAAATAGCTCTGAAACAAGGGCGCCCTTTCCTACCCAAGCCGGTGCGAGATTGGGCCGACAAGATTTATGATCTAATCGATTTCTTGGACACCTCAACCGAGCTAACGATTGCAACTTTCCTTATGCATAATGGGATACCAGCCGATGTGGCCCTGGATATTGCACGGTGGATAGTACTATTCGCATAATCCGAGAGGAGCCAGAACATGCCATCTAGATCTAAAGATCAGCCCATAACACCTTGGGGCGCTTTTGCCATGTTCTGGATCCTACTCGCCGCCATCGCTGCCTCCAGCATCCCCATGATGCTCGGGGTGGCAATCACAGCCCCCATACCCTGGCTTGGGGAGCTAAAGAGTTTCACACCTTGGCATATCTTTCATTTCTTATGGATGTATCCCATCCTCTGGTGCACAGGGGCAGTCTCAGAGCCAACAATAAAATACCTTTTCTCTGCCAATCCAGATAGCAGGCTTGCCCAGTTCATTGACGATTCGATCAGCTGTCTGGCTATTGCCTTCATGTATTACATAGTCTTCTTCCAACACCCACTGGGAGCAATATTCGCTGCAATAATTTCATTCCTATTGATGAAAATCTATGTCGAATGGTCAGAAAAGCGTTCCCCACCAGACGAGTCAGAATCAGATGAGCCAGAAACAACCGGAACTGGCGATAGCTAAGCAAAGAAATTATTCACGAGCAGCTTTCATTTCGCCAGACATCCTCGCCACACCAGAGTTGCTTGTGAGCCCGAATGATCTTCCAAGGTATTAGGAACCAGAAAAGCATGCCATCTAGATCTAAAGATCAGCCCATAACGCCTTGGGGCGCTTTTGTCATGTTCTGGATCCTGCTTGCAGTTATCGTCTGCGCCGGTATCCCCATGGCAGCGGGGGTGATAATAACAGCCTTCATACCCTGGTTCGGGGAATTAAGGGAGTTCAACCCCTGGCTGCTTCTGCATATCCTATGGATCTACCCAGCTCTTTGGTTTGTCAGTCTTCTCGCAGGGGGGATTTTCAAGCACATCTTCGGCACCGGGTCGGGCCGGAAGGTCGGTGAAGCCCTAGAAGACATCACCTGTTGCCTGGCGGTCGCCTTGATGTATTACACCGTCTTCTTTCGTGACCCGCTGGGGGCAATATTCGCCTCCCTCGTCTCGTTCCTGTTGATGAAGCCCTTCGTCGACTGGCTGGAACGGCATACCCCACCAGATGAGCCAGAGGACTCTCCAGAACCAGAGAGCGCAGGCCCAGACGACAGCGATGCGCGTTAAAAGAAGATGCCCGCTAAAACAACAGGGAGCAGGTATCCATCCGTAGCCAACAGGCGGGTTTATCCGCTCCCCCGCCTCAGCGCCCAGTGAGCTCCCTCACCGTGGTGACGGCCTCCGCCACGGGGACCTCGCGGCGCTCGCCCGTGCGGCGGTTGCGCACCTCGACGACTCCGTTCTTCAGTCCCCGGCCGACCACAACCGCGATCGGCATGCCCAGCACCTCAGCGTCAGTGAATTTCACGCCCGGGCTAGCTTTGCGATCGTCGTAGAGGACGTCCAGGCCGACCCCGGACAGCTGCCCGGCCAAGTCCTCCGCGGTCTGGGACATCTCCTGGTCCTTGCCGGTGACGAGCACCTGAACCTGGTAGGGGGCCAGCTCCAGCGGCCAGGCGAGCCCCTTGTCATCACAGGTGGCCTCCGCCACGGCAGCCACCGCACGGGAGACACCCACGCCGTAGGAACCCATGGTGACGGTGACCAGTTTTCCGTTGGAGTCAAGCACCTTCAGCCCGAGGGCCTCCGCGTATTTGCGGCCGAGCTGGAAGATGTGCCCCATCTCAATGCCGCGTGCCAAGGCGAGGGGACCGGACCCATCTGGTGCCGGATCACCCTCACGCACCTCCGCCACGTCGATGAAACCATCCGGGGTGAAGTCGCGGCCTGTGACCAGGTGGAGCACGTGGCGACCCTGCTCATCGGCCCCGGTCACCCAAGATGTGCCGGATGAGACGCGTGGGTCGACCAAGTATTTCACCTTTGACGGCGACTCTTTCCCCAGCGCCCCGGGCCCGATGTAACCCTTGACGAGCGCCGGGTGGGCCGCAAAGTCAGCCTCCTCAAAGGGAGCGGCCTCGGCGGGGGTGAGCGCGGCCTCCAAGCGTTTGGGATCCACCTCGCGGTCACCCGGCAGGCCGATTGCCAGGGGCCACGTCTCCCCGGTGGGTTCAGTCACCTTCAGCACCACATTCTTGAGGGTGTCGGCGGCGGTCCATTCGCGATCCCCGCGCGGATACTCCGCGTTCAAGACAGCCACCAAAGACGCAATCGTCGGGGTGCCAGGCGTGTCGACGACTGTCGCCTCAGGGGCATCCGTGAAATCAATGGCCGGAGCCGGGGAGACGGTGACAGCCTCGACATTCGCGGCATAGCCGCCCGGGGAGCGCACGAAGGTGTCCTCGCCAGCGGGCAGCACAGCCAGGAACTCCTCGGAGGCGGAACCGCCCATGGCCCCCGATGTGGCCTTGACAATCACATACTCCAAGCCAAGACGGTCAAAAATGCGGATATAGGCGTCGCGGTGTGCCTGGTAGCTGGCCGCCAGCCCCGCATCGTCGACATCGAAGGAATAGGAATCCTTCATGACGAACTCGCGGCCCCTGAGCAGCCCCGCCCGGGGACGGGCCTCGTCACGGTATTTCGTCTGAATCTGGTAGAGCGACAGCGGCAGGTCCTTGTAGGAGCTGTACAGGTCGCCCACCATCAGGGTGAACATCTCCTCATGGGTGGGGCCGAGTAGCATGTCGGCGTCCCTGCGGTCCCTGAGCCGGAACAGATTCTCGCCGTATTCGGTCCAGCGGCCGGTAGTCTCGTAGGGCTCACGCGGCAACAGCGCGGGGAACCTGACCTCCTGGGCACCCATCGCCTCCATCTCCTCGCGGACGATGGCCTCGACTTTCTGCAGCACTTTCAGCCCCAGGGGCAGCCAGGAGTAAATGCCCGGAGTGACGCGGCGGACATACCCGGCACGCACCAGCCAGCGGTGACTGGACACCTCGGCATCCGCTGGGTCGTCGCGAAGGGTCCTGACGAACAACTGGCTGAGGCGCGTGATCACGTGGGGTCCTTCCTGTCCAAGACAGGGGAACTCTACTCCTCCTGCCCCTCGGGTTTGATTCCAAGCCTGGCCGCCTCCTCATGGACGAACGACATCGAATCCATCACCGATTTCTCCATGGCCACGATCCTCTGCAGTACCCAGCGAGGATTCAGGCGGTGAAAATCCTGAACAATCAGCGCGCTGCTCAGCTGGGAATCCTCAAACTGCCCCACTGCCTCAGGGGAATTAGCCTGCTGCCGCCACCACCGACCATCAGGTCCGCCAGTGGGTGAGTACCGGCCAAGAGTCGGTAGCCAGAAGACTGCAGCCCCAAGGGCCAGGCAATAGGCCACGAAGAACACCATCGTCCATCTGCCCTGGACCTCGATCAGCACCAATTCGAAGTTCAGAGACACCAGGAAGATCAGGGCCAGCCACAGCCCCCGCTGCAGGAGGGTCCCACGTTGCCACGAGACGGAGGCAAAATGCCTGATGTGATAATCCAGCTCTCCCCTGCGGCTGAACTCACAACCGATCACAGCCAGCAGACCGACGATCGGGAAGCCGAACATCAGGACTTCCAACGCAAGTGAGGGCTCCCCGTCCAGGTTGGAGGGGATCCAGGCTCCAACGGTCGCCAGCAGCACCACCACGACCAGAAGGAATTCCCCCCAGCGGCGTGCGAACTCATACACACGCCGGCGCTCTGTGAACGGTTCCTGTTCCGCTGCCATTTCCTCCTGGCGCGTCTGTTCAAGCTCGTCCCGCAGTAAGCGGAGCCTGGCGAGCCGCTGCCTGGAATCCGTCAGCTGCTGGAGTACACCGCCGGGACCAGGCACCACAAAAGTGGCGATGACAGCGCACAACGCTGTGCCGAACAGGCTAAGGAAAACCGCTTCCGCTCTGGGAAATTTCTCCGAGGCATCGGGCAGGCCCGAGAACAGCGCCACCGTCCTGAGGACGATCAGCCAGACCGACCGGGCCAGCACCGCGCCACCCGCCATCACCACGTTGTTTACCAGGCCCATCACCCGTTCATGACGCAGCTCGGAGCGGGTGGGGCGAGAGCCCTTCCTCTCCGCAGTCCCCACGAAAATCACCGCCAGAAAGAAAGCAGCGACAACCTGCAGCACGGAAAGCGTGAATGCGGTATCGGGAACATTCACCGTCGCAGCCCACCGCCTGACCCCGGAGAAGACCCCAGCCCAGGAAGTGATGTCGTCCGATGCCTCGAAGACCATGATGGACAGGACCTCGAGATACACCAGCACCAGTCCCCCGACCACCACGAAGAGCCAGCGGTAGCCCGGACGGGAGTTCCAGAACTCAACACGTTCTTCCTGCACCAGAGCCGTTCTCCTCCCAAAACGTTCCAGGCCACGTTCCGGATCCGCAGCAGGGAAACGATGTGCAATGGATTCAGTAGTGGATCGTGGACAAACTACCGACCTCCCGGAAACCCAGCCGCTCATACAGCCGGATGGCCGGTGTGTTGAAGTCATTGACGTACAGGCTGATCACCGGATGGGCTTCCTGGACCTGGGCCAGCATTCCGGCCAGCAACGCCGCAGACTTTCCCTGGCCGCGCAGCGCGGGTTCGAGCCATACTCCCTGAAGCTGTGCCTGAGGTCCGACCTTGGGTCCGAGGTCAGCTTTGAAGATCACCCGTCCTTGCTCCACCACGCCCCAGGCCTCCCCTGCCCTCAGGCGGTCCTTCACATGCGCGCCATAACCCGGTCCATGCTTGTACGGGGAGGCGCCTATCTCGTCGGTGTACATTGCCACCGACGCTGCCAGATAGGAGTCGAAATCCCGGGTGCCGAGTTGTCGCACACGCGGGTCCGGGACAACCAGCGGCGGCCCGGTCAGAACCATCAGCGGCTGGGTCTGCCGGACGTTGACCACATTGGTCCATTCACCCTGGAATCGCGTCGCCAATCCCAGGTACACACCCAGGGCCATCATGCTCGGACCAAGGATGGAGGCGCAGTGACGACTTTGACCGACAGCGCCGACGAAGGCCGGAATAGCCTCCGGATCAATCCCCGCAGGGAACAGCGTGCCTCCGTCCATGCAGACCGCGGTCAGTTCTCCATCCCGCTCGAAGCCGTGGAAGAATCCGAGAGCGCGCTCATCTAGCCCATACTGACGCAGTTTGTGGGCCAGGAAAAGATTCTCTACGGGACGCTGTGACAGCAGCTCCTGAATGGCCGGCAGGTCATGGGGGCCGAGAGCCCGAAGCCTCGTCGTCATGCTAGGAAACCGACACCTCGGGTTCGCCCACCTCACCCATCTCAGCCGCCATACGATGCGCCTCCGACAAGAGGGTCTCCACGATCTGATCCTCCGGGACGGTCTTGATCACCTCACCACGCACGAAAATTTTCCCTTTCCCATTGCCGGAGGCCACGCCCAGATCAGCCTCCCGGGCTTCACCAGGGCCATTGACAACACACCCCATGACAGCCACCCGCAGCGGCGCGGTCATCCCCTCCAGTCCCTTCGTGACCTGCTCAGCCAGAGTGTAGACATCCACCTGCGCACGACCGCAGGACGGGCAGGAGACGATGTCCAGCTTGCGGGGACGCAGATTCAGGGACTCCAGGATCTTGGTGCCGACCTTAACCTCCTCGGCAGGCGGCGCGGACAGGGAGACCCGGATGGTGTCACCGATTCCCTCACTGAGCAGCGTCCCGAAGGCCACCGACGATTTGATAGTGCCCTGGAATGCGGGACCAGCCTCCGTCACGCCGAGGTGCAAAGGATATTCACACGCTTCCGCGAGCAGCTCATAGGCACGGACCATGACAACGGGGTCGTGATGCTTGACCGAGATTTTGAAGTCGTAGAAACCCACCTGTTCGAAAAGCGAGGCCTCCCACATCGCCGACTCCACCAGCGCCTCCGGAGTCGGTGAGCCGTACTTGGCGAGCAGCCTCTTGTCCAGCGAACCGGCGTTGACACCGATGCGAAGCGAGACACCCGCTTCAGAAGCGGCCTTGGCGATCTCCGCGACCTTGTCGTCGAACTGCTTGATGTTCCCAGGATTAACACGCACCGCGGCACAGCCGGCGTCGATGGCGGCGAAGACATACCGCGGCTGGAAGTGGATGTCCGCGATCACAGGGATCTGCGACTTCATGGCGATGATCGGAAGCGCCTCCGCGTCATCAGCGCTGGGAACCGCGACCCGGACGATGTCGCACCCAGAGGCAGTCAGCTCGGCGATCTGCTGCAGCGTGCCATTGATGTCGGTGGTTTTGGTGTTGGTCATCGACTGGACAGAGATTGGCGCGTCGCCTCCCACGTAAGTTGACCCAACCTTGATCTTGCGGGATTTCCGGCGGGGTGCAAGCACCATGGGAGGTGCTGCGGGCATGCCAAGGCTCACAGTCATGGGGCCAGAGTACTAAGAGATCCTGCGCATAGGGATCAGATGTCTCGTCAGGCAGCAGCCACAACTGGCTTTGAAAAACACAGCAGACACGGTCTCCTCCACAACAGCTCCTCGCAGCGACGTGCCCGGACGAAAAGCCAATGCTGTTGAATAGCAGAGTGAAAATCCTCATTCTTGGCGGCACCCGGGAGGGCCGAGACCTGGCAGAACTACTCGTGGCTGGAGGCCATGACGTCATCACTTCTCTGGCAGGCAGGGTGACCAGGCCTGCGCACATCGCGGGCGAGGTCCGGACCGGCGGCTTCGGCGGCGCTGAGGGGCTGGCAACCTGGCTACTGGACAATGGGATTGAGCGAGTGGTCGATGCCACCCATCCGTTCGCCGAAAAGATCAGTGCCAACGCCGTGACAGCCTGCCAGCGGACGGGAATCTCCTTGCTGCGGATTGCACGGCCCAGCTGGGAGTCGCATCCCCTGGCGGGCACCTGGACCTGGGTGGACTCCCACGACGCGGCAGCCGCTGTAGCTGCTCAATACCGGAAGGTGCTGCTGACGGTGGGACGTCAGCAGCTGGACCACTACAGGAGCCTGCAGTCGGCTGCGGCACGCATGGTGGAGCTTCCTGAAAACCCGCTACCAGATTCATGGCAGCCACTGCTGGAACGTGGCCCATTCACAGTGGAGTCTGAGAAGAGGCTGCTGCGCGATCTGGGCGCTGAGGCACTCGTAACCAAGGACTCAGGCGGTTCCCTGACCGCTGCAAAACTGACGGCCGCCGATGAGCTGGGGATCAGGGTGATCGTGGTGCGCAGGGCCGAGGTCCCTGAGGATGTGCCGCAGGTATCGGCCCCAGAGGATGCAGCACGTCAGCTCGGCATCGCTGCTCACCAGACCTCCGGATAGGCAACCGGCCTACAGTAGGTCAGGCGCCAAGACCAGCCACATCCCCGATGATGGTGACCGCCGGAGGACGGATGCCCTCAGCTTGAGCCGTCTGGGCGACTTCGCCGACGCTGGAGCGCACCAGCCGCATCTGGGGCAGGCCCGCGTTCTCCACCACCGCGGTGGGGGTCCTGGGATCCAGGCCAGCGGCGATCAAGCGTTCGGTGATCTGTGGGAGATAGAGCACGCCCATCATGATCACGAGGGTGAGCCCGGAACCGGCCAGGTGGTCCCAGTCGATATCACAGCGCTCGTCGCCCGGCGGAACATGCCCACTGACCACGGTGTAGCCCTGGGTGATTCCGCGGTGCGTGATCGGGATACCGGCCAGCCCACCGCCCGCGATCGATGACGAGATACCAGGCACATAGGTGACGGGAATTCCCGCCGCTGCGCAGGCCAGCAGTTCCTCGTAGCCGCGGCCGAAGACGAACGGATCCCCGCCCTTGAACCGCACCACGGTCTTTCCCGCTGACGCGTGCTCGACGAGAAGGTCGTTGATGCGTTCCTGTGGAGTGAACTCCCCGCGCGGGGTCTTGCCGACAGGAATGATCTTTGCATCCTCCCGTGCCTCGTCCAGGAGAAGTCCCGGCACCAGCCGGTCGGTGACAATCACATCAGCATCGCGCAAAGCCTTCAGCCCAGCGACGGTGATCAGGTCTGGATCGCCCGGACCCGCACCAACGAGGACGACACGACCACTCATTCCATCTCCTTGCCCAGCGCGTCGAGGAAACGGGCCAGCAGCCCGGGCTCAGGAACGCGCATCCTGAACCAGCCAGAACCTAGCCCCGGGAAAGTATCACCCCTACGAACCCCAAAGCCACGCCCCCGCAGTCTCTCGCGCAACCCTACAGAGCCTCGTACGAGCACGAACGGGGCATTAGACTCGACGACACGAAGCCCCAGCTGCCGCAACCCCGCCACCAAGGCGTCACGGTTTTCTCTGAGCTCCTCCTGCCAGGCCCTGGTCTCAGAACGCGCCCGGTCCGAACAGACTGCGCGGATGGCGGCCAGCGCAGGAGTCGATACCGCCCACGGGGTCTGGACGCGTTGAAGCTGCCGCACCAGTGAGGGGTCGCCGACGACATAACCGACCCGCAGCCCTGCCAGCCCCCAGGTCTTGGTGAGCGAACGGAGCACAATCAGTCCTGCGAGATCACCGTTGAGCAACGACTCAGACTCCCCCGGCACCGCATCCATGAAGGCCTCATCCACCACCAGGACCCGGCCTGGCCTCACGAGCCGCCGGATCTCACGGGCGGGATGCAACACCCCCGTCGGATTGGTGGGGTTCCCGACGAACACCAGGTCGGCCGCTTCAGGGAGCCTTGTGGACTCCAGACGGAAATCATTCTCCGGCCATAGCAGGACCCGCTGCGGCACCACCCCGGCCGCGCGCAACGCGGCCTCAGGCTCAGTGAACTGGGGGTGCACCACCACAGGATGCCGGTACCGCAGGCCGCGGGCTATGAGTGTGAACGCCTCGGCAACCCCGGCGACGGGCAGCACCGACTCCAGCTCTACCCCATGCCACCGCGCCAGCACCTGGATGGTCTGGCTCGCATTGGGGTAGGCAGCCACGTCCACGGCCGCCAGCTTGGCCGACAACCATCCGGGAGGAGAGCTCAGCCGCACGTTCACGGCCAGATCCTCAATGCCTTCCGCCAGCTCCGCATCCCCGTGATGGTCGAGATCGATATCCCCGGGAAACACCATTTCCCGCACCCGCCTCTCAGGGAATGTGGTGACGCCAGGCCGGTGAGCGTGTACCGCTTCCGCGAATCTCTGCGCCAGCTGGGGATAGCCGGCCCAATGCACGTGAAGGTAGGAGGCGTGCACATTGGCCTGGGACCAGCCATCAGTCTTCATGCCGCTCGTGGTCTCCCAGGCCCAGCCCGGCTCGCTGCCTGGTGGGAATTGTGTGGCGGTGCGGTGGAACTCGTGCCCCGTGATCTCCTCACCGCGGCGCGCATAGAAACCGTCGCGGGTCGCCATCGCTCTGCGATAGCCGAGCGTCAGCCGCGGCCCCATGGCGGCCACCCCGGGAATGGCGCCCACCATGCCTGTGGCATCGACGCTGTCTGATAGGTACAGCATCCCGGCGCACTCTGCTACCACGGGGCCACCGGAGACCGCGAACTCCGCGATTTCCCGGCGTAGACCAGCCCGCGACGTGAGGGCAGCCGCATGCACCTCTGGGAACCCGCCTCCAAGGTAGATTCCAGCGGTGCCCTCAGGCAGGCGGTCGTCGGTGGCGGGATCGAACACCTCCACCTGGCAGCCAGCCGCCGCGAGCAGCTCCACCGTCTCCTGATAGCGGAAGGTGAAAGCCCTGCCCCCCGCCACGGCCACCACCGGGCGGCGGTCCGTCGGGGCGGTGACCTCAGCCGCCGGATCCCATGGGATGACGTCCAGCTCTGGGGCTGCCTGAGCGGCGCTGATCAGTGCATCCAGGTCGATATGGGCATTGACCTGCGCCGCGAGCCGCTCCATCGTCGCCTCCGCGTCAGCCCGTTCCTCCACAGGAACCAATCCCAGGTGGCGTGACGGGGCCTCGATGGCCGCGTCACGCGGGAGCACGCCCAGGATCGGCAACCTCATGCCCTCCAGCGCCTCCAGCACCTCCTCGCGATGCCTCGGTGAGGCGACCTTGTTGATGATCACCCCCGCAAAATTCAGCGCCGGATCGTAGTGGGTCAGGCCCAGCGCGACCGCCGCAACTGAACGCGAGGCATGGGAGGCATCCAGGCAAAGCACGATGGGGGCGTCCACCAAAGCGGCAACGTGTGCTGTCGACCCGAAACCGTGGGCGCCGAGCTGGCCATCGAACAGGCCCATGACCCCTTCGATGACAGAGATGTCAGCTCCCCGGGCTCCATGCGCCAGCAACGGCGCAATCCGCTTCTCCCCCACCAGGAAGGGGTCCAGATTACGGCCTGCCCTGCCGGATGCGAGCGCGTGATAGCCCGGGTCGATGAAGTCGGGACCGACTTTGAAACCTTGAACGGCCATGGAGCGGGCGGCGAGCGCCGCGATAATGCCTGTCGTGATGGTGGTCTTACCCTGCCCCGACGCGGCCGCGGCCACGACGAAACGAGGCAGGCTCACCATTCGATGCCTTTCTGGCCCTTCTGGCCCTCATCGAAGGGATGCTTGATCTTCGTCATGTTGGTCACCAGGTTGGCTAGCTCGAGGATCGGCCCAGGACAGTGGCGGCCGGTAATGACCACATGCTGGAATCCCGGCCGGTTCATCAGGGTCTCGACAACCTCGTCGGCATCGATCCACCCCCATTCCACCGGGTAGGTGAACTCATCGAGCACGTAGAGCCCATGGATCTGCTCAGCCAGGCGCCGTTTCACCTCGCCCCAGCCGTCGCGGGCAGCCTGCGCCGGATCATCCTCGGAACCCTTGCGCGTCCAGGACCACCCTGAGCCCATCTTGTGCCACTCGACAGCCCCTCCCTGGCCGGTCTCCTCATGCACCTTGCCCAATGCCTCCAGGGCGGTCTGCTCGCCGATGCGCCATTTCGCCGACTTCACGAACTGGAAGACGCCGATGCTCCAGCCCTGGTTCCAGCCGCGTAGGGCCATCCCGAAGGCCGCGGTGGATTTTCCCTTGCCCTCCCCCTGATTGACGATCACCATGGGCCGGTTACGGCGCTGCTTGGTGGTCAACCCGTCGTTGGGCACAGTCTCTGGGGTTCCCTGGGCCATCAGGCCACCTCCTTGGGCTGAAGGCTGCCTCGTACCACATCGGTGATGGCAGCGGGGTCAAGTTCGGACATGGGCACCAGTTCGGCACCAAGACGGACCGCTAGGTCACGAGCCAGGCCGAGCCGCATCGGGCCGGTCTCGCAGTCGATCACCACACAGTCGAGGCCGCGCAGGGCCAGGGCATCGGCTGCCGCCTTGGAGCGGCCCAGGGCTCCTTTACCCGCCGTCGCACGACCGTCGCTGAGCAGCACGAGGATGGGGCGTCTGGTCGGGTCTTTCACAGCCTCTGTGGCCAGTACCTGGGCTGCACACTCCAGCCCCTCCGCAAGCGGCGTGCGCCCCCCGTGAGGCAGCTCGTCCAAGCGCACCGCCGCCGCCTCGATAGAGCCCGTGGGAGGCAGCACCAACTCCGCCGAATCGCCACGGAAGGTGATCATCCCCACCTTGTCGCGGCGCTGATAAGCGTCGAGCAGCAGGGAGAGCACAGCGGTCTTGACAGTCTCCATACGCCGCCTAGCCCCCATGGACCCGGAGGCGTCCACGACGAAGAGCACCAGGTTCGACTCACGGCCCTCGCGCCGCGCACGCCGGACGTCGTCACCAACAATCCGGAGCCGCTCACCGGGTTCGTGACCTCGCTCGGCCTGGCGGGGAGCCGCAGCCTTGAT
>ERZ773056.724-NODE-724-length-17378-cov-45.994631_pt1 | contig 17378 bp, 12 predicted proteins | sample MGYA00580857_ERZ773056 | MGnify/ENA primary metagenome ERZ773056 (study PRJEB29015, sample SAMEA2737996) | human oral metagenome | biome: human oral; feature: human-associated habitat; material: dental | place: China | collected 2114 ... | reverse complement strand
CTCGACCCAGGCCGCACCTCGAACAGAGGTCGGCACGGCAGCGGCGATGTCGCGGGCCCATCGCCGGTTGGCGGACAAGGACGGGTCCGAGTCCGGAGTCGAGACGAAGGGACTCCGGATACCGTCGCCGGACACGGCGGTGGCAGTGGGAAGACCCGCCTCGCGCTCGGCGAGGCGATCCTGGAGCCGATTGGGAGCCGGCACGGGGGCGTCGGGATCGAGATCGGCCAAGGCCGCCAGGAAGCGCCCTTCCTCGCGAGCGAAGACGGTCGCATCCGAGGCCAGGTCGAACACCCCGGACATGAAGTTGTCCGGAGCGGCATTCTCCTCAAGACGGCGTACGAGATAGGAGATGGCGACGTCGAACTCGTCCGGGTCGACCACGGGCACGTACAGCAGAAGATGACCGGTGTCGTGACGCACCACCTCCTGCAGTCCGGTCGCCATGCCCGCCAGCATCTCGAACTCGACGTCGTCTGCGACGCCGCGAGCGGCCCGCAGCTCATAGGCGAAGGCGATGTCGAACAGGTTCTGGCCCGCCACACCGAGGCGGATGGCACGGGTGCGCTCAGGGGTCATGGCCCAGCTCAGAATGCGCTTGTAGTTGGTGTCTGTGGCCTGCTTGGTCGGCCACGTGGTCAGCTCCCAGCCGTGGATCTGGGCGTCGACCCTCTCCATGGACAGGTTGGCCCCCTTGACCACCCGCACCTTGATGCGAGAACCACCGGAGTCCACACGAGCAGTCGCCCATTCCTGAAGACGCTCCATGGCGGCCAGGGAGTCGGGCAGGTAGGCCTGCAGCACAATGCCCGCCTCGTAGTCGGTCAGATCCTCCTGGTCGAGGATGGCGGTGAATACCGCAATGGTCAGGTCGAGGTCCTTGTAGTCCTCCATGTCGAGGTTGAGGAAGGTGCCGTGATCACGGGCCAAGCGGTACAGGGGCGAGAGCACGTCCACACCGTGGGCGACGACCTCATCGAAGCCCCACGGATTGTGCGGACCGGTCACCGCAGAGACCTTGACGGAGACGTAGTCGACGTCCTCACGGGCCACCAGGCGGGAGACCTCCGCCAGGCGCTGCGCGGCCTCCTTGTCCCCCAGAACGGCCTCGCCCAGAAGATTGACGTTGAGTCGATTGCCACCGGAGCGCAAGCGAGCCAGAGCGGGCCCCAGTCCTCGATCGGTGGCATCGACGACGAGGTCGCCGACGATCTCGCGGAAAACACGACGCGCCACGGTGGTCGCCGTACGAGGGGCCAAACGGGCGGCCCTGCCTCCCAAGCCCATAGCGGCGGCCAGGGAGGGCGGCAGGAAGTCAGTGCGCCCAGCGGCCAGCCGCGTCAGGGCATGGCTGGCGACGTCGAGGTCGGCGGGCCGCACGACATCATCGACGAAGCGAGTGGTGAAGCTCAGGCCGTCCGGGTCCGACAGGATTCGCGCCAGAAGCCTCGCAGTGCGGGGAACGGGCTGGGACGTCGACTCCTCGGTCCAGCGGCGCGCGCGTGCGATCGCCCTCTCGCCGATCTCCCACAGTTCCTCGGGGCAACGGCGCTCGGCGTCGTTGGATACAGGGTGATCGACGGTGGTGGACATCGGTGATGCTCCTGGCTCGGCGGGGTACGGAATGCCCTCTAAGTGTGCCTTATCCCACCACCTCTGTGGGCGGAAAGTCCCGAGTCCAGAAGATGATCACGCACGCGGGCATCTCCGAGGCGAGGGCGGCGACGTGTGACATGTAGGGACGCCCAGGCGAGAAGCCCAGTTCAGAAAACCGATTCAGAAGCCGAGTTTGGTCAAGGCCTTGGGATCGGACTGCCAATCCTTGGCGGTCCGCACATGCAGATCGAGGTAGACCTTCCTTCCCAGGAGTTTCTCAATCTCTTTGCGCGCCATCATGCCGATCTCCTTGAGACGAGATCCTCCCCGGCCGATCATGATGGCCTTCTGGGAGTCGCGCTCGACGACGAGGCTCACGCGCACCTGGAGTCGCCCGCCCTCGCCTTTGACACGCGCCCCAGTGGTATCCGTGGTCGGGTCGAGGATCTCATCGACGACGACCGCCAAAGAGTGGGGCAGTTCGTCGCGCACGCCTTCCAGGGCGGCCTCGCGCACGAGTTCGCCGATCATCATGGCCTGCGGCTCATCGGTGATCTCGCCAGTGGGGTACAGCGGCGGGGAGAACGGCAGGTGGGAGACGAGCACATCGGTCAGAACATCGATCTGCTGGCCGCGTCTGGCCGAGACGGGGACGATATCGGCCCATTCGCCGAGTTGATCGACAGCCAGCAGCTGAGCCGCCAGGGCCTCCTTGGACACGATATCGGCCTTGGTCACCACAGCGACGACGGGCGTGCGCGCTTCGGCCAGGTCGCGGGTGATGAAGCGGTCGCCCGGGCCGATCTTCTCGTCGGCCGGGATGCAGAAGGCGATGACATCGACACCTGCCAGGGTCTCGCGCACCAGGTCGTTGAGACGTTTACCGAGAAGAGTCCGGGGACGGTGAAGGCCGGGGGTGTCGACCAGGACCAGTTGGGAATCGCTGCGGTGAACGACACCGCGCACATTGTGGCGGGTCGTCTGAGGCCGGCCAGAGGTGATGGCGACCTTGGTACCGACCAGGGCGTTGGTCAGCGTCGACTTCCCGGCATTGGGGCGTCCCACCAGGCAGGCGAAGCCCGCCCGAAAATCCTCGGGCGTCTCGGGAACGATGATCTCGACGCGCGCAGAGGCGGGTGAAGAGGCGTCGAAGTCCTCGTCGTTGTCCTCAAGAGCGTTAGGGCCGTCCATGAGCTCGGCATCACTGGGGAAGCGAGCCGGTGGGAAGTCCCCTTCAATGGCGCTATCCGCACTATTAGCACTGTCAGCACTGACAGCACTGTCAGCACTGTCAGCACTGACGGGGCTGACAGGACTGCCGACACCACTCGCGCCATCGGCGGCGCCGATCTGCTCGCTCGTTGAATCACTCATCGGTTGTATCTTCTCCCAGGACCGTGTTCAGCGCCAGCAATCGGAAAACTGGGCGGAATAGGCCGGGAGGCCGGGAAAGCCCGTAAGACCCGGAATGCATTACGTGGTGGCGGCCCCGGTTCTCGGGTCGTATAGGGGTCTATCAGAGAGCGCCCGCTGGGCGGATATCAGGCGCGGGCGCCGATGAGATCGGGCCCGGGAGTGCGACTGACGATGAGAGTGGCGACCTGGCGTCGTCTGCCGACGGCTTCCTCGGCGGTCAGGTCCACCCCCTGAGCGCTGCCATGAGCCCCGGGGAGGGGGACGCGGCCGATGGCTTTGGTGAGCAGACCGCCCGCCGTATCGACGTCATCGTCATCGATCTCCAAACCGAACAGCTCGCCGAGCTCATCAAGGCCCAGACGCGCGGGGACGCGATAGCGCCCCTGGCCCAGCTCCTCGACTTCGGGCTCGGCATGGTCGTGCTCGTCGGTGAGTTCGCCGACGACCTCCTCCAGGAGGTCCTCCATGGTGACCAGTCCGGCGGTGCCGCCGTACTCGTCAACTGCGAGCACCATGTGGACGCGGCCGGTCTGCATGTCGCGCAGCAGGTCGTCAGCGGGCTTGGTCTCAGGGATCCAGACGGCCTCGCGGGCGAAGGAGGACACCGGGCGGGTCTCATGCTCAGGGCGGTCGGACAAACGCCGCAAGACGTCCTTGAGGTAGAGGATGCCGCGGACATCATCGGCGTCCTCCCCCACGACGGGCACGCGCGAATAACCGGAGCGCACGAACAGGCGCATGGCGGCGGAGGCGGGTTTGTCGGCGTCGATGGTGACCATGTCGGTGCGGGGCACCATGACCTCGCGCACGAGGGTCTGGCCGAGCTCGACGACGCTGCGCATCATCTCGCGGTCCTCGTCCTCGATGGTCTCGGCCTCGCCGATCTCGTCGATCATCTCGCGCAAGTCCTCGGTGACCTCGGCGCGGGCCTCAGCATCGGTCAGGGCGGCCGAGCGCCCGTAGCGGGAGTCGATCCATCGCCACGGGGCGCCGAGGGCGTCGACCTTGAGGAGCACGCCGGCCAGGACCAGCAGGGTGCCATCGGGGTGACGACGCCCGACTGAACGCGGGGAGAAGCCGACCACCAGGCCGAGCAGAACAATATTGAGCACGACGGCCACGACCAGTACCTGCCACCACCGGTCCAGCAGGCCTGAGGAGGCCAGGGTCAGCAGGACTGCGGCGAGCATATTGACGGCGACGCGGATCGGAGCGACAGAGCCCAGGACCTGGCCCCGTTTCTCGGCCAAGGCCAAGACCCGACCGGCACCGCGTCGCTGATCTTGAACGAGATCCTCGGCGGCGGCACGGGTCATGCGCATCAGCGCCGTCTCTCCGGCCGTCAGCACAGCGCCGAATGCCAGGACGATAATGGCCAGGACGATCAGGAGAGCAACGGGTGTGCCGCTCACTGGCCCCGCTCCGCGAGGAAGGTCAGCAGCAGAGTGCGTTGAAGGTCGAACATCTCCTTCTTCTCCTGCGGCTCGGCATGGTCGTAGCCCAGAAGGTGGAGGATGCCGTGGGTGGTCAGCAGGAGCATCTCCTCGACAGCGGAGTGGCCCGCCTCGATGGCCTGCTTGGCGGCGACCTGCGGGCATAGCACGATGTCGCCCAAGGTTCCCGCCGGCGTCTCGCTCTCAGCGGTGCCGGGCCGCAGCTCATCCATGGGGAAGCTCATGACGTCAGTGGGACCGGGCAGTTTGAGCCAGCGCATGTGGAGTTCGGCCATGGGCTCGGGGTCGACGAACAGGATGTTCAACTCGGCCAGAGGATTGACATGCAGAGCGCGCAGAACGTGATCGGCAAGCGCGGAGAACTCGGTGCCATCAATGGCGGTCTGAGTCTCATTGACGACCTCGGTACTCACGGGCGGTTCCTCTCGCGGAATTCTGAAGGGGTGCGGCCGCGGCGGTTGCGACGGTTGTCGTGGTTGTTGTGATTGTCACGATTGTCGCGCGCGCGGTCATGGTCATGGCCGGGGGCAGGTGCAGCCCGCTCAGCGGCCGTCTGAGCCTCGTAGCGGGAGTATGCCTCGACGATGCGCCCCACGAGGCGGTGGCGCACGACGTCGGCCGATCCGAGCTCGCAGAAGCTGATGCCCTCGACGCCAGCGAGGATCCTGCGCACGACGATGAGGCCGGACTCGCGTCCGCCGGGCAGGTCGACCTGGGAGATGTCTCCGGTGACGACCATGCGTGAGCCGAAGCCGAGGCGGGTGAGGAACATCTTCATCTGCTCGGGGCTGGTGTTCTGGGCCTCGTCGAGGATGACGAAGGCGTCGTTGAGGGTGCGTCCGCGCATGTAGGCCAGGGGCGCGACCTCGATGGTGCCGGCGGCCATGAGGCGGGGCAGGGCCTCGGGCTCGAGCATGTCGTGGAGGGCGTCGTAGAGGGGGCGCAGGTAGGGGTCGATCTTGTCGGTGAGGCTGCCGGGCAGGAAGCCGAGGTTCTCGCCGGCCTCGACGGCGGGGCGGGTGAGGATGATGCGTGAGACGCGCTTGCGGGCCAGGGCGTCGACGGCCTTGGCCATGGCCAGGTAGGTCTTGCCGGTGCCGGCGGGGCCGATGCCGAAGGTGATGGTGGATTCCTCGATGGCGTCGGTGTAGGTCTTCTGGCCGAGCGACTTGGGGCGGATGGTGCGGCCGTGGGAGGTGAGGATGTCGTCGGTGAGGACCTCAGTGGGGCGGGTGGAGGTCTCCAGCAGGCCGACGGCGCGTTCGACGGCGTCCGCGGTCAGGGGTGTGCCGGTGCGGGCGACGTCGATGAGCTCGGAGAGCAGGACGACAACGGTGTCGACGCGGGCTGCGGGGCCGGAGACGGTGACGGTGGTGCCACGCACGTGGATATCGACGTCGGTGAAGCCCTTCTCGATGGCCCGCAGGACCTCGTCCCGGGCGCCCAGGAGGGTCACGGGGGCAACGTCCTCGGGCAGGGTGAGGGTGCGGATGACCGTGGAGTCAGAGGCGGTGGAGGTAGGCTGGGCGGGAGCATCGAGCACCCGGTAAGACGGCGCCGTGGCAGGGTCCTGCCAGGTAGGAGAATCGGTGGGCGTAGAGGGAACTTCTGTCATCGTGCCCCGATCATACCGTGTTCACCGGAAAGAAACGACGATACTCCTCCACGAACCACGACACAACTACACCAAAATACACATCCAGACTCAACATCCTGACTTTCGTCAGATAACCTAGCAGCAACTCCCTCAACCCCATAGAATCCCACATAAAATACCGCCAAACAACAGAAAGACACATTCATTATGCTGCAAAAAATAAATCAACTTTCATTATTTAAAACAATTGTTTTTTGGGTGACGCTGAGCATCCTCGCCTACACAACATTGAGCGCTCTGTGGGGGCAGGGTTTTGGATGGAGCAGAATCCTTGCCGGCTGGCGAATTGGAGATACACCCAACCCTCTCGATCGAGTCAAAGTCACTCTAACAGCACTGGGCGGAATCGGCGCCGTTGGATACCTTGTAATCAGGTACCGAGAGCGATCTTCAGTCGAGCAAAGTGAGGCTGACGAGAAAGTTCTGCAAGCCGTTCAGCAGCTGGGCGCACTTTCACCTCAGGTACGCATCGCAGGAGTTTACGCATTAACCGACGTGGCCGACACCTACGGAGGAATATACCATCAGCGCATCGTCGACATCCTCTGCGGATACTTACGTACAGATCGGCTATTCAGAGATTCAAACGGAGACATTCGATACATGGTCGACGATAAGGGAGCTCCCGATCGCAACCACCCACTTGGTGCAGATGGACCAGTAGAGTCGACTATACTGTCAGCACTAGCAACTCACCTAAACGAACCAAATAATGCAACATATAAGAAGACAATCCCTGGACCGTGGAGCAACTGCGAAATCAACCTGCAGAATGCAACAATAACCGAATCTCTCAATCTAAGCAACTCATTTATTTACAAACTCAACATCCTCAATGCGACATTTGTGAAGAAAGTGAGCTTTAAGTCAACTTATTTCACTGAAGACCTCGATCTCGACGGAGCCGCATTCAATTGTGGAATAAATCTTGAGTCAGCGACAATATCTCGACTGCGCAACATAGAGAATGCAAAGATCGGTCACGTTGCAGACTTTCGAGACGCAACTTTCTTGGGCGCATTCTCTTTGAGATCTGCAGAGATTACAGCATCATTCATATTCCACAACACAAAATTCGAGGAAGAATTCAACGTCACTGGAGTTACATTTACCGAGACGGTCAATTTTTGGGGGGCGAAGTTCAAAAAAGAAGTAACCTTCACGGACTCCACATTCATGTCGGATGTCGTGTTTCGATCCGCAATCTTCGAAAGGTGCACAGATCTACGAAAAATACAGTTTCGACAAGACTCAGACTTTGGGAATGCTACGTTCCAGAAGTGTGCTAGATTAAAAAGCGTAACATTCAAGGGTGGGGCCGAGTTTTCCGAAGCGACGTTTGGAATGGATGCGCACTTCATTGGCGTCACATTCGAGAACGGAGCAAGTTTTTGGCTCACCAACTTCAATCGAATAGTCGACTTCGACTCCTCGGAATTTTTTGACGCACCCATATTTGGTGAAGCAAAATTCAACATTATGCGCCCCAGGTTCGCAAACACAGTGTTCTGTAGAACACTGTTCTGCCTGCCTGAAAGTACGCCTTTTGGACTCCCTCCTGAAATCCCCTTCAGCAAAACCGGGCTTCTTTACGGGGGTAGGTGGGAGGATTGTAACCATAGACGTTGATCGCATTTTGCATTCTCTTCGAACGCTTTCATAAATTCCTACCAAAACGCAGATCTTCGAAAGATTTTCCGATGTCATTTAATAGGGGAACGATGCCTAGACCTACTCGCCTAATTAAACACCTGCGAATGAAAGTGAACACACCCAAGGTTGCAGAAAACAAGGGCAGGATCACCTTAATCTTGCTCTTGTTGATATCGATAACTGCCGCAACAGTCTTGACCTTCAGCAACAATCCCGATTCAAGCGCACCCGCAAGACGAACTCGAACAACGCCTACAACACTCGTTGCGACACATGATCCTGTCGAGATAACTGCCAGCATGGATGCACAGGACGCATGGAAAATAATCGGCACTGCCATCATAAAAGACGACAAGGCGATGTTTCGTACGCATTCCACTGACGAAGTTTATAAACTGGTTGTGCTCCCGCATGACGTTAACGGATCTCAAGATGTCGTCATTGATTCCCATTGGGACATTTTGGGGGGCCGTAGAAAAGTTCGCCCCGACGAGCCCGAAAGTCTTCCTGAAACAAGGGGACCTGGTGGGTGCACAAACGACGACACTTTTTTCAGTCAGAATAACCAGCATCGCGACGGCTACACTTGCTCGTTTATGCTTGACACTGAGAATGCTACCCCGATCGCATATTTTTATTTAAAAAGAACGGAAACGAGCTGGGTTGTAGTAGCTTTCGGGCCACAATATGGATAGTTGGCATTTCGTGGCTCTTCGTGGTTGGGGGTATGGTAGGTGGGGCGTATCGCCTGGTTTAGGTGGTTACTGTCAGGTGGTATTTTAGGCGTCCGGCGTGGATGAGACTGCGGATGGTATAGTGGGTGAGGTTACGGAAGCCCAGGGCGATACCATGTAGGTGCTCCAGGCGTCCGTTGATGGCCTCGGTGAAACTGTTGGAGAGCCGGGTCCGTCGGAGTAAGCCAGGATGTCGGTGTCCCTTTTGGCCAGGGTTCTGGCCTGCGTCTGGATCTCCTCCAGCCCGTCGGGGACGGCCTGCTTCAGTGAGCCGACGAGCCGCTGCATCAGGTACTTTCCCAAGCCCGGGCCCTCGGTGCGATAGGCCTGGATCAGGCTCTGGTAGACGCCCCAAGTGGCATGGACCGGAGCACGGCGCTCATCGACAAACAGGACCTCAACACGCTCAGCCTGGGCATCGGTGAGCAGGTCGGCCCTGGTGCGCAGGTTGCGCCGGGCCCGGCAGAGTGGGTCATCCGCCCGGCCTCGACACCCCGCGATCGCTCGTTGGATGCGGCTGTGACACTGGTCGAGCTTGCCAGCAGCCAGGGACACAACGCGTATCGGGATCCATGACCGCCCGGGCCTTGGGGAGCTTCTCACCGGCGGCGCTTTTAAACCCCTGAAGCAGTTTATCGTCACCACCTCGCCCCGCCACACCAGTCCTGGTCGCGCTGGGAGAGTCAGGTCTTGAGAACCTTCTTGGACCGGCCCGGGGCCACGTCCAGCGGACACGCTGACGCCGCCTGACGGCGTACGGCGCAGGTCGATGACGACGGCAGGAGTATTTGTCGCCCCGCCTGGTGTGCGCCACACGCAGGGGGCATCTCCCACACGGGAGCGAAGCGCACAGGGGCAATCGTCGATGCCGAGCACCTCTACGCCATCGAAGCGGTGAGAGTCGCCGGTGATGGCCTGCTCGGCACACAGATCAGGATCGCACTGTTGGCGGTGTGCCAGGAGATCCCCAAGGCCTCCGCGACGCGTGAGATGGACATGGACTCCAGGGCAAGAACACGCAGCCCTCACTCTACTGCCGAGCGGGTCAGCCGCGCCCGCGGCTGGGCAAGGACCGAGGCGTTCTGTCTCCATACTGGGCGGCAGTGGGGACAGGCGAAGCGCCCCAGGCGTACCAGCAGCTGGGTGGGTCTCCACCACCAACCGTGGGACAGGCGCCGGGCCACCGTCCTGCGAACCCGCCCCAGGGTCCCGCAGGCCTTGCAGAACGGGTCCCCGAACCCGATATGCATACGGCACTCAATCACCGCGTGCCTGGCTGTGAGGTGCTGACCCACGGTAGTCAGCCCCAGGGCGTCCAGGCCCAATACGGTCGTCGGTTCGGGATAGGTGAAGGCAGTCTAATGAACGTCGAGGCCTCTCAGGCAGCGTGTGTAGCAAATCCCATCATCGGGCGACCTCGGCCCCTACCCGCCGCAACGACGCAACCACCCCACCGCGAACTTTTCAATAAACCATACTTGCCACACCCTCGAACGCAAAGAATCACTACACCCAACGTTCGAAAAATATAACGTAACTCGCACGTCAAGTTTAGCACAACGACTCATAAGGAAATACATCACCAACATATACATCCCATTCCTCTGAAGTGAAACCCTGCCCAGCGATTTCACACATGCGCGCAGACCAACCTGACGCATCGATACGAGCAACATACGTGTCATCCCCGGCTCGTTCCCCCGAAGAGAACTGCATAATAGTGTTGATGGCAATAACATTCGAATCCGATCGCCAGGAAAACGAAGCGATCTCCTTACCGTTTTCTACTTTGATGGTTGGAACCACCTGTGCGAATCCGTGGCTATCGACTACAATGATCCCACCATTATTTCCAACATAGGCGATCTTAGAACCGTCTGGGCTCCAGAATACATCACCACCGTTACCATCTATAACTTCAGGCAATTTTCCTTGACGTCGACGCGAATGATCAGTCGTCGAATACACAGTGATGACATCACCCTCGATACCAACAATCTCGTCAGAGGTAGTACTTACCGCGATCCTTTCCGTTCGACCCACATTCATTTTCCATTTGGTCACTCCCGAAGAAGCATCAATGGAAAGTAACTCATTCTGCGATCCGGCACCCTTTGGCTCTTCTGAATGCAGTACAAACACCGAAGACTGCTCTTCCGAGTAAGCCATTCCGAGTACAGAATCCTTCAACTTCCGAACAGCAATAGGATTTCCGTCGCCATCTATCTTGAACACCACCAAACTTGCACTCGCAGAATCAATGCCAGCAACAAGTCCTGTATCACCGAGCAGTCGGACCGTAGAAATAATAGGGGGCCTATTTTTAACCCACCCCCCAAAACGGAAGTTAGACACAACCTTACCCGAAACGCGGTCCCACACAACTATGGAGCCAGATTTACTGTCGTCCGTTAACCCGCTAGCCGCCACATACTTTCCATTGACATCAATATCATTCACATATGCACCTGTTTTTCCCATATCTCCTGGCCCCTGAACTGTTTGAGTAATCTTGTATCCTTTTGGAGAGTCGTCGAGTTCAACAAAACGTAATCCTGTAATTTTCATCGGATCAAATCCGACAGTTTGAATAAACTCTTCATCTCCAGTCGCGGCTAACGCTGTCGTCGCCACCATTTTGGTCATAACAGTTCTATTGTTATAGTCGTCCAACATGACTAGCCGACCATCAGGTGTACCCACAACCATTCCCACCATGTTTCCACCCACACCGATAGATGTAGCTGCAATATTCTGAGTCGGAGACGCTCGATTTCCTTCCGAAAAATACGACGCAGTGGTTGCTTTAAGTACGCCCCCCATTAAAACAACGACCTGCCCACGCATACTTAACTTAACGTCATGCACATAACGCCCCGGTAACTGCCTTAAGTTCATTGAACTCATTGACTTACTTTGCTGATCCAATACTTCGACAGTCGAACTGGTCGCGGCTACAACACTCTCATCATCGCAAGCCAAGGCAATAATACTCTCATTCCCAACTGGCAATTTCCCCACCATATTAAGTGATTTGCGACGCCCATCATACAAGCTCATTTGTCCTGCTGAATCTCCAACCAGAATACAATCATCGTCACACGACTCACGAGTGAGTAAACCACCTAGATAAGGGGTTGCACTAGTATACTCGACGTCCTGTGAGTCATTGACATCAACTATACTGTGCAAATCAACTGAATCTCGTTGTTTTGCAGAAGCGTCATATCGATCGACAACTCCATCGCGGTAAACGAAACGAACATCGTTGTCTGAATCCAAAATCACTGACACCAATTCTATGCTGACACCATTAACATCCCTACCAATATCAACCCGCGAACTTTCCGTGACCTTGCCGTCCTCTGACATCGAGAGAAAGACTGCAGAACTGTTGACAACCGCGATGACGAGTTGACCGTCAGTCGAGCCTTCCAGATAACTCAACTGGCCATTCAAGTCAACGGAACTGACGCAAGTCATGTCTTCTCTACAAACCGAGACTCTTCCGTTGACGTCAGATCCGACGACATACTTAGCTGCGTGGGTAACCTTTGTAATTTCCCTCTCACTCGCTTTTACTGTACCTACGATCGAAGCATACTTTTCCGACACTTGACGCAAAGCATCAGCAGATTCTAGTGAAGGTTCAAGACGATAACTTGCCAAGGCAGCCAATGCTGCTAATCGCGGATTAGTTTCAAGCTCGCCTTCAGAACGATTTATCAACTCAGTCGAAACACTATGAATTCTTTGCATTCTCGATATATGATTCTGGTAGATCTCACGGAAACCCCATCCACTGACGGTAAGCGCAATAACTATAAACATAGCAACTAGCGTAACAACATTGCTGTTCCATTTTCTGGCGTTCCTGACTGCTTCGTCTACGCTACTTGCATAACGCACTTTTAATCGCGGAAAATATTCTGGCTTCATCCTGTCGACAATATTCTTCGACTCGGACGGAACCACTACTGTATACCAACGATGATCTACCGCGGCCTGAATTTTCTCTTGGTAGTAATCGACTTCCCTAACTTTTCCTTCGATCACTTGTCCAGTGAAAGCACATTTTGCGTTAATTCTTCTGAAACGAACTCTTTTTGTTGTGGATGAGACAAGTTCTGCAAGTCCGACAGCAAAGGCAAGGCCAAGTGACCTGCCTTCAATTTTCGATAGTGTAGTACTTCCTTCAGTTAACGACCAAACGACGCAGGCGCCTATTTTCGATAGTTCGGAGTTGCGCCATACGTCGTTTAGGGAAGAAATGAAATCACGACTGCATTTGGTAAATGTCATTGTTCGCGGGTCCGGATGTAGGCCAACCGGGCCGTCTTTGAGAAGTTCAAGCTTCAAGGTCACGCCGATAGCTGGTTCGCTATCAAGTTCCGCATGTTTGATTTTAAGCAGTCCATTGACTTCAGTAGCCTGACCTCCAGAACGGGGGAACTTTCCTACGATATGCATGGCCAACAGCAGAACGAAACTGGACGAGTTCCTATTAAAGCTCAGTAGTATACGTTTGAGAGGAATGATAGGCGAACTAGCAGAAAGTCCTTTCTCCTTGAAATCGATTCCCTTTGTCGTCGATAGAACTCCATTATTCTCGAACGCCTCAATGGCCGAGTTAACTTGCTCATTGCGCATTCTTGGGTCAAGAACTGCGCGAGCAATACTGCCGACCGCCTTGACAGCTCCTACTTGCTCATTAATCAGTTCAGTAAACTCATCATCTATACTGGAATCTTCTGTTCCGTTTAATAAGTCTCGATAATCTTCTGATTCGGGGGATAGCATAATCTCCAGACGATCATAATCCTGCTCTGTTACGCATTGCGAAACTTGAGAGAGCCACTTCTGATCAACTGTTCTGATGAGATTAATGATCCTTACTTCAAGAGATTCATTCATTGTATTTTCTCTCAACTAACGTAAGCTGAAGCGATGCGATAATTGTTCCAGCCCATTATTTCAACGCCAAACATCATTAATTCCCCGTTACTTAAAGAACTCCAGCAGGTGATTGGTGTTCCGAGCCGCGGAAGGCTACGTCCTTTGAATGTTCCACCATCAAGAGCGCCACCCCCGCATTGAACCTCCTCGGTATTGAACGTCACTCCTTGATTCTTAACTCCTTCTATAGCATTCTTTACTTGCGCAGGAACCCCGAGTGACGATGACACTGATCTACTTGGCTGGACAGCATCTATAGCATTCTTTACCACTGCCTCGCCTCGTTTTACAGTAATATCGACTGGTTTCGAAGGTATATGTTTCGAAATAGGGATCTTGGCCTGAGCAGAGTATGTTGCACAGCACAAGGCATCTTGATCCCCAGCAAAGGTCCATTTGACGTCAATTTCGTTGCCTTCTAATGAAATTGAGGAAACTTTTCCCCGATGTCCGTCAGTATTTCGAAGATCGATCCACGACACCAGACTCATGGATTTGTCCCATATCACCACTACATTAGGCCAATCGACACCGCCTTTATCGCACGAAATTACCGCAGCGACCGCCACACTTTCGTCAGTACCGATGCTTAATGTCGGGCCTGGTTTATTTGCATTCACAGAATCAAGCACATCTTTTCTCAGTCTTACTGATCCTGAATTTTTTGAAGGATCTCCAAGAATTCCGTTAGACAGCCGCCCAGATGGGTGTTCGCACGCTGCAGGCACTTCGGCATTCAACAATTCATGCAGGTTTACCGACACGTTGGATGGAGATGCTGTATGCTGAAAGTTTGTGTCTGCCTTGTTTCTATCTGCGATCCTAACGCAAGAAGTGACGCAAACTAGAATCGCCAGTATAGTAACGACTATATTACGCTGATTCACTTTCACTTACGAAAGTCCCTTGCGGATTGCTTCCCGTAAGGGGCTGTCTGGAGATAAACTCCGGGCCGCGTCAACCCAAGCTCTCCTACAATTCGTCGAAGCGCACGAGACGCTCACCTGAAGTGTGTTTATGACACTGTCATCAAACTGACTTAATCGTCTAAGTTTCTGGCATTCAAGCGTTGTTGCTTCGACAATTTTCTCTCGACTTGGTATAATGACTTGTCCGGCGTAAGTTCCATTTTCAGAAGAACTAAGGATAATCAGAATTGACGTCTTGATGCGGTTTCTCCGCAATTGCACGGTCGCAATATCAAGACGTCTTGCGTACGGCGCTTCGGCGGTCAAGGAAATCTGAACCTGCGATTCTGATATATTTGTAACGCAGAGTTCCATGGAGTCTCTCTGAGAACATTCTGTTTCTAATGACAGGGGGGTAGTTGCGGCTGAAGCAGCGTATCTGTTTAAACGAACGCGCAATGATGGCACATTATGCGCAATTGTGTCTATACTGTTTTGTGGTGTTGAGTCGTCCACGGCTGGCACCTTTCTCGTAGCGAAGCTGAGTTGCCTATCTTACAGAACTCTTTTTAACTCAGTTTGCGCACCACATACGTTAAACTTCAACATTCAGGTTACGCCGTCGTAAACTATTTTATGACCTTATATTAGTCGCTCAAGTGGAGTGAGTCTAGTAGTTGACATACGTCAGTATGTCGGTTTCCTCTGTTTGGCTATATTCTTGACCTCCCTCACCTTCTGCAATAAATGTACTATAAACTCATAAATGAGTTACAGCGATCCCATAGGATGTTCTCATATATTTCAGTCTACCGCCCTTTGCTGATGTGTACGGTTTTGTTAGCGCTCTTCGACGACCATTTCAAGTACCCGAGATATCTTCTGCTGCCATTCATTGCTATGACGGTTTGTCCCTAAACACGTTTCGGAGATGATTCAATACGCTAGCATCGCAAGGGTCCCACCGATGAGCAGGGCCAGCCCGACGAGGTACCTCCTACCGATAGCCTCCCGCAGGACGAGGGCGGAGAAGAGGACGGTGACGAGCACGCTCAGCTTGTCGATGGGGACCACCACGCTGGCAGGGCCATCCTGGAGCGCCCGGTAGTAACAGAGCCAGGAGGCACACGTCGCAGCCCCAGAGGCCAGGACGAAGCCGAGCTCCCCACGCGGCACAGCACGGACCTCCCGGAGTTTTCCGATGACAGCGACCATCACCCAGGCCATCGCCAGGACCACCCCGGTGCGGATCGCGGTACCGAGGTTGGACTCCACTCCAGTGATGCCGGCCTTACCGAGGATCGCGGTGAGTGCGGCGAAGAAGGCTGAGCCGAGCGCATAGAGCAGCCAGCCCCCACCGTCGCGCACGGCCCGAGGCAGGCCGCGCAGGTCATCGGCGTCGAGCATCAACAACGTCCCGACCGCGATCAGAGCCACTCCGAGCGCACCGATGAGGCTCACCCTCTCCCCCAGGAACATGAGGGCCAGCAGCACCGTCAGCACCGTGCTCAGTTTGTCGATCGGCACCACCTTGCTGACGCTGCCGAGCTGGAGCGCCTTGAAGTAGCACAGCCAGGAGGCCCCTGTCGCCAGCCCCGACAGCACCAGCAGCCCGGTGCTGCGGACGTTGAGGTGGGCCAGCTCGGCCTGCGAGCCAACAATGAACACCATGCCCCAGGCGCCCGCCAGCACCACGAAGGTGCGCAGCGCCGTCGCCACGGTCGAGTCAGTGGTGCGGATCCCCTCCTTGGCCAGGACGGCGGTGATGCCGGCAAAAAGCGCTGATCCGCAGGCGAAGACAATCCACATAAGGCAACCCTAACCCCACCTAGCACCACCGTACGGCGGGCGCGAAGGTCCTCACCCTCGTGCCCGCCGTTGCTGGCTCCTCCCTGTTCAGCGGGTCTTGCGCGGCACGGTGGAGGCCGCCACCCCCAGGACCACCAGGCCGAAGCAGATCAGGTAGGCCAGGTATCGGAAGAAATCGTCGGAGGGTTCGCTGGCCGTCGTGAGCTCGGTGACGGCGTCGACCGCCCAGCTCATGGGCAGGGCGTCGCCGACCACCTCCAGGGCGCGCGGCAGCTGGTCGCGGCTGACCAGGAGCCCGCACAGGAACAGCTGGGGCGCGATGACCACCGGCATGAACTGGACGGCCTGAAACTCGGTGCGCGCGAAGGCCGAGACCAGCAGCCCCAGGGACACCCCGACGAAGGCGTCGATCAGCGCGGTGAGCACCACCCATCCCCAGGAGGCGGAGATGTCCACGTCCAGGCCCCAGGCGGCCACGACGCACAGGATGAGGGACTGGATGACGGCGGTCAGCGCGAAGGCGGTGGCGTAGCCGAACAGGAGGTCGGCCCGGTGGATCGGGGTGGTCCACAGCCGCTCCAGGGTGCCGCTCACGCGCTCGCGCAGCATGGCGACGCTGGTGACCAGGAACATGACCGTCGTCGGCAGGATCGCCATCATGGAGACGGCGATGTGGTTGAACAGCAGGTCCGCGCCGGGGTAGTCGCGGTAGACGAAGTACAGCAGGGTCAGCAGCGCGGCGGGCACGATCGCGATGAGGCCGACCGTGCGCCGGTCGGCGCGCAGCTGGGTGAGGATGCGGCGGGTGGTGGCCAGGTAGGTGCGCAGGTGCATCAGCGCTGCCCTCCCTTCTGCTCAGGCTGCTTCTCGGAGTCGGCGATGACGGCCAGGAAGGCGGCGTCGACCGTGTCCGCCCCGGTGCTGGCCAGGAGGTCCTTGGCCGTGGTGGTGGCCAGGATGCGGCCCTGGCGCATGAGGAGGACCTGGTCGCAGCGGAAGGCCTCGTCCATGACATGGCTGGAGACCAGGAGGGTGGCGCCGCGCTCGGCCAGGGCGTGGAAGGTGGTCCACAGCTCCTCACGGGTGACCGGGTCCAGGCCGACTGTCGGCTCATCCATGATGAGCAGGTCCGGGTCGGCAACGAGCGCGCAGGCCAGGCTCACGCGGTTGGCCTCGCCCCCGGAGTAGGTGGACA